>Ga0180300_10000195_pt1 | contig 25207 bp, 24 predicted proteins | sample GuaBasSediGuay15_FD_121798 | JGI IMG/M metagenome (GOLD analysis project Ga0180300, IMG submission 121798) | Subseafloor sediment microbial communities from Guaymas Basin, Gulf of California, Mexico - Guay15, Core 4569-2, 21-24 cm | ecosystem: Environmental > Aquatic > Marine > Hydrothermal...
CACGGTAGACTTCTATGATGTGTTAACAAGCGATGACTTCACCGGATATGAGGTCAAGGGCGGATTCTACTGGCTACCAGCTAAGGTAACTGAGGAGGGCAAAGGCTACGCTGAAATAATGGTCCCTGCATGGCCTGCCTATGAAGCTGGATGGAAGATAAGCTACGATGAATTTAGCATAATTAAGAGTGGAGCATATATAAATGACATAGAGGTAAGAATAGGCACTAAGTACGGCACTCCTGGAGTCCTTGCAGATGATGTAGACATCACGGATTACACCTACGTGAAGGGATTACCATGGAATGTAACAGTGGGAGTGAACTGGAATGCAACGTGGCTACCAATATTTGGTCCATTAGAGGTCAAGGTATTAAGCCCAATAGGAGAGCCAATGGCTGGACAGGATGTAGTAATGTACGTTGGTGAGGCCACTAGTGTACCCAAGACCACTGACAGCAACGGTATAGTAAGGTTTGGCTCATTAGCAGACATAAAGGACGGTGAGGTTGAGCTATGGAACGGTACCTACCCAGTAGTTAGAAGCGATGCTGTCGAGGTATTCTGGTACGGCGGCGACTGGGCTGCCTTCTATGCATTTGAAACAAGAGACAAGACTGCTGAGGCATTTGCAAGCGCGGTATTCGAGGAGCGCGGTAAGGAGTTATTAGTCCCACTGTTACGCCATCCAGAATCTGGCTTCATGTACTTTGAGTCGCCGCCAACTGAGCCAATAACGATGCAGTGGGATGGAATCTATGTACACTTAGCTGACCTCAAGGGAGACGACGTACCTGGAGCTGTAATATTGTTAACACCAAGGGCTGCTAGTGCTGTTGGTAACAGATACACTGCAGTTGCAGTAACTGATGAGAAGGGTAGAGCGGTCATACTGATGGGTGGTGTGATATCACCAGTAACAGGCGAATACATACCACTAAAGAGCCTAAATGCCTCAGGCTTCCTCTTCGAGGCCTTCTGGAATGAGGCCACCCTCAAAGATGCTGAATTAATTGCTGTCAAGGTCATAAGTTCAGAGATGACTCCACAGGAGCTTGAGTCACTAGTCAACACGGGCATGGTATACGAGCTACCTAGGGCACACCTCTATGACTTCAAGCTAGTATTCAGAACAACGTTCGACATAGACCACGTAAGAGCATTCATAAAGGTGCCAACTGGTGAGGTATTAGACTTAAGATTAAGCGATGTAAAGGCAGGCGTTGACAACGTATTAACTGTTGGATCACAGCTACCCGAGGGCCTCTACGAGGTAATGCTCTACGCTGCAGTGAAAATTGCTGGAACCACGTGCTACATACCATTAATGCCAAAGCCCGAGAGCCTAACCGTCACTGGACCAACAGGCTACTTCAGATTTGAGGTAAGCATACCATCCTACACTGTTGCAGTAAAGGTGGTAAGCACTGGAGCAATGAGCGCTCCATTAAGTGGTGCAAAGGTCAGATTAACGTACTCACTTGAGGCTGCTGAAGAGCCAGTATTTGGAGAGCCAACAATCGTAACTATGACTGTAGATCTTGGCGAGTACACATTAGATGCAGAGGGCATGACTCCTGAGATAACATTACCAGCTACTGGCACGATGAGGGTAACGTTAGTAGAGTGGAAGGGTGTATCAATAGGCAAGGACTTAGGCGAAATTGAGATACGCGAGAGCGGAGTGTACTCATTCGCATACACTGATCTTGGAGTGCTGGTAGTGAAGGTAGTAGGACGTAAGAACATAGGACTACCTGGAGCTAGTGTAGTAATAAAGTTCAACGGCAAGACTGTCGAGTCTGGAAGCACTGATGAAGGTGGAGTCTTCACTGCAGTATTACCAGCTGCCTCCTACACAGTGGATGTATTCTTCAAGGGCTATGAAGGTACTGCAAGCGTAAGCGTGCCTGCTGGTGCTACACAGGACGTAACGATAACATTAAGCGAGGTCTACATGATAGTCTTCGGCAGGCCAATAACGTTCTCAATGTTCGTCGGAATGATAGTAGGCGTCATAGTAGCAGTGATCATAATAACCATAGCACTCTACGAGTACTCACTGTTACGTAGGAGGAGGGCATTAGCTCTAGTCCCTGCTGCCCCGAAGGCATAAAAGAAGCGACTATTTAACGCACAAGCTCACCTAAATTTTTGATTTTTGTAATTTTTATTGCTTGTTTTATCGTCTTTTAACGCTCATCCTCTTTTAAAGGGACTATTATCCCCCTGTTTTAGGGATGTATATGTCCTCTGTACTCAAGGCGTTAATTCCCTTGATGCTACTAATTGGGGCCATAGTCATGCCAGTGTACGTAAGGGCTGAGGATGATTGGTCTCAAAGCGCTATAAAGGCAATAGATGACTTAGTGAATAGGATAGAGGATATAATGAAGTACGCCCTCATGAGGGTAATGGAACTGGTGATTGATATAGCGAGGATAGCGTATGTCCTAATGGCAGTTCTAGGTTTCCTCTTCTGGGCATCTGGCTACTCAACTTATACTGGAAGGAAGATGCTACTTGGTGCCCTTCTCTTAGCGATCGTCGTTGAACTCCTTGGCTAGCCATTTTTATTTTAAATATTTTCAGTTAACTCCTAGTACTTCAATGCCTGTAAGGTTAAGCTTACCTGTGAGTTCTGCTATTCTTATCTAGCTCCCTTAATACCTAATAGATGGGTTTACGAATGGATTTAGATCTAAGGTCTATTAAAGGAATAGGTCCCGCGATGGCTGAAAAGCTTAAATCAGCTGGCATAACGAGTGTAGCGGAACTTGCAGTAATTCCTGCTAGGGAGCTTTCAGAACTAATTGGGATATCTGAGGAACATGCATTTAAGCTAACTCAGGCAGCACGCGAAGTCCTTGGCCTTGACTTCATAACTGCTGAGGAATACTATAATAGGAGGAGCAAGCTAGGTCATATAAGCACTGGATGTAGGGCTCTTGATGAGTTATTGGGAGGTGGTATTGAGACACAGGCTATTACTGAATTCGTAGGTGAATTCGGTACGGGTAAGACCCAGATATGTCATCAACTAGCGGTTATGGTTCAATTCCCAAGGGAAAAAGGTGGTCTAAGCGGGAGGGCGGTCTATATTGATACTGAGGGTACTTTTAGGCCTGAGAGGATTATTCAGATAGCAAAGTATAGAGGATTAGATCCAAAAGAAGCACTAAAAAACATATTCTACGCTAGATCGTATAATAGCGATCATCTCCTCCTCTTAGTGGATAAGGTATTTAACTTCGCGCAATCTGAGAACGTGAAATTGGTGATAATTGATAGCTTAATTAGTCATTTTCGAGCTGAGTACTTAGGTCGTGAGCACCTAGCTCCTAGGCAACAGAAGATCAATATGTTAATTCATAAACTTCAGAGAATGGCCGATATCTTCAATATCGCAGTGGTTATAACAAATCAGGTCATGGCCCAGCCAGATGTCTTCTTCGGTAACCCAAGTAGGCCTGCTGGTGGTAACGTCGTAGCTCACGGTGCTACATATCGTATATGGTTGAGGAAGGCGAAGGAAATGAGGAGAATAGCGAGGATCTTCGATTCGCCTAGCCATCCTGAAGGAGAGGCAGTCTTTAGGATATCTGATGAAGGTATAGTTGATGTTTAGGGTGTCATTGTAAATAACACGATGTTCACTATTATGAGTACTGCTATCATCGCTATGGCCAATGCAAGCATTATTTTTACTAAATCCTTACTTCCAAAGACTATTGGGAAAGGTCCGATTAGAATTATCCCCCCAGCACTTGTCCTTGTACTACCACTCTTCGTCCCAGCTAGGAGCACTGCTAGAATTACGAGAAGGAACCCTATTATAATGAGGCTAATACCTAATGCTAAGAGTACTTGACTAAGCACTTTACTCACCAGATTATTTAAGATATGAAGCGTATTATATTTAGCCCTGAGGTGATTTCATGGATATCTCGCGCTTACTATTCCGATTGGGCCTTCCAGAAGAACTGGCTGATCGCCTAAGGGAGCTGGGATATTCTACAGTAGGCTCTCTAGTAACGCTCTCCACGAGGGAGTTAGCCGAGATACTAAATATAGATGAAGACAGCGCTAGGAGGATATTAGAGGAGGCTAGGAGGTCGTTACCGTTTGAGATAAGGGATTTAACGTCCATTATTAAAACTCGTGAAAAGCCTCGGTTTACCACAGGATCAACTAGTATAGATTCGCTATTTGGAGGAGGTATTCCCCTTGGTCATATCATAGAGGTAGCTGGGGAAGCGGGTACCGGCAAAACACAACTTCTTCACCAACTATGTGTCACTATTCAAATGGATGAAGATCACGGTGGCTTGAGGGGAAGAGCTGTTTATATTGATACTGAGGGTACTTTTAGGCCTGAGAGGATTATTCAGATAGCAAAGTATAGAGGATTAGATCCAAAAGAAGCACTAAAAAACATACTGTTAGCATCTGCTAGATCCTTTGCTGAGGAGTACTCGTTAATAATGTCAACTGAGAAGCTTGACTCAAGCTATAAGCTAATAGTAATCGATACCATTACCTCCCCAATCCAAGCCGAGTATGGTGAAGATATAGTCACTAGAAGATGGGCTTTAGGTAGACTCCTTAGCGCGTTAAGGGAGATATCGAGTAGGAATATCGCAATTGTCATAGCAAATAGGGTCATTGCTGATCCAAATACTGGTGAGATAAAGCCCCTTGGAGGTACTGTTATGGCACAAAGCGTTGATTATAGGCTAATGCTCTATAAGGCTAAAAAGAAAAATGAAAGGATAGCAAGGCTCGTTTACGGATTGGATGTGGCTGAAGGTGAGGCTAGATTTAGGATCACTGAGCATGGAATAGAGGACTGAACTGAGCGTAAACTATTTGCTCTGCTCCTCGATTCTCGTGTAATACCTATTGATTACTTCCTCATAATATTTATCCTCTCTAACCATTCTCACGGCTTTAGCTAATCTCTCAACCCATAGTTCGAATAACTTCTTCCCCTTTTCTGGACTTGCTTTTCTCGGGTCTCCAACATAGCCCTCGATAGCATATCCAATCCAATCGATAGGAGTTTCCGCCCACTCAACGACTCTAATGGGGCCGAGCTTTGACTCACCTGGTATATTCTCCTTTCTGACCAGATCCGGTCTTACGAATAGGACGAAGCTTGTCTCTATTTCGCCTGCATGTCCTACGATCTTGCTCTCCTTAACTCTCTCTATTTCATCATATATACATGCCCAGGGATTTATGAAGAGGTACACCATGTAATCCTTCTTCCTCCATAATATCTCCCTTACGAACATGCCGAGTGGTCTGCTATTTCCTCCATGACCATTGAGTATTATGATTTTTCTAAATCCCATTCTGCCTAACTCATCACATATCTCCTCTAAGAGCTTAACGAAAGTCTCTCCTGAGAGCGATATAGTGCCTGGGAAGTGCCTATTCTCTGGAACATATGTGTAATATATCGGCGGGAGCACTACTACTTTTTCCCTTTTGGCTAGTTCAAGTGCCACCTTATATATCACAAGTCCATCGGTGCCTATGGGAAGATGTGGACCGTGTACCTCCAAGCTTCCAAGAGGAATTATCGGTATGTAGCCCTCCTTGACGAGCTTCTCCACATCCTTATATGTAAGCTCCTCATACCTCATATTAATCCCCTAAGCAGAGCACGTCCGTCTGAAATGTATGCATATGCATTTAAAATCCTTATTATCCGAGTAGTCTTAATATTCAGCATGGGGGTTCAGATACATGTTTAAACTCTCAGTAATAAGCGATGAGGTATCACAAGATCTAGAACGTGTTGCGAAGTTCGCTAAGAGATTCAATTTAGATGGAATAGAAATAAGAACCGTCTGGAACATGCCTCCTCAAGACCTAGTCGAGAGATCCTCTGAGATAAGGAAGATCATGAGCAAATACGATCTGGTAGTACCATGTATTGCATCTCCATTCTTCAAAGCCGACTTGGATAGCGAGGAGGAGTACAAACAACACATATCGATCTTGAGGAGGGTCATAGAGTTAGCAAAGAGCCTTGATACGAACCTTATAAGGATATTCACTTTCTGGAGGAAAGGTCCTCTTGATGAATATTTGGATAGAATACTAAGTAAATTCGAGGAACCTCTTGACATAGTTAAGGAGGAGGGAGTTATTGTTGCTATAGAGAATGAGCCGAGTACTCATGTGAATAACGGAAGGAGGCTAGCTCAATTTCTTGATGCGCTTGGTAATCCCAAGTATGTAAAGGCTTTATGGGATCCAGGAAACGACATATCCGATCCTGAGGGTGAGATACCATATCCTGATGGTTATAACTACGTAAGGGGAAGGATAGTACATATTCACATCAAGGACGCCGTTAGACTCGCCTTAGGTAAGGCAGAACCTCGTCCAGTAGGGGAAGGTGATGTAGATTACGTAGGTCAATTGAAAGCATTGATCGAGGATAAGTACGAGGGCTTTCTATCACTTGAAACCCATTGGAGACCAAAGAAGAAGCTTACTGAGGAACAATTAGTAAAGCCCGGTGGTGCTGCTTTTTCAGAGATGGGCGAAGAGGCATCTGAAGTATGCATAAAGAACTTAATGTCGTTGATAAGAAAGGCTGAGGAACTTTGAACATAAAATCTCTATGTTTTTAATCCCTCTTCTTAAGCAAGATTTATATTTCATATTCGTTCATGTACTTACGGTATGGTGCGCATTTTAGGCATAAATGGATCGCCAAGGAAATATGGTAATACTTTCAAGTTGCTTAAAATTGCGCTTGAGTTTGCCAAAAAGGAAGGAGCGGAGGTCAGACTAGTGAATCTTTACGACTACGACATAAGGCCATGCCTGGGCTGCCTCTGTGATGAACAAACGGCATGTCGATATCCATGTGTAATAGAGGATGATATGCGAGAACTTTACGATCTCATATTGAAGTCTGATGGTCTAATAATAGCCACTCCAGTGTATTGGTTCTCTCCATCAGGCGTCGTTAAGACGTTCATAGATAGACTTACGGTATTTGAGAACATGATTTACATTGACGGCTATAGTTGGGCTGAAGGAAAGGTCGCTGGTATAATTGCAGTAGGTAATGATAGTGGCGTAATACAGGTAATATCCACGCTTTATGCAACTTTAGTCTCCATGGGCTTTGCAATACCGCCTTGGGCTTTAGCGTACTTTAATAAACAAGGTGATGTCCTAAAAGACATAAACGTTGTCATGGATGCTGCTAACGTTGGTAGAGTTGTAACTATTATGGCTAAGGCTATAAAAGACGTAAGGCGATGGTACGATAGTACGATAAGTAATGACGAGTTGAAGAGAGTTATCACAAGGGTTAAGGAGGAAGCGGAGCGGAATAAACTAAAACAAACACCTGAACGTGAACAGTTAATAAGCTTAGCCATTACGCTTAAGGGAACCCAAAAGGGAGGTTTTAATAAAAGCTAATTCCATTCCCTAATAGTTGTACTCATGAGAAGCTCCTTCCCTTGATCTCCGATTAATTCCTCTACTCTCCTTTTCGTCACTCCACTAGTTGTCCCTGGTGCTGTACATGCCATTGCCCCTACTGCTTGAGCATAGAGAATCATTCGCACCAACTCCTCTTTCATCGCAATTAGTTTATCCAAATTCCTAATCTTCATCTCCATGAGTTTGTATATTATGCCAGCGCAAAAGCCATCACCAGCACCTGTGGGATCAATTACCCTCACTTTAAACGCTTTCTGCATTATTCTGACGCACTTACTAGCTCCAATAGCTCCTCTTCCACCCATCGTTATGAGGAGTAACTTAACTCCTCTCTCTATGATGAAGTCTATCGCCTCTTCCAGGCTTTCCGTATGTGCTATGTTCACTGCTTCCTTATCATTACAGTGGAATATGTCGATATACTCCATGGCTGGAATTATATAATCCCAGCCTTTACCATAAGGTTTAACTACATCAGCAAACGTGATAGCTCCGTGCTCTTTAGCTGTTCTGAATATTTCCTCTATCTTATTATCCACTTGATCTAATATTCCCGATGCTAAGTAGAATATCCTTGGTCTTTCCCTCTCTATAAGCTTCTTCACAAGAGAAGGTGCGTACATACGACTTGCTCCTATCTCAACATGAAATCTCCTATCCTCACCCCTTACTACTAATATCACATTTTTGTTCGTACTCATGTTTACTCTTTGGAGAAATACATTCAATCCATAACTCCTAAGGGTTCTCTCTATGAAGTCTCCAAACATATCATTTCCTACTGCACCCGATACTCCTATGATGTCTGGTCGAATTCCTAACTTGACTAAGTCTATGGCTACGTTTGCTGGATGTCCTCCTATGCTTATCTCAATTCCTCTATGGACGAATATGGTCTCACCAGGATTGGCTATTCTATCTATATCTGCAACAACTATGTCCACTACTAGGAATCCACATGCTAGTATCTCAACCATCCTTACACCTGAGATTACGCTCTTCTTAATGTAGTATCAAAGAATTAGAAAACGTTTTAATTCCCTAAATCCTTAAACTTATTTTAGTGATGAGTAGAGAGGCATCTGATAAGTGATGATCACGCGGTTGTACTGAGCTCATGTTTTACATTTTTAATAGTGCTATTCGTGAGCCAACTCTCACTCTTAAGGTATCCGCGACAGGTTTACATTTCGCCTTAAATAAATGCGCAACTGGCCTCTTGGGTGGTGCATAGAGAAATGCTTCGTAATTAGCCATACCCTTAGCAATTATTAGATCTGCCGTACTTAGTAATTCTTTTACCTCACTTGATAAGGCTTCAGGAAGCGGACCTCCATAGTCGCTTCCCGTACCTACTACCCTAGCTACCTTATCAAATCCCAACTCTATAGCATCCTTTACCGTCACATCATTCTGGTATGCAGAGCTCTTAGCTACTACGATTACTTCAGATACCATGTTCGCTATTTCCTCTACGAGAACTTTATCGAAAACTGCTTCGCCGGCATTGTCTAAAAGGAATATCACTCGTTTCGCTTTGGTTAATAATCCATATATTTTCCTCGTATGATCAATGTCTAGACTCATTTCTAATAGAACCTCTCTAAGCCTCTCTGGATCGAAGTGAAATGGTGGGACGCCTGGATCTATTGCGTTTGCGTTTATGCTCACTACAACGAGGCATCTGAATCTCTCATAACCTTCTAAGTCCTTTACCTCCTTCATTACATCATGGAGTAACTCCATGGCTATCTTATTCGATAACTTCTTATATTCCCTATAGGGATCATCATCTCCTATTAGCTCCTTGACGGCTCTAAATCCTATACTTGCGAGAGTTATTGTTGAGGTATTAGGCGTGACGTTCTCTGAAATTACCTTAAGTAATATCGATAGAGCCTTTACTTTCTCCTCATCACTTAACCTGGAGTAATTTATTATCTCATTCGCTCTTGCATTAACAATACAGGGAATGCATCTAGGAGTTAACCTCATCGTGAACTCCCATTCATTTCTTAACCCAACGTTTAAAAAGTTATGCCTAGAAGTTATCAAGGAAATGCGCGTAGTAGTTCTATTCTCGGGAGGCAAGGATAGCGTTTTCGCTACTCATTGGGCTCTCTCAGTTGGCATGGATGTAGTCTCACTTATTACATTTAAGATAGAATCTAATGATTCCCTTGTCTTTCACATTCCTTGTGTAGAATTAGCTCCACTTCAGGCAAAGGCGTTAGATCTTCCAATAACTTATGTACCTGGTATCTCACAAGGAGAAGAACTCTCACGTCTTAAGGATTGCTTAATGGAGTTGAGAAAATTACATGGTATAGATGCAGTTGTGCTTGGAGTGCTCCTCTCCGATTATCAGAGACTAGCCATAAATGAGATATGCTCTGACTTAAACCTAAGGGTGATTACACCTCTCTGGAGAAAAAGTCAAGACAAGTATATGCTTGAATTAGTGGATTACGGCTTTAAGTTTATCATAACGTCCATATCCGTCATGGGCCTTCCTCCTGACTTACTAGGAAAGATACTGACCAAGGAGGATGTATTACGTATAATAGAGCTCGCACATAAGTACAAATTCAATCCAGCATTTGAGGGAGGGGAAGCGGAAACCCTAGTAGTAGACGCACCATTCTTCAAGTATAGGATAAGGATATTAGATTATGATATAGTAAAAGAGGGGTTGTATTCATGGAGCATGGTAGTGAAGCGAGTAGAGCTGGAGAGAAAATAGTGCTCAAGAACTGTAAACTAGTTATTACTAAAGACGAGAGGGAAAGAATACTACGAAATGTCGATATATTGATAAGCGAAGGACGCATAGAGACGATAGGGGAGGTAAAGGAGAAAGCGGATATGGTAATCGACTCTTCAAATTATCTCGTAATGCCAAGCCTCGTGGATTCCCACATGCATTTACCATCTAAACGATATCAAGATCTATCTTCTTTAGAACATAACATAAGCTTCCGGCTAAAAGCGCTGATATCTCATGGAGTGACTAGCATGGTAGTATATTCTAATGACGTAGAGCCCATCCTAGCAGCCGCTAGTCAAATTGGGCTACGAATACGACCTGCAATTAAGATAAGCCAATTAAGGGAATGTCAGGCTAAGTTAACTAACTTGCCGCTACCTCCTATCATCTCCATTGAAGACAGTGAGGAATGTATTGAGAACCTACCAGAGATCAAGGAGTTCGTAGAGAAAGGGATGAGTGTACATATACATATAGCCGAATCACGCCAGGAGGTTTTCGCGTTTAAAAAGAGATTCCATAAAACCCCTATCTCACTGCTTTTTGAAAGAGGCATACTATCTAAGAACACGTGCTTAATAAATCCTAATTGGATTGCGAGCTGGGAATTAAACCTAGTAAAGGGGTGTGACTCCGTCATAATATGGTCTCCATCCACGTCTATGTACAAGGCTATGAATGGTTTCTTTCCCTATAGGGAACTAAAGGAAATGAATGTACAAATCGCCATAGGAAGTTGTGACTCGAATGTACTCCTTAATTCTAATCCCCTTAAGGAACTAAAACTCGCCTCCCTTCTCGTTAGATACAATTACTGGGATAGCTCCCTCTTCTTACCGTTAGATCATGTGACTACAATTGGTGAACGTATAATGGGAGTTAAGGTGGGACGGATAAAGGTAGGATATCTAGCAGACCTCGTACTACTCGACATAAATAGGCTTCTATTAAAAGGACTAGACATGAATAAAGTTGAGGAAGATTTGATATACTTGATGGACTCGGGTGACGTAATTAAGGTGATCTCTAATGGTAGGATTGTCTTCTCACGTATACGTGATGCATAACCCATGAGCAACATACATAGCCTCCATCAAGTGATGCTAAGAATACCCACTGTACGTAATCATGAGCTACTATGGAGTATAAGAGCACCGTTACCTCAAGTACTAGCCTATATAAGAATACCTTTGCTACAGCTCCCTTAATAACACCCCGGTCCACTAAATCATTACCTATCTCATCAATTATCCCTGCTATAGCGAACATTAGTATGAGGAAAAGCTCTTTCCTACTAATGGTAATTCCATGAAGTAATAAGTTCAGCGTTATAATCCCCGTAGCGAGTCCATGCTCGTAGCAGTCAACTTTTCCACATATAAGCACCGCTATTAGGATGGCTACATAAGTAGGCAGTACCTCACATGTAGTTCTTAAGAGGAATGCAAGCGATAAACCGTATGCTATCCCGCTCAAAATCGAAAGGATTCTATTTGCACATAGCTCGTGCTCTACCATTAGGTCAGTCATTTTCATTAGGAATCCTGATATGAATGAAAGGGTAATCAATACCACTACCATATTTTTAGATCTTCAAATACCTTTATTATTATCAACGGGAATATTACCGTAGCCTCACCGCTTATCGTGACGTGATTTGCTTTTTCGCTTATCTTACCCCAGGATATTGCTTCGGTTGTCCTAGCTCCTGATAGCGATCCATCCCATGGTTGCGCTGTGGTTATGTAAACAGCATAATCCAGTCCGCCTCTTAACAAGTTCACCCCTATGGTGTAATGTTTAGCTATACCTCCTCCAAGTATTATCCCACCCGTGCTCTTTGCATCAAATACTATATCGGCTAGTTCCTTCATGTCCCCTGTAACGTCTATTATGAAGTCCTTATGCGTTTGCTTAAAGAAGAATACCTGAAGACCTAGTGCGGAATCTGTTATTCCGGGGCAGAATATCGGAATCTTATTGACGTAAGCCCAGTAGATGAATGAACTCTCATCCTTCATTCGCTTTCCTATCTCCATTATGAGCTCTGATGGTGTGATAACTCGTTTCTCTTCGTAAATTTCTGAGAGGATGTTCTGTATAACATTCTCAAAGGCCACGTATCTATCATTAGGTATTAGGATATTGCCAAGCCTATTGATTCCCCTCTTATGCAGATCTATATCATCCATGTCAAATCTCCCTATTATGTAGCTAGAAATAGACTTTATCACATCATGATCTATAGCTCCACCCGTCGTTATTATCACATCCACAAACTTCTTCTTAGCAAGTAATGCGAAGACGCCCCTAAGCCCTGCTGCTACCATGTTTGCTGTAAAGCTTAAAAATATCGTAGCCCCATTCTTCTTCATTCTCTCTATTATTTCTACAGCTCTTCCTATCTCGGTAGCCTGAAATCCCGCATTTAGCATTTGCTCTACTAGCTCATGAACCTTCATGCCAGGAGTTAACTTATAGTCCTTAACATTAGGTAGTTCCATGTGGATCACGGATTAGTATTATAGAGGAAGGCTCTAAATTTAACTTAGCTTAAATCACCAGTTTAGTTATGAGCCTTGGCCCAAGTTTGAATATCAGCTTCGCTATATTGAATAGCCTAAGCGGAAGGATCCTCTTAATTAACATGTAGTGTGAATCGTAGTAATCGCTTAGTTCCTCAAGCTCCTCCTCCTTTGAGAATAAGGTCTTAAACAGGATATCTATTTCACGATCCTCTAATTTATCCATGATATTCCTCAAGATAAGCATTCTTCTGATCTCCTTACCAAATATTGCATTCCACTTCCTCTCATAATTTCTCCCTATGTCCTCCTCCCTTACGATTTCATTAGCTAGTATTAACGCGCCCTTCCCCCCATAATATATCCCGCCACCGCTAAGTGGCTTATTTTGGCCTGCACTATCGCCGACTAGAAATATCCTATCATTTGCATCACTAAATCGCTCTAACGTGCCTTGCGTGTTTACAAAACCCGCCATTCTCCTTATAATCCTCCCTCCTCTAATCATCCTCTTCACAAGGTCTGTTGCTTTTATCATATTTAGTCCTTTCATTGGATCTCTATACGAGGCCGTTCCTATTCGAAATCCATACCTCGTTGGTATAGCCCATCCGAAAAGACCCTGCGAATAACGCCTTCCTAGAAATACTGTAACGTATCTATCTTCTATCCTCATAGGCAATTCATATTCCTCCTGAATTCCAATAAGGACTCCTTTCGGAACTTTGAATACACTTCTAGTTATCCTCCTAGTCATGCCTTCCGCGCATATTACATATCTCGCTAAAACAACTTTCCTCTCTCCCTTAAAATCAACAGCCACTTTAACTCCTCTCTCCATTAACCTAATGCCGACAACCCTATGTCCTTTCATTATCTCTGCTCCTGCATTATATGCCTCTATTCCTATCTCCTGATCGAATTTCGCTCTATCCAGGACTAGTCCCATGGGCTTTCCTGTCTTCAATAATATAGTAGAACCACTTGGTAGTACCAGTCTTATACCATAAACGACGTTGAGTACTATATCCTCTCTTTCTGGGACTCTAAGTTCCCTAAGACATTTCATTCCTACTAAGCCTGCACAATGTACTGGCTCACCTATCTTGTCATGTTCCTCAAAGACTATTGTATTGACATCCCTTAAGGCGAGCTCCCTTGCAGCTAATAGTCCACAGGGGCCTCCTCCAATAATACATACGGTCCACTTCATGAGTTTTCACGCTGCCTAGGGAACATAAAACATAATCCTCTCATGTCCACCAGTATTAGTTCCTTCCTCCGCCCATACTACTAATATGTTTCCATCGCCTATTATCTCATGGTCACCAGCCATCTCAACATCTAGGATTTTCCATCCTAATGGAAAGACCCAGTAGATCTCATAGCCATACTCTGTTATCTCTGGCTCATAGTGATCCTCATATACGTTAATGCCCTTCTGTATAGTTCCCTTGAACTTTATTATGAATATTGCCGAGACTATCTCTGGAGAGCCTAAGAACGATAGATCTGCTCCAACGACCTCTGGTCTTACGCGTCTCTCGTTAATATATATCCTCTCTTCATCCAAGAAGCTCTGCATGTTAATTACCATCTTATCGAGTTCCTTGCCTATCCTGCCCTCCTCTGCAAGCTCTCTATAATAGCCTTCAGGATCGTGATAATAAAAGGTTATTATTTGCGTTACCTCGCCATCAGTACTAACTGTAAAGTATTCCTGTGCATGTATCGGTCTTACGCTCTCAGACATGCTCTCACGACATACCTCATGTAACTACATGTTATGCATACTGTTAATCATTCTGCTTCTGTGAAAGTTGAATAACTTACAAGTTAGCTATCATTATCATGACTTACGCTCCTTATAAGGCGATATGTACTACCTTCCCATTAACTATTGTTGCTACATTCCTTATCCTCTTTAGATCAAATGTTGAGACAGCATAGGGATCTCTATCAACTATCGTTAGATCTGCTAGAGCGTTTTCCCTTAACTTCATCTCCCTTAGCCCTAGCGCTATTCTGGATCCGCTAGTGTAACATTCAAGGGCCTGTTCCAAGCTGAGCTTTTCACTTACAGTATATTTGTAAAGCTCTATGCCTTCCATTTCCCCTCGTGTCACCGCTGCATATATGGTAAGCCATGGATTTACTGGCTCTACTGGTGCATCTGTGGAAAACGCAACTCTTATCCCTGCATTAATCATGCTTCTAAATGCATAAGCCCATCTAGCCCTATCATCCCCTAATCTTCTAACAATCCACCAATCACTTATGATGAAATGCGGTTGAACTACAGCTATTACATTAGTTTTCCTCATCATCTTTATTATGTCTTCATCGACTACTGAGGCGTGCTCTATTCTGCAATGAGATCCATCAAGCCCTGCCTCCTCTATGGCACCTAGCGCCTCAACTATCGCACCATCTCCTATTGCATGTATTGCGACTTGTAAGTCTAACGAATATGCCTCCTCTAAGATGCTGCGTATCTCTGCTTTACTCATTCTGAGTACGCCTCTTGTATTACTATCGCTATAGGGCCTTCTTAGAAATGCAGTTCTCCCTCCAAGCGATCCATCTACGAATATCTTTATGCCCATAATCCTAAGCATATCATCGCCATAACCTCCGCGTAATCCTATCCTCTTTAGATATTTCATCATATCACTCGTAAAGTATACCATGACTCTGATAGGCAATTTTCCCTGCTTTCTAAGTATCTGGAGTGCCTCAAAACTATCAGGAGTACACGACATGAAGCCAACTGCGGTAACTCCATAACTCGCTAATGTGTTTAGAGCATTACTTATGACTTCTACTTTTTCTCTTACATCCATCTTCGGAATTTTCCTCATTATAACTTCTATGCCATCTTCAAAGATCACTCCAGTAGGAATCCCTTTGCTATCCACTTCAAATGCTGTTGGGGAGACCTTCTTACCCATCACGCCAGCCACTTCTAATGCTTTAGTATTGGCAACGGCAACGTGTCCACATACCCTAATTAGTAGTACTGGGATATCCGGACATACTTGGTCAATATCATCCCTAGTTGGCAATCTCCTCTCTTTGAATAATTCCTGGTCCCAACCTCTGCCTAAAATCCAGCCTTTCATAATTCTTCCTTCATCTCTTGCTTGTTTTACTCTCTCCTTTAGTTCGCCAATGGACTTTACGCCCCTAAGATCAAGGATATAATTTGAAAGCCCCAACTCGTCTAAGTGAACATGCGCATCAGCTATCCCTGGCAATACGACGCTACCCCTTAGATCTATAATACGCGCTCTAGATCCTCCAATCTCCAAGGCCTCCTCATTAGAGCCAACATACACTATTCTACCATTCCTTATGGTTATTGCCTCCTCCCTTCCCCTATCGCTATATATGACGCCATTAACTAATACTAACGACATACTAGATCACAATTAGTCCCTCAACCTTATATCGATTTAATATAAAATCATAAGTCGCGAAAATATTATAGAGGCAAACCGAATACTATAGGGCAGAGCCTAGATCATCCGCTATATGAATGATGACCGCCTGAGTCCCTGATCGTTGATGAGGCCTTGCCCTTACTGACTCTTAATCTTATCATGCGTATTGTATACTGTAATAATTCTTACTTGTTCCAATATCATCCAAACTTGCATTCGTTACCTCCCTAATAAGTGATGCAAATGCATACAAAACAATAAAATACTGTTTTATTTTAATGGAACATTAATTGGCTAGACGTTTGCTTTAGGATAATTACCGTTGTTAAATATAAATTATCATTAAGAGTGTGCTGATTTGCTTTCCCATACTTTCTTCTTCCTCTCGTATTCCTCTCTATTGCCTATAATCTTAGCTGGAACTCCTGCCACTACGCTCTCTGCAGGTACATCTTTCGTGACGACAGCTCCTGCTGCAATTACAGCCCCCTCCCCTATCTCTATTCCAGCTATGAGTATAGCTCCGCAACCCACTATCGCATTATTCTGTATCCTTACGCCTCTCAATCTCTTGCTTGGAGGATATTTATCATTCGTTATCCTAACGTAAGGCCCTAAGAATACGTTATCTCCTATCTCCGTAAATGGAGGAATGTACACACCCGTTTGTATACTTACATTCTTACCTATCTTTACTCGCCCATCTATTACCGTTGCCGTTCCTATCTTGGTGCCATTTCCTATCGTACTCTTTTCCCTTACCAAAACATTGTGTCCGGTCTCTACTTCATTACCAATAATTACATCTTCATAGATTATGGTCCCCCTTCTAATGATACACCTGCTTCCTATCCTAGCTCCGTTGCTTATTTCATCAAATGCCCTTAAGTACTCCCTATCATGCAGTAGTTCCTTTTCAATAAGACCTATCACCTTAGTCCGAGTAGGGTATCCTATTACGCAGTTACCATCTATATATGTATTCTCTCCTATTATACTTGGCCCAAGGATTATAGCACCATACGCTATACTACGTGTCGCTATCTTAGCTCTAGGTGATATGTAATTCATCTGGTATCCTCACCTCATGAATGAAATATCTATCAAGTTTTTTAATGGCTTCTCTCTTTCTCCTTCTATGCTCCTCTAGGAATTGTATGAGCTTCTCTGCAAGCATTCTCTTACACTGACCGCATATCAATTCGCCCGATCTACACGCATCATAATGTCTCCTCGCATCCTTGACATCCTTATATACGAATATCCTTAACCATTCGTAAACAACACACTTCTCAGGTTCTCCTCCTAGTTTCCTTTGCTCTCTAACTGTAGGCTGTCCTCCCGTTAAAGCATTCCAGATCTTCCTTTTGATATCCTCAGGCCCATCAACTGTAAATATTGAGGTCTCCGGCTTTGAAGCGGACATAGGTTCGCCTGTAAGTCCTCTTACGTATTTAGAGTATATGGCAGCTGGCTTCATCAGTTCTAATCTCTCCGCAACATCTCTAGTTAGCCTCATATATGGATCCTGATCTATGGCTATTGGAACTAGTACTGGCTGGCCCTCCTTTATGGTAGGTAATAGTATGTGAGCTGCCTGAACTGCTGCGTAAAACACCACACCTACATTTGTACTATCGTTAAGTCCGAACGTAGCCCTAACAGTATTATACGTTAGGTACCTAGAGATCCTTACTGAAAGTTCATAAATCTCGCTAATCCTTGTCGATATGAATATCCTAGTTCGTTTCTCCGAAAAGCCAAGGGCTATTATGTCTAAGGCGTTATCTATTGCGTACTTATATGCCTCGTCGAGATCTCTCGTCTTTCCAAAGACGTACTTCTCATCGTTAGATAATGGAATGTATACGTACGAATTCAACTCATCCTGTAACCACTTAACGAATCGAAATAACATTAGATGACCTATGTGCATGTAATTTGAAGGTCCCCTCCCTGAGACTATCGATACTTCTAATCCTTCATCGTGATAGTCCAGATATACGTCTAAGTCTCTATGTGCGTAGAAGTGTCTAAGAATTAGAAGCGGATGTACGTGCTTAAAGCGCTTGAGTAACTCATCGGTTATCGGCTTCGCTCCAAATTCCTTTATAAGCCTGATATAATCGCTCTTCTTCTCTAATGCTTGTCCATTAGGTACGCCAAACGCGATCACCCATATAGCTCCCTAATTATGGTGATAACGAATTGCTTATATCCTTTTCTAGAGAATAGAGCTTTAGGTCATACTATGCCTTTCATGAAGCGCTTTACAATGGCAATCCAATCACCTATATCCCTTTATAAGGACTTTGCCAAGAGAAAAAAGCCCGACCTAACTGGCTTCATAATAAACCTCCTAATATTAGTGATGCTAATTACCTTTGCCTCATATATTCAGGAATCGAAGTTATACTTATGTTATTTACAGTTGGTCGGGGGAAAGATAACTGATGTAAGGAGGTTCCTATGGCTTAGCAAGATAATACCCTCTGCATTTAGATATACTGTTTTGTTAATGATATATCTAATGATGATAATCATAGTCCCTTACGCTACGTCTAAATGGGTTCTTAAGAGAGACATCTCCTTTAGCTTACTCCTCTCAATAGAGGGTTACCTATTGGTGTACTTATGGATAGGACTCCTCATATCCCTAATATTCATCGCAAAGGCTCCCAAATTGGAAAACATCCTCATTTACCCCTTCATGTTCACTTCCCTTCTTGTGATAATCCGTGAATACGCTTCTCAGCCAAGCGTAGCTCTTCTAATGAAGGCGTCAAGGATAGTAAATACTATTAGCTGTATATTAGCTGCTATCCTCCTAATGCTCTCCTTTAAGTATATAATAACAGATGAGAAGCGAGAACTTATAATACTCTATATAGTTACTGTAGCGACAATAGCGCTACTCATAGTGTAGGAGATCATAAAGAAGATGTGGTCCCCGGGGCGGGATTTGAACCCGCGACCACCCGGTTTCTGCCCGACTGACCCGCCTTCATTCCCCCCAAATTGGGGTGTCGGCGGGCGAAATCTACAGCCGGGCGCTCTTCCAGGCTGAGCTACCCGGGGCTTCACTAAGGCCTAGTTGATATTGATATAGAACAATACTTAAAAATTTCCCCCATCCTCTCTTATTAATTGAGGGTTGACAGAAAGTGCTAAAAGCCCTTCTTAAAGCACTAGGGATATACAGGCTCTATGAGAAATGGCTCCTCCATCAAATAAAGAATAAACCTCTCCCATCTCATATTGCGGTAATCCTTGATGGAAATAGACGATGGGCTCGTAGTAGAGGCCTTCCTCCTTGGGCTGGACACGAAGTAGGTGCTCGCAATGTGGAGAAACTCTTAGATTGGTGTCTAGAGTTAGGCATAAAGACTGTAACGCTCTATGTATTCTCCTTAGAGAATTTCTATAGGCCTAAAGAGGAAGTTAACGCCCTTATGAGGATAATAGAACGTTATCTCAAAAAGCTTAGGGACGATCCTAGAATACATAAGTATCGCGTTCGTGTAAGGGCTCTCGGGAGGAAATATCTACTTCCGAAATCCATACAGGAACTACTAACTCAAATAGAGGAGCTAACTAAGGATTACGATAACTTCTTCCTTAACATAGCTATAGCTTATGGCGGACGTGCAGAAATAGTGGATGCCGTAAGGAGCTTAGTTCAGGATGTACTCAGGAATAAAGTGAAGCCAGAGGAAATATCGGAAGATCTGCTTAGCGAATACTTATATACCGCTCACCTTCCAAATCCAGATCCAGATCTAATAATTAGGACTAGCGGCGAGGAAAGGCTTAGTGGCTTTTTATTATGGCAATGCGCTTACAGCGAGCTCGTATTCCTAGACGTATATTGGCCTGATTTTAGGAAAATAGACTTATTAAGAGCTATAAGGACATATCAACAGAGGCAGAGGAGGTTCGGTAGGTAGAGATGATCTCCTACCATCCTAAGAGGAAGAAGGAAATATTTAAAAATTTTAAAGTATCCTAATTAAAGAGAGGCGAGGTGATAAATCTGGCAATGGAATTGCTCAGATTTAACTCCTTCGAAGAATTTCTTAGGCATTTAAACGCTCAAATAGAACAAACGCGCTCACAGCTAAGTGAACTCCTTCGGAGATATAATGAGATTAAGGAGAGAGCCGAAAGGCTTAGATCTATTGAGGAAAGACTTTCAAAAGCATTAGGAGTAAAATTGGAATCCGTAAATGAGATAGATCTTAAAGGCCTTAAGTTGGTTGTAGGCGCAAGGCCTACTGATGAAGCACAAGTCCTTATGGAAGTAATCCAATCCCTAAAGAATAGACTTGAAGTCCTAATGAAACTTCAAAAGCTAATTGAGGACATAGCAAAGAACCTTAGAGAGATTTCCGATATGACCTTACTAGTCGAAACAGTAAACGATATCCCTGTGAAAATCTTACTCTGTGAAGCTAAGTAAACTCTTTTAAACTCTACTTCAGTTTATAGTATTACGGGATTCAATTGCGCATAGAGACCGCCGTGATATTAGCTGCTGGAAAAGGAACAAGACTCATACCTCTAACATTAACTAGGCCAAAAGTACTCCTACCAATAGGAGGGATACCGTTACTAAAGAGACAAGTAGACATGCTAATGGACATAGGCATCAAGAATATAATCATAGTAGTCAATTACATGGCTGATGCAATAAGGCATTTCATTTATGATGCTTACTCTAACCATGATGTACAATTTTCCTTTATTGATCAAGGGGTACCCTTTGGTACCGCTCATGCCGTTGAGGTAACGGAGGAATATGTTAAACCCCCTTTCTTAGTACTTTATGGTGACATATTCATAACGAAAGATGCTTTAATAAAATTAGTTAATGCGTTAGATCAAGCAGATGCCGCCGTAATCGCTGTTCGCGTTCCCGATCCTTGGAATTATGGTGTATTTAAAATAGATTCTTATAACAGGATACTTGATATAGTGGAGAAACCGAGTCCAGGTGCTGAACCCAGTAATCTCATAAATGGCGGGATATACGCTTTTCGTGATATGACCATATTCGACTATATTAGGAAAACTGGCATTAGTCCTAGGGGCGAGAAAGAGTTTACGGATTCCCTGAAATATATGGCCATGGAGTACGTAGTAAGAGCAGTACCCATACCGCGTCATATATGGTGTGATATAGGCAGGCCGTGGGATTTATTAAGGGCTAATAAAATAGCCCTTTCGACTACTGGCTCATACATTGATCCCGAGGCCAAAATAGATAGTAGTGCTATAATAAGGGATCCTGTATATGTAGGGAAAGGAGTTCGTATATGCTCTAATGTTCATATAGGCCCTTACTGCGTATTAGGTGATAACGTCTACATCTCTTATAATTCAAGGATTGAGGATAGCATAATAATGTGTAACACTAAGATAGGTTCAGACGTGGTAATTAGGGATAGCATCGTAGGCGAGAACGTAGTAATTAGTGATAACGTCTCCTTTTATAGTGAATGGTTCTCTGGTGGGAACATCTGGTACAGAATAAACAATCAAGTGGTTGATACGGGAGTTACAAGATTTGGCGCAGTTGTGGGCGATAGCGTTTACATAGATCCCTCAAGCGTTATATGTCCTGGTATCTTCATAATGCCATATCGGAGAGTTAACGGTGTTGTTGTAGATGATGTAATATGAACTACGTCGTTAACTACATTCCCATCTTTTCCCTGTAAATATTTAGTAACGCTCCTAGCGAGATCTCAAATGCAACTACTGGTACCTCTATCTTGAAATTGTTCAATACCTCTGGGTGAACTTCCCCAATTATTCCAACCTCCCTTCCCTCTACCAATACTTTTCCACATCTTCCCTCAATGAAGCTCCTATGCTTCACAGGTTCATACCTTACACTCAGACCTAATGTCCTAATTAGAGCGTTTAGCTTTACAAGACCGTCTACTAACGTTGTCTCAGTCGAAGCTATTGCTGCTGCAAGCCTCCTATCCTCCTTTACTCTATTTTCCTCTTTCTCATCTATCCATGCTACATCTCCTACTTCAAATATCATTATGGGATACCCACTCCCCCTACTTTGATATATGGACATTAGTAGGTCTGGAATCAACCATCGTCTAACTACTGTGAATCGATCGCTTATTGGATTCTCTATCTCTACCATCTTTCCTTCCTCAGGTAATCTCATGTATACGGTCTGTAGGATCTTGCTCGTTAACATATAACTAGCTATCTCCTGAAATCCAAGTCCACACATTATCTCTCGAACGGCTTTGCTAAATACCTCAAGGGGATGCTCCCTTCCTATAGTATAATGCTCTTCAGGTATTGCTGGCTCAAGTTTATCATAACCATATGCCATTGCGATGTCCTCTACTAGATCTATAGGATGGAGAATGTCTATTCTATAAGCAGGGATCATTACCCCTATTAAATCCTCCCCCTTATGTGTGGCTCCAAGGCGCATTTTCAATAGGAGATGTATCACTTCTTCTGTTGAAAGATTTAGACCGAGGTTATCATTGACGTAAGAAGTATTTAAGTCCATTCTCTCAATACTCAAGTCCGGTGTTAGAACAACATCCTTATCATAGTGTATGCTGACCTTATATATCTCCTTACCCTCACTCCTCTCGGCTATGCTTGTGACAATGATCTTAAGTACGTTCTCTACAAGCCTTCTATCAACTCCAGTAACATCCACGAAAATATTCTTTGTCTCCTCCGTAACCTTAGTTTCCTCACTATTTATTATCGGAGGCATTGAGAGTACCTGACCGGTAGAGTCAACTAGTAACGGTACCTCTTCGTAGTTAGCAATTATATGTCCGTATTCGATACCTTTAGGATGTTTTGTGAGTATCTCCTTGGCGCTTGCCTCCTTACTCCATTCGAGAGGCCTAAATCTTACCTTTTCAATGGGCATTAATAAATACCTTATAGGGGGCTCTATTGTATCGTAATCGTAAAGGCCTATTGATGCTTTCCTCCTATTCCTGCAATACGTTGTATGAAGCTTCTCCTGTAATTGCATTAATTGTCTAACTGCTTCCTCATCAAGCCTTACGTTTCGGATAAGACCACACGCTATATACGGCCTATAGTATACATTGCCTACGATAACATCTACCTTAGATTCATTAACGTTAAACCTTGGCAATCCTAACTCGATCTCAGCTAACCCTCTTATGCTCCTTGCTAAACCCTCACAAGAGAAGAGGTCGGGCCTATCATGCGTTGCCTCATATATTAGATACTCCTCCTCCATGCCCTCATATTCTCCTTTAAGCATGGTTATGTACTCTATTATCTCCTCAAGAGTTAACGATCTTCCAACGAGCTTCTCAAGATCCTCTACTTTTATGCTAATTAGTGGCATTCTCTCACCTTATCATACTAGGTATTATGGGGCGTGCTTTACTCCTTAAGAACTCCACATTAAGGTTAAACAAATCACGTATATCATCAATGCCAAGGACTACCATTGCAAGTCTATCTATGCCTATTCCCCACGCAAGCACACGATACTTTATGCCTAAAGGCGCTAGTACCTCAGGCCTGAACATTCCTCCAGGAAGGGCCTCTATCCAACCAAGACTTGGGTGATATACGTAACCTTCAACACTAGGCTCCGTGAATGGGAAGTAGGCTGGTTTAAACTTAACCTTCTCCAAACCAAGCCTTCTACTGAATTCCTTTAGGAATCCGAGTAGATGCCTGAAATTGAGCTTAGGTCCAACTACTATTCCCTCACACTGATAGAACTCCATGGAATGTGTAGCGTCTAAGGCCTCAGGTCTGAAGTTTCTATCAAGTGAGAAAGCCTTATAGTTCCTATTGCCTATAACCTTAAGAGTTCTAACAGATACACTCGTCGTCTGTGTACGTAGTATCAACCTTAACGCCTTCCTTGGATCCCACTTATATTGCCACCCCTTTGATCCAGTAATCCATCCATCTTCATGCGTTCTCTTTACTCTCTCCATAAGCTCCTTATCCTTTATAGTACCATATCTTGGCCTCTTAAGGAAGAACGTATCATGTATTTCTCTGGCAGGATGATCTTGAGCTTGGAACAGTACATCGAAGTTCCAGAACTCTAACTCTATGTGAGGACCCTTCATTTCCTCAAATCCCATGCTTACTAGAATCTCCCTTATTTGGTCAAGGAACTCCATGTATGGATGCTTCCTTCCTGGAGATACCTTAGGTACTTCAACGCTCAGATCATAAGGCTTTATAATCGCCTCCCGCCACTTACCAGTTCTTATAAGCTCTGGTGTTAACCTAGTGATGAGTCTTGCTACTACAATCTCTCCTTTCTGCATCTTTTCATGGGCTAACCTTGTCGCTGTTATTATTATCTTCTTCCTCTTTCTACTCCTTATTAATCTCCTCTGGCGTAATTCCTTTATTATCCTCTCTTCTACCCCCTCCTTACCTATAACCATTCCATCAATTAGGCTAAGCACATTCCTTACTCTTATCCTATCCTCTACTACGGCTTCTACTCTCTCTTTATTTACTATCAACTTTCCCTTCTCTATCTTAACGACTCCTAGTCTAGCTAAATGCATTATGCCTATCTTGACCTCGTTTGTGCTTATTCCATGTCTCTTTCCTTCCTCGTAGAGCTCCTTCAGATCAGATATATCTTTCTCTTTGATGATTCTAAGTACCTTCTCCTCTGGAAGCCCTCCTTTAACGTATCTTCTTCCTTCTTCAGTCACCTCAAAGTACTCTTCCTCTTCTCTATCAATTCTTAGAAGCTTCTTGCTCTCTAGCTCCGCTATACGCCTCATAAGTGCACTCTTATCAATGTTCAATCTTTTAGCGAGCTCCTCTAAGTCGTGAACCTTATCTCTAATAACTAGCTCCAAGATTTTATACTCATCCTTTGAAACCACTATTTTATTCTCGATAGCACTTTCCATTTGATATCACTCGATAATTTGAAAGAGTTTAGAGCTTAATTACTTTATCCATAAATC
>Ga0180300_10000196_pt1 | contig 25184 bp, 41 predicted proteins | sample GuaBasSediGuay15_FD_121798 | JGI IMG/M metagenome (GOLD analysis project Ga0180300, IMG submission 121798) | Subseafloor sediment microbial communities from Guaymas Basin, Gulf of California, Mexico - Guay15, Core 4569-2, 21-24 cm | ecosystem: Environmental > Aquatic > Marine > Hydrothermal...
CACTAAGATTAAACTAACCCCAAGTTTTAGCGGATCCATGTTATCCCTCAAATTGTAACTCCTCTTTCTGCTTCGAAGTAGCTTCCAACGTATTTTGCCGTACCGGTTGGAGGAGGAGTTGGACTAGGGGTTGGTGTCGGTGTTGGTGTGGGTGTAGGTGTTGGAGTTGGCGTTGGAGTAGGTGTAGGAGTTGGACTTGCTGTAGGAGTTGGATATGGCGTACCAGTTGGAGTTGGTGTTGGACCTGGTGTTGGAGTTGGTGTCGGAGTGGGCTGTGGTAGACCCGGGAACCACTCCTTCCAAGGACAGTTGTAGTTCATCTGGTAGCAGATTATATGGTTCAAAGCTAAAGCAACCAAGAGTATTCCTACTGAAGCGACAACCCAATCAACTTTTTTACTCATTCAATCACCTCTACTCTCTGTATGTTTCTACGCACTCTCTCGTGTCTGGATTTGTCGGGTCGTAGATTTTCACACCCTCAAAGTACACCACAATGAAGTAATGCTGGAACGGTGCCCACCAGGGTTCGCCGGTTATGTCGTTTGTTGTGGTTGTGAAGGTTCCAATCTCAAATGTTTTTGTCTCGCCCGAACTTAGGCTAATGTATTTTGTAAGTGTTGCATAGTTCTCATCAGGCCAGTTTGCCCATGCTTTTCTTACATAGACGGTTATATATCCATCAACTGAACCTCCTGTAGCTTTTAGAGTTGTATAAAGGGTAACCTCCTCTCCCGCTGGGACTCTGATTCTTGACCCCCTCACGAAGGCGAGCCCAGGATTACTATTCTGCTCGGCCATGACGAAGCTGGTGTATGCAACCAGAAGAATTGCTGCAATCAGAAGAAGTACTGCAATCTTCTTAGCATTTTTTATTTTTGGCAGCGGTTTTTCTTCAGGCATAAAAATTTAAATACTTCCAACTTTAAAAAATTTTTGTGGCAAGCTTTGAGGAAGTTAGGCTCAAGGTTATAGAATACCTGAGAGATAACGGTTCTGCCAACATCTCCGAGCTTGTTAGGGAAATAGGATGCGGTAAGCAGACTGTTTATGATGTCGTTGCTTCACTAGAAGCAGAAGGGAGGGCAAAATCCTCAATAGTGAGGGGAAAGAGGATTGTAAGGCTGACGGCAATCATGCCGGATTATCTGAAGGTTTTAACAAGCGTGACAATCTTACTCTTACTCTTCACCAGGATCCCTCTGCTCAAACCATCCCTCGTGGTGCATACCGATGCCGAGGGATGTTTAGTCGTCTACCCATCAATTGCGGTCTTCTTGCTATCTATTGTGTTTGGGTTCTGGATGGCGGTTGTTGTTTTAAAGCAGGAGGATCTAATTGAAACTTACCACTCAATCAAGGTCAATATCAAGAGGATAATTGGTGTTTTGAGAGAATAAGACCTCAGACACCTCTTTTAGATAAAAGACCGTTTCTGACGCCCCAAGACACGGGCTGACTTGGAAATATTTATATAAATACATCACTAATAATCAACCGATCCCCATGCGGGGAGGCATGGGTTTTAAAAAAAAGGTAAAATAAGAGGTGGTGAGAATGGGACAGACGGGTAAGATGTTATTGGTCGCACTTGTTGTTGCGGCCCTGGCTGTGTCTGCGACATGGCTGTATATGAATGGATACATAACGACCAGCTACCAGCAAGGCTACCAGGCCGGATATACGGCCGGACAGGCTGCCACGACTGCTGCTGTTGCAACACCGGTTAGCCTGACAATAACCCAGGCTGCGACGAGTTTCAACCACTCGAGTAATGTATCTGCTGATGGTTCCGCAAAGGCTGGAGACCTGAGCCTGCTTGTTACAATAACCAACAACGACAACGAGTCTGCAAATGTTGTAATCACAGCACAGAATCCAAAGACCGGAACCGATGGAATCCCATCAGCCCTTGAGAAGGCCTACTTCAACGTCTACGCCGGCAGTATGAGCCTGAGGAAGTACCTGTACGTTGATGGCAGCTACACAGACGGAGCTGCTATGGTTATTGATGGCAACTCAGTAGTGAGCTTCTACATAGGCACCGAGTTTGAGACCGCCCCGGCCGGAACATTCAGCGACAACCAGACCTACACGCTCCACATCTACGTGTATCAGCCAAATGCGAACTATGTGCAGGAACTGACGTACACACTACTGACCTAATTCAAATTTTTTACAGGGGTGTAAAAGCATGAACAGAATTGCAAAGAGTACGGTACTTGTCAGTCTAGCTCTTATAGCGATTGCAGCGATGTCAGCGAGTGCAATGGCCGCAACGATTACTCCAAGCTTTGTGGGTGATGTGAGTTATGCGAATCAGATTAATGGGACTCTAAACTCTTCAAATTCTCCCTACAATGGGATCTTCTACTTCCCATTCACTCTCGAGGCCTTGAACGACTCCGGGGGGTCGCTCTACCTCAACATAACCTGTGGATCCAATGGGGCAACCTTTAACCTGACAATAAACGGCAATACAATCGTTACGAATTACAGCTGCCCTGCAAACACCGTCTCCTACACGAACCTAACGCTTCTGAACAACTCGATTAGCCTTGACACGAACTATATGAACATAACTATAGATGTGAGTGCAAACTCGACAACCGCAACATGGCTGAACATAACCGGGACCGATGTACCCCTGAGCGGAGGTAACTTCAGCTTCACAACAAGCGAGACGAACCTTTCGGACATCTACATAGGATTCTACCCGCAGGACACCTACTACACCGTCAGAGACACAATTACGGTAACGCAGAACTCCTCGCTCAACCTCACAAACGTTACGGCAACCTACAGCTACCCATCTAACGCTCTTAACTCGCCGGAGACTTCACACTCGTTCGGCACACTGAACACATCACAGTCCAAGTCTGATACCGTCGATTATCAGAAGCAGGGACCCTATGTTGGAGCGATCCAGACAAAACTGAAGGGCACGACATACACGACAACAATGGACATCTACGCTCCGGAAGCGGTAAATGCCTACTTGAGCTTTGACCCAAGTGAGAAGCCCTGGAGCAAATACTTCGCCGAGTTTAACAAATCAAACATAGTCAGCATAGAGCTAAACGATGTTGATGTTGATTGGACGGATCCACCATCAACCGTAACAACCGAAACCATGACGCTAACTGCCAACTGGAACGAGCTTGTTGTAACCTACACCAAGCCAACAGCCCCAAGCGGTCCGGTGATTATAAACGTTGAGGAGACACCCTGGTACATGGACACCTTCCTGATGGTGCCAATTTACATCTGGATAATCGTGGTTGTCGCGGCGGTTCTAGTGGGCGTATACATGGCGAGGGGGTGAACATGAGGGCACTAATTGCAATAGTTTTGGCCATGCTGATTGCAGGGATCCCACTTGCAGTAGCACAGTCGAGCTATCAGCTTGCGAAGGCGAACTTTGACGTTGCAGCCGATGGGCAGAAGAACATCTGGGGAGTTGTCTATGTAAACTACGGAGAGGGCATACAGGTTAATGTAAAGGTTGAGAACACCGGAACAGTAACGCTCAACGGTTTCAAGGTTGGTATAAACCTACATAAGCCTGATGGAACTTGGTGGCCCGGCCCTTCAAGTACAAATTATCAGTGGTACACCTTCTCAGACACCCTCTCTCCTGGGCAGTCGGTGACAAAGGGTATTCAGACGGGTGTGACTGCAGATCAGACTGGTTGGTGGAGTGTTGGGGCAAAGCTCACGATGACAGACGGCACTTACCTGAGTTATGATTCTGGAGACTTTGAGGTGGAAGCTCTCGAGGCAACAATCACAATACAATCAGTGGTGGGATACACAATAGCCGGACTGATATTCATCGGACTTGCTTGGGCAGTTAGGAGAGCATTCGGTGGCTAAGGAGGTGCCACACAGGGTGTTCAGATGCGAATGCGAATACAGACAGTACAAATCATCGGCCTGCTACTGATAGCCACGGGCTTCATTGCTTTTATTTATTTATCACTACCGCAGGGAAACATTGAAGTAATAGGGTACAATTTGCAGCAGGCTTTTGGATTGCAAACGTTTCCACTGAGCAGTGCAACCCCGGAGCAGAAGATCTCTCCACTTTTACAGCAGGCCATTTCAAGGGCATTACCCGGGGAGAGAATTCCAGTTGTTATAGTACTCACTGCACCAAAACAGATGGCCGTTGCGCAGCAGCAGGCTTTACTTCCCAGGCTTCAAGCATATCAGTTTCAACTCGTTTCTCAAACAATTTACGTTGCCAACACAATGGCTGGATACGTTCCGGCCGATAAGGTAGAAGATATGGCCTCAGAGGAGTACATTGAGAAAATACTCTACGATGGGAAAATCTTCAGGGTTTCGTGGGACTGGCCGTGGTCAGGAAATAAGGTGAGGGTTTCAAACCTTCAGCAATCAATACAGCAAATTGGAGCGGACAAGGCCTGGCAGCTTGGCTACACAGGCCAGGGTGTTAAGGTCATCATCATAGACAGTGGAATTGCAAACAACCACCCTGCCTTGCAGCGGAACGGAAAGAGCCTCGTCATATACGAGGAATCATTTGTCCCAGGGGCCAGCGACTACACCCACTGGCATGGAACTCACGTTGCCGGGATAATAGCCTCCCAGGATGCAACCTACAAGGGAGTAGCTCCAGGGATTGAGGGGTTCATAGATTTGATAGCATTCGACTCCGATGGATCTGCATCACCATCTTGGTTGCTAAAGGCATTAGATGAGGCCTACAGGATCGTTACCAGCCAGCCTGGGACCTACGTCTCCTCTAACTCTTGGGGGACTGACTTCGTTGATGCACCGGAGGCTGAGGAAATGAGGATGGCAGCGATGAATTTAGCAGACAAGATACCCGTGGTGTTTGCGGCCGGAAACACGGGGCCAGGAACCTCTACAATCTGGGCTCCTGGAGATGCCGACAGGAATGGAAATGAGGTTATAACCGTTGCCGCAGTCGATACCTCTGGAAACATTGCAACCTTCTCATCCAGAGGGCCAGACACGGCTGGAGAGGAGCACAACGAACCTGATGTTGCAGCACCGGGGGTTAACATAATGTCCACGGTACCAACAGGATTCGAGGCAGCAAGCGGAACATCGATGGCAACACCCCACGTTGCTGGAGTTATTGCATTAATGCTTTCGAAGAATCCATCTCTGAGCAACAGGGATTGCCTTAGGGTACTGGAGCAGACGGCAAGTGGGGGAGGATTCAACTACGCCACCGGATATGGAATAGTGCAGGCTGACGAGGCCGTTCAGGCAGCCAGTCAGACTTTCATAACGCCCACGGTTCCTGAGTGGGTGTATCAGGCAATCAGCATCGCGATAATTTTAGTAGGAATTGTGTTGGTTTTAAAACCCAAATTGGAGGTGATGGGAATATGGTGAGTAAAAAAATAATCGGACTTGTGGTGTTGCTAGTGATTGCAATTGCAACAGCAACAGCCTCAGCAACCTCAACGGCATCGATGTCGGCTAGCGTTGGGGCGAAGACCTTCACCGGGGCCTATGCTGTCAACAAGGGCGACTTCATCCAGGTTAACGTTCAGGTGCAGAACACCGGCACGAGTATAATAAACGGCTTCTGGATTAGCGTTAAGTTTCTGAAGCCAACTGGAGAGTTCACGGACGAGGAGTACTTCGACTACACGAATGTTACCCTTCAAGCAGGACAGACCTATTCTGCAAGCATAAAAACCTCAACCCAGGCAGATGCTGCGGGGAACTGGGTTGCATTGGTGTATTTGAGATCAAACGATGCCTCAAGGAGTGTTATTGCGAGCGATGATGCAACCTTCGTAGTCAGCGAGCCGTATACGGACTGGATAGTCTATGGAATCCTGGCGGTTGGAGCGGTTGCTTTAGGGTACATCATCGTGAGAAGGAAGTGATAAGCATATAAGCAAAAGGGGAATGAGGCGATGGGAGCAGTAAAGCGTAAAAGGAGAGTGGTAAGATGACAGAACAGAGGCGCTCGATGATGTTTTTAGGGATAGTCGGAGTCCTCATCTTCTTCATACTTTTTACCCAGATGGGATGGTGGACTCCAGCACCACCACCGGCATCATCACCGCCTGGGGATTATCCGGAGATTACTTACCTCACGGAGGTTAGGCTCGAGGAGCCCTGGTGGACCGCCCAGCCACACATTGAGTGGATAAAATCATCGCAATCATCCACACCATACACAGCTGCAAAGGCCGACCTCGTTGCCTTTCCCTGGGGTGGCAAGCTGAAGCTCACAATTACCTATCCTGGTGGGCAGGTGATTCAACTCCAGCAGAATGTGAAGGTGGAGTGGAACTCCGGGAAGACTGTTCCCTTCTACTGGAAAACAAAGCAGGTTGGAACCCATCTCATTACGGCAGAGCTATACAACGGTGACGGGATGCTGATAGACAGCAAGACTGTAAGCGTTGATGCACCCTATAGGTGATGGTGGTAAGGATGTCGTGGAAGGATGATATCCTGGACGTGGCGCTTGCAACCGCACTGTTTGCTCTATCGATTTTACTCTCGTATGCGGTAATCAGGGCACTGGACTGGTTACTCATGGTCATCAGCTTTGCAGCACTCTACATATGGCTCGTGAGGCTCGTGCTTGGCTACTTCAACATCAAGGGGTTTGCAATAGCAGCCTTGATGGATTTTGGCTGGGTTGCTGTGGTTGTGGCTCTTGGGCTTCCGGCTATAGTTGCTGCAGTTGTTGTACTAACCCTTGGAGAGCTGATAAAGCTGGTAACAATCTTCCTGCTTGCTTGGTTAATCTTCAGGCTCCTCGTTAGTATCCTTATACCAAGTCTATCAGAGGAGCTTGATAAAATATGGGAGGATTGAATTTTTAATTAGAAAAATTGGAGAATTGGAGGTGAATTATGGATTGGGAGTGGTTTAAGTTTGGAGGCGTGAGAGGATTAATTGGCTTCATCGTGCTAGCGTTCCAGGCAGCGTTCCTGTCGAGCATTGCCATCCCATCCCTGCAAATCGGCACACAGGACATAGTGAACTCCTTCGACATCCAGCAACTCTGGCTGTTTGCGATAGTGCTGATGGTGATAGTGTCGTGGGCAGCATCTGGAATCGTTTACTGCATTGGCGGATATCTTGTTAAAGCTGCCAATGTTAGAACCACGGGATTCTGGAGGGTTGCCTTGGCTGGAGTTATAGGAGCCGCCATAGTCGGCTTGATTCTCGTGGTTTTGCTCTACCTGCTCAATGCAACGGTTTGCATAGACTCGACATGCAGCCAGACCTACATCATCACGGCCCTCGTCGGTTTACCCTCGGCTCTGATTGCTGAGGTTGGGTTCGCAGCCCTTACGTGGTGGTTCTACAAGGGGATGGAATGGCAGGTTCCCCAGTGATGTACAAGCAGTCTAACCTACACAAAGTTTTATTTTTAGGAATAGCCGTGGTTATCGGATTTTTCCTCCTCTCGTGGTTAACGCTAGGGGAGTGCTTCATCCTAACAATCACGCTTCAGGATCATTATTTACTCGGTGTGGGTGAAGGAACATCGATGTATCCCTTAATAAAGCCCGGAGATTATTTACTAATCGATACTTCTCCCGAGGATTTGAAGGTGGGAGATATTATTGTTTATTATTATCAGGGGAAGTTCGTGGGCCACAGGATAATCGGCATCACCGATGAGGGATATATAACCAAAGGGGATAATAATCCTCAACCAGATCCAGTAGTTAAAAAATCCATGATAATTGGTGAAATTGATAAAATTGTGGGAAATGATTTATCGAAGAAGATTGCAGAACTGTATTATGTGAGGGTGAAATAATGGGGTGAAATAATGATTGGCTCAAGAGTGTGGTTTAAAGAGATGAAAAAACTTCTATTTGGGTTTGTTTTGATTATAACCCTGATGGGAACAGTCGTGGCTACGGATTATTACGTCTCACCAACGGGAGACGATTCAAACACCGGAACGTCTGTAGAATCTGCTTGGAGAACTTTAAGCTATGCATGCTCTCAGCTAACCGCAGGGGATACGCTGTGGGTAGTCAATGGGACTTATCAAGATGATTACTGCAGCCTATCGGCGAGTGGAACGAGCACATCTTGGATAACAATCAGAGCCTATAATGGAACCCCAGTAATAAACGGCACATTCAACGAAACAGCCGGAACTTGTTCCCCATCTTATGCCGTGAGGTTCAACTACAACGACTATATAAGAATAATCGGATTGAGGATTAGGTATGTTGATGACGGGTTGGTGAGGTTTGGTAGCCATGTGAAAGTTGAAGATGTTGATGTTGGACAAATCTGCGGTTATGCAATTTTCATCGACTCTCACCTGTATGCCATCAATACGGGAAACGCATTAAACCACATCTGGATCAACAACAGTTCGATTCACGATACAGCGATTAACGGCGATACTGGACCAAACCTAATCCATATAGCGGGGGCACAGGCCGATGAGGGAGAACCTGCGGGACATCACATCTTTTTATACAACAACAACATTTATGGATCCGGGCTACACCAGATTTTGAATTTTCAAAACTACAACCCTCCAGATTATACAAACGTCGGGCTTCACAGCGTGTTTGTGATAAACAACACCATCCACGACCTAGGTTTCAACCCGTCTGGAATGTGGACGATATATGGGGCTTTGGTGAACTCAACTTTCGAAAACAACACGTTTCAGAACATTAACAAATACGGCATAGCCGGCCAGATGATTAACGTAACCTTCAGAAATAATATACTCAACAACACGGATGGGTTATATCTCTGGGGCAAGCTTGATAACTGTATCTTTGAGAATAATATAATAAGAAACGTGAATAATTACTTTGCGTTTGGCGTGTACGATGGAATTAACACAACCTTCAGAAACAACACAGTAGAGGGCGTTCACTACGGGAGGTTCAGGGGCAGTAGCACAAATCACACTATAGAAAACCAGACCCAGCCAGTGAGCTTTATACTCGGTAGTGGAGCCACAATTATGGTTAGCTACCCATCCGGAAGGTATTTCGAGCTCAGTTACACATCTGGAGATACAAGCTATACGATGAGTAAACACCACACCGCAGATGGATGTGTGGCAAAGCTTCAAAACACCGGAACAACGGAGTCCTACTTTACCCTAACCCCATATAACTTCAGTGCCATACCTCAGTATCAACCTGGAACGATAACCCTCAACTCGTATGATTTACCATCGAGTTTAAACTTCACGGCAAACTTCACCACAGCCTCGGGAAATGTAAACTTTAGCGTTTGGAGCTTGAGACCCAACCACCTTTATACAATCAAAAGAAGCGATGGGAAATATTGGGACGGCTCTGGTTGGGTAGACACAATAACAGCCATCTCTTCAGGTGCTGATGGTGAGATAAGCTTCAGCAACTCTGAGTGGAGTACGGAGACTTTTGTAGTCACGGACCAGGGACCGGTTGGTGAGCCCCTTATAACAAGCGTGTGGAATAGCGTTACCCAGGACTCCTCGAGTGAGATTACAATCGAAGAAGGAACGACAGTAGAGTACAGGGTTGTTGCTGACCAGACGATAAACACATGGACCTGGAGCGGAGTCGACTCTCATACCGGTGATGGGAGCGATACCAGTGAGGCGACTAAATACTACGGCACGCCCGGAACGTTCTATGTTACCGTCTATGGCAGCAATGCAAACGGCAACACACAAACTGTAACCTGGACAATTGATGTCAATCGCAAACAGACAGAATGGCCAAGTGAGCCAACTCCTCCGCCTAGCACTGGACCATCACCATCACAGCCTTTGCCAACCCCAACACCACCTATAGTCGTGCCCCCTCCGCCTGAACAAGGTATGACGAATGAGCAGCTGTTCGCCATAGTTGTTATAATAGTTTCCGCAATAGCGTTAGTAATAATTATAAAATCGTGAAATAAAGTATAGTGAGGTGGATAAAAGATGGTAAGCACACAAGGTGGTAAGATGAAAATAGGAAAAATAGGGTGGGTTTTGGTAGGATTGATGGTTTTAGTGGGGATAGTGATTGCTGCCAGCTCGGTTGTGCACATCGATGATACAATTACCTATGATGACTCTCCAGTTCTCGATTTGGCCAACAAGGAAATTACGGTGAACAAGCTTACATCGCCGCAGGTGACGTGGAACTTCTCAGCGGGGGATGCTCCCACTTCTGCTGCTACGGTGATAGTCAGCAAGGAGGGGAGCTATACGGTGGCGAGGTGGTATAATGGTACTGTTCTTTACAAAAGCAATGATGGGTACGATGACGATGATATTCAAGTTGCAATAAATGCTGTTGGTGCATTGGGTGGTGGGAAAGTAAAATTAGGACAAGGGATCTTCGAAGTAGATAATAGTATTCTGATAAATAAGAGTGCAATTACTTTGGAAGGAGAAGGAACAGATGCAACAACATTAAAATTATCAAATTCGGCAAATTGTGATATTATAAGAGTAGGAAATCCAAGTGAAAATGTATTTTTTGCAAGAGTGGAAAAGTTAACGATTGATGGAAACAGGGTAAATCAATCTGCGACAAACCTAGCTGGTATACGTTTCATAAAATCATGCAGCGATTATGTTTTGAAGGAGTTATATATAAAGTCGGTCTCTGGAAGTGGTGTAGTTTTGGAGTATGGGTGGTATGGGAGATTTACTAGGCTATGGCTCGAGGGAAATCTTGATGCGGGATTAAAAACGAATGGGACATCTTCATCTGCTGTAACTGAGCTAACTGTGACTGATTCTACAATGAGTATAAATGATTACGGGTTATACCTAGAAGGTAAGTTGAATGGAGGTAATTTTGTTAATTTAATAATAAAAAATAATGAAAAGGATGGAGTCTTTATAACGCAAAATTACCCAAACACGGACACACCGAGATCTCTTTATTTCTTAAATTGTCGGATTTTGGATAATTCCCATTCAAGTCCAAATACATACAATGCGATAACATTGGATACATTTGAGACAGGCTATTTAAGGCTCGTATTTACCTCTTGTGAGATATATAATTCTGGAGATAGCAGTTATGCACAAAAATATTTATTCGAGGCTAAACAGTGGTCGGCTACAAAGGGGATTGTCTTTGTGAATAATCATCTTGCCCTGAATGGTGTTGGGACAGATTACTTTAATGAAAGAGGCTCAACACTTAGCATTTATCGAAACATTGGTTACCACTACACATCCCAGTTTGACTTCCCAACCTCAGCACCAAGCTCACCACAAACCGGAGATGCCTACTTCGATGTGGCAACAAACACCCTTTATGTTTACAACGGCACGGCATGGGTTTCCACGACGCTGAGCTAACGGAGGTGACCAATGAAGGCAAGGAGGACAAGGATAACACTGATGGCAACAACCTTACTCCTTTATATTTTAGCCTTAGCCACCGCATCCGCTGACGTAACAGTCAACGAGAACACCAGCATTTCGCCATTAGCTGTTAACACCACCTTTTACTTTGCAACAACCTTCACATTCAGCTACATCGACATCTACGACGACCACGTCGACTTCGGCGGGTTCGATTTCTATGCTATTCCTTCTCCGGCAACTAACCCTGTTAATATAACTTTATCGAAGCTAACTCAGACGGATTCTAGGTTTACCGCTAATAGCTTAGGAGAAGTAACCTTCACAATTGGAGGTTTACAACCAGATTTTACATACCTCATCCAGAGGAGCGATGGTTTATACTACGATAGCAAGCACAACTCCTGGACTACTGAGAAAACCACAGCCCTTACAAACCACTCCGGCTACATAAGCTTTACAAACAGTCAGTGGAGTGAGAAGGGGTTTACGATTACTTTATACAACCCAGGTGGTGAGGTTCCAACTCCCACTCCACAGCCAACGCTAACACCAACTCCAGCACCAACAATACCTCCAATCCCACCGCCTGAACATGAGCCAGACTATAAGCTATACTTCACAATAGCTGTGGCAATTGTCACCCTAGCTGCGACAGCATACCTGTTGAGAAAGTAGCTTAACCATAATTAAGCGAAATCTCCATTGATTGCTCTTTCTTATATTAAACCTTTGCGATAGAAAACGTTTTATTTTTGTTATGTGAGGTTTAACCATGAGAGGTTTGATGGTCTTGGTAGTTTTGGCTGTAGTATCGATGATGTCAATAGCTGTGGCACAGACACAGGCGGATCCTGGTTTAATCACCCCAAACAGCCCGCTTTACCAGCTCGACATATGGTTCGACAACCTGAAGCTGATGTTTTCTCCCAACAAGGCTTTAACTGCCGTTGGGATAATGAACGAGAGGATTGCAGAGTATCAGCTTACGCAATCCAATGCAGCGATAGATGACTACCTCGATAAGATGAACACGGCCAAAATTCACGCATCTGATACTACAACAAAACAAATAGTTGAGGAGGTAATCTCCCAGCATGTAAATACCCTAAAGCAGGTCAGGCAGAAAGTTCCAGATGAGGCAAAGAAGGCAATAGACAGGGCCATAAATGAGTCGCAGAGGGTTATTGATGTTATAAAGAAGGTACTACAACCGGAAGAGCAGGATGTTATTCAGATTGACATTCCAACAAGTGTAAAGGTTGGGGAGAACGTAACCGCTTCCTGGACCATATGCAACCCGTTCAACTCAACTCTCGAATATGTTGTTGTGAAGATGCACATCAGGAAGGCAGACTTCAGTGGGATTATTGTAAAGAGGGACATTGAGGAAACCTACAGCCTAAACTTGGCCCCAGGAGCTTGCAAGTCTGACAGCATGTCGATAACAGTTCCAGAAACAATATGGGGAGTTCCGACAAGGGGGACCTGGATTGCTGTGGTTGAGGTTGTTGCAGAGCCGCAGGATGTTGTAATCTACCACACGATGGAGACGTTGCAGGTTTCTTAATTCAAAGATTTCAAATTCTTTTAGAATCTTCTACCACTTTTGCAACTACATAAAAATAGAAGATTTACTTGTTTATAACTGTGAACTCCTTTTTATTTCCCACTCTGAGGTGCGGTGCTATTGTTTCTATAACACTGAAGATTGGTAGTAAAATAATATACTTCAGCCTTGAGAAGCCTTTAAGCCTCATCGCTCCATATATATACGCTATGTAATAGTACACTGCTCCAATTAGTCCAAAAAGCTTTATCTCAAGTGGTATAGGTAGGAAAAACCACAATGGTGCAAATGCCCAGCTTCCAATGATACCAACTTTCCAATCTAAGATTCGGATTCCCGCTATGAGTTTCACACCCAGAGTTCCACTCCAAACATCCTTTATCAAGCCCCTATACCACCTGTTTCTCTGCTTTAGTAAGTCCTTAACGCTGTGCGGGCTGAGTATTGATACTCTTGTGGCCGACTGCCATGTTCTGTATCCTCTCTTGAGCAACTCTCTTGCAAAGGCGAAATCTTCAGTTATTGACTCTCTATTAAAGCCGACCTCTCTTAAAACCTTCCCCTTCGCTAGTAAAAGCTCCCCGTGGAATCCATTATACGGCCTCCCAAGTAACCCGCTACAGGTTCTAAATATGGTTAAATCATCGAAATATCTCAGGCTGTCAGCGACGAAGGTTGTCTTACTATCACCAACTCTCGGAAATAGAATTGCATTGGCTGCTAGGTGACCGTTTGGTTCAAAGTGTGGGATCTCATAAAGGAATCTGTCGTCTAGAATTAGATTATCATCGTCTATGAAAGCATACCACTTATCTTCCTCAACGTGGTTTTGTATAAACCACTCTATTGCTCTTCCTTTTGCTATCGCCTGGCACTTGAAACTTTCTGGAACAACGAGGAGTCTGACGTTTTTGAACATCTTTATCGAGGTGAGCTTCTCAAGTTCACTAATAAGATCTGATCCTTCATCCACTATCACGTTTATCCTATACTCTTTGAACTTTGTAGCATTGTGCCTTATTCCTTGCATCAGAGCTGATTTGACATTGTTGCAGGCCTTTGAGACAATACAAATCTCTACGTTTTTTGCCTTTTTCTCACTCTTTGGGGCCCTATACAATATCCATCCAAGCGAGCCAAATATAACGTAGAAACTCACAATGCTCCAGTGGATGGCTATCAGCCAAGACAGTACCCATACTATCTGCTCTATACCAACTATTACCACACAATCACCCCTTTAAAATCTTTAAAATAACTAGGAGACCACCAGACGTATTAGCTCTTCAACTATCTTATCAATAGCCTCATCCGGAGCAGATGGATCTATCTTTCTGATTGAGTTGGTCACCCAAAGGCTTAACCCGTTGCGGAACTTTCCGTTGTCCTCTATTAACAAACCCATCCTTGCCAGGTCTTTTAAATACTTGCGCCTTGTTTCTACGGTAACTTCAGCCTCCACATCCTCTGGTCTAATTTTTACAGACGGATCCAGCACGATTACCTGCTTCAGAATTTTCGGAAACACTCCGGACTTGAGCTTTAGCCTCTCAAGGAATACTCTCATTCCCCTAACCCGCTCTTTTACACCAATTTTGTTCAGCGTCTCCTCAACCCTCAGCCTCCTCTCCTTCTCGGTTGTCTCATAGATCCTAAGCTTCTGTTCAAGCTCCTCGAGTCTCTTCTTCATCTCAATTGTATCCTGCGGGATTACATCCAGTCCCAGCACATCAACGAAGTCTATAATATCATCTGCCAAATTCTTTGCTGCCTGCCTTATGCGCTCTAATTCGTCTTCCAGCCTGCTAGCCTCTGCAAGCTGCTCTTTGTACTCCTTGATTTTGCCCTCAAGGGTGGCAATTCTCCTGTTTAGATCTTCTATTTCCTCCTTGTATGCTTCAACGCTAACCCCTTGGAGTTTTGCCTTAAGGCTTTCGTTCTCCTTCCTCAGCCTCGAGTTTTCAACCTTCAATTGCTCTATCCTAATCTCCATCTCCTCAATTACCGTGTCCCTCTCAATCGTTAGCTCGTGGATCTTCTGCTGCATTTGTGCAATCTTCTTCTTAAGCTCCTCATATTCTGGTGTTATTTGTTTAGGTTTGGGTCTGGCCTCAGCCCTCTCGAGCTTTTGCATAATTTTTCTCAGCCTTGAGATGTCAACCTTCTTCAGCTTTCCCGGTTCTAAAACAAGATCGGGAGTCCTCCCGGCTGGGGTTGTTCTCCTCTCCCCAACTTTGAAGAATATTTCTTCCTCATCAGCAACCAGAACGGCCTCCCCGGTCTCAAGTGAAGGAAGTTTATCGAGGGTTTCTTTCGTGAGCCGGCCGGCTAAATACTTAATATCAGCCCCGCTCATTCTGAAGTAAATCTGCACCTCACTCTGAGTGATTACGGTTTTGGCCGTCTCGGCCTCCCTCTGCCCGGCTATGATGTATCCAATGCCGTGGTTTCCTCCAGTCCTGGCTATGTCTGTAACCCAGTAGGTTACCTTCTTTATCAAATCTGCAAGCTCCTTAAGGCGAGCGGTTGATTTTTCTGGCACTAAGCGGTGGATCTCATCTATGATTAAAATAATCGGCTTCTTTTCGTGCTTGCAGGCTTCGTAAAACTCCTCCAGGAATTCAACAAGGAACTCATACTGCTCGAGCATTCTGGCCTCGCTCAAATCCACTATGCAGCTCTGCCTTGCTTCGACAATTGCCCTCGCCAGGGTTCTCGCCATCTCCGGAGTGATGTTTGGCAGGTCAGCATAGCTCCTCTCTCCAACGCTTGCAACAATTACGGGATATTTTTCCTTCAGGGTGTAGTAGTTGCCCATTACATCTATAACAATAAACGGTTGGTTGATCTCAGACAGCTTCTCGCAGATGAGGCCAACTAGGTATGTTTTACCGCTTCTCCTTTTACCGAAAATGGATAACCCGTAGGAGATTAAATCCCTCCAGACATCAAGGTAAACTGGCCGTCCGTCTGATTTGCCAATTTCAATCTGGACCATTCTTCCACCTATAAATCCAGCTCCTTAATTTTTTTAAGCTCAATTGCGGCGGAGATTGGGTCTATTATAAAACACGAATCGCTCAGCAAGCATTCTCCATTCTTCCAGGCCGGACAGCCCTCCTCTGAGCAGTGGTTAATCTTGGGCATTTAATCGACCTCCTCTATTATATTCCCAAACTCATCATATTCAACTTCCTCAAACTCATCACAGACTTCAGTCCGATACCAACTTCTCACAAGACTCGGTGGAAATTTATCACAACAGAATTTGTTTTTACAATTATAACACGTTGGCATCAGAATCAGCCACCTCTTTAGAGATCTCTTTTAAGATTTTATTAAAGCAGTTAATGCATGCTTTCCATCGTGGTAAATCTGGCATGTACGGATATTCAAAGTTCTTCACAAACTCCTCTCCTCCCGGGATGTTTTTACCGCAAAATATACAGTTCCGACGCTTATTATTCCGGAAACAAATGGTTATTTCGAAGTCTCCACCTTTGATGTCTTCGATTGCTTGCTCTTTAGTTGCCATCATTCAAATCAGCCTCCGTCAGAATTAATCTCCGTGTTTCTCAAATATTAGAGAGCCCATGTATACTTCAATTGGCTTACCTCTCTTCTTTAAGCAATCAGAACAAATAATCACCAATCGATAACCTATCGTTACAGCGTGAGTTATCGCACAAGTCTTTATCGGAACTTCAAAAGCTTCCCAATCCTTTCCTCTTTCAGCTTTATAAGGAATCTCTTTATGACAGCTATCGCATTCCCACCAAGTCTTTCTCTCCCAATCAGACATCGGAATCAGCCTCCTCCAATCCATGGATCTTCAAGAGGGTTTCCGAGTCGTCTTTAACATTAGACTCGGTGTTCAAACACTCTTCTAAAAAACCCTTCAATCTCTTCCACGAGTTTTGATAATATTGCCTTATTTCGTCAATGCTCATCTCCCTATCTTCTTCAGAGAATAATACCATTGATAAAGTCCATACCTCGGCAATCCTTAACAACAGAGATACATCACGCTTCGGGCTGTTCTGTTTAATCTCGTTATAAACAGCCCAGAATAGCTTACAAGGCGGTGTGTTGGTTAGTGTTCTATTCCTCGGATTGGGTATATACAACAAAACCTCTCTTAGCAATCTATCATCCGGCATAATATCACCCAGATTCAAATTCAGAACATTCTAGCATCTCAGATCCACATTTCGGGCATTTATCCGGTTTATTGTCGAAATAGCCATAAAAACCACAAACCGGACACTCAAAGCACAGCACTCGAATCAGCCTCCCAGCATGGACAAATAACCTTATCAAGCCCAACCGCTCACCGAAAGCATTTTCTCACCTTATTTATAGTTGCCTGTGACCCAAAATAGCCTCCAAGGCTAAAACTTGGCCATTGCCCAAGGCTTTTAACACCTGGTCTATCTTCTCCTCCCTCGTGTTTATCTCGCACAAGGTTCTCTCTCCTTCTTGGCGCAAAAAGCTACAAATGCCAAACCAAGAACACGCACTTCCATCTTCCTTGATACACGGCATAGAGTTTAACCTCCTTTGGATTTACTCTGGTCTTTTTCTTTTCTCTTCTTCAGCTTTTCTATTACCTTCTCGGCTGTAGATTCTGCAATTGTTTCAGCAAACGACTCCAATTCGGGTTCCGTCAAATCAAACCTCCCGTGGACGATCCAGTTGTAGAAGTAGAGCGTTAGATCCTTGACCTCTTCGATTTTATCCTTGTAGGTTTTAGTAGTGTTCTTCAGCAACTCAACAGCACACTGAAGAGAAACCTGCCTTGCAATCCTCTCCTGCTTCGCCTGGTGCATTAACTCAATCTTCTCCTCCCTTGTTAGTTTCCTCTCCTCCTTATCGGTCATTTACACACCTCTCACTTAACCCACCCATCCAATCTTCTCCAGATTAGATCTATCAATCCCCTATAATCCATCTCGAGAATTTTCCTTATGCCCATCCGTTTTATCTCCCTCACCAAATCGAGGATAGACCTGTTCCACTCGGTTATACTCTCGAAGGAATCCGATATGTCAAACTCTATTTTCTTCTTGTTCCTGGTAATCCCGAACAGACTTGGGGTTCGAACGTACTCAGCAGCAACTAGTTTACCATCTACCAAGATTATCTTTCCCAGCCTCCTGTCTATGTACTTGGCCAGCTCCTCTTTGGTGTCTACTATCAAAAACTCATCAGTACTGGGATTAAAGAGGTAATAGGCAACGATGCATGCAGCGATTTTGCTCTCAGCCTCTCTCACAAGTTCGCTCTCGTCCTTCTTGATGCACTCCTCATACATGGGGCACTTCGTGCATGGCTGGCCAAAGAGTATCAACTTGTTTTTCCTTCTAATGCTTATCATAAATATCCCTCCATCCAGGCCTCGTAAACAATCAGCACCATCAGAATTATGGTTAGCAGAATTAGCAGCTTGTCCGAGGTGTCGAGCTTTATGGGTCTTACCGGCAGGAGGCTCCTCATCATGCTTTATCACACCACCAGCAGGAGCAGAAGCCAGAAGGGGCCTGGAATTCCCCAAGGGAGGTGCTCAAGCGTTAAAGGACAAGAGGAAAGAGCGGTGACGCTACCATGGCCACCCTTTCTAGGGTCCAGGCCCCACCTTTTTTAGCTTAAGCTCTACTAGACACCCTGGCTCAATCCTCAGCAGCTTCCTTACGGGAGCTGGGATATATATCCTTCCCTTGGATCCAACCTCAACAACTCCAGCGTTAATCCACCCATTTTTCTCGTGTTTTGGCTCCATAACTACCCTCCTAAACCCTATTTTATCCTTAATGTATTTAAAGGTTAGCCTTTTATTTTGTTTATTTTAACTTATTGCTCGATTTCCCACGGTGTTCCTATAACCTCAGACTCCAGTTTAAGCTTGTCGATGTTCTGCTTCCTGAGCTCCCCGTAGGAGTGCTTCACAACCACAATTTTATTCTTCACCCTCTCTATTGATGCGTCGAAGTCCACGTGAGCAAAGACCCTAATCAGGCCGAGGGCCTGCTGGTACTTAACCTCCAGTCCATGTTTGCCGGCCTCCTCAATTAAATCCCTTACGGTGAACCTCTCAGGGAGGCTGTCGAAGATTGATTTGATCATCTTATAGGAATAGGTCCATTTGGAGTTTGCAGGCTTGTAGTGGACTCTTATTCTATCGTTCTCCTTGTCGACTGTGTATACGTAGTCTGAGACCTCAACCCTCACCTCTTTTCCCTCTCTGCTGATTTCTGGTTTAATTTCTTTAATTTCAATCTCTCCAATCTCTCTTATCTCTTTTATCTCTTTGATTCCACTCTTACGCTTTCTCTTTTTGGCGGGCTTTGCTGGTTTTAACTCTGGTTTTAACTCTGGCTCTATCTCCGGCTCGATCATCTCCTCCAGCATTTTCAAAACCTTCCTGAGCAGGACTAAAGCCTCAGCTGATCTTGCAATCTTGAGGTCCAGCTCTTCCATCATGATAACAATTTTGTCATCCATCTAATCACCCATCTAATCACCCATCACTCATTAAATTCCATTGTACCCATCAAATCCGTACCTTGAACTCAGACAACATCTGGAGAGAAGTCATCCTGCTTCATGTCTTCCTTTACCTGCTCAACCGCCTTCTTCGACAGCTTCAGCCTCATCGTGTGCTAGAATGTTACTGAGTATAGAGGCTCACCCTTATCGTTTAGGGTGGAGAGCCTTACAACCTCAGCCGCTCCAACACTCATTATGATTTTGGTCCCGTCTTCCACCTCTACAACGAGCTCGGCGGGCTTCTGCTTGAATCTCATCCTTTTTGCTTTTACCCTCTTACCATCTGGCCCAATTGTGTAGAACTCGTTAAAATCCATTCTTCACCTCCCACCACTAAAAATTGGCTCAACCTCGTTTCCAGTCTTTTTATTTATCCAAATCCATTTTCCATTTCTTTTAACCTTACGCAAAAAGAATTCTCGTATAATTTTCTCTCCTCTAATATTACCCACCTCTTTTAAAAATTGTTCGAAAAATCTTTTATATTTTTTTGCCAATGTAAAACTGATGCAGATTGTCCCCGACACGAACATCATCCACGAGCTGAACAACAACTGCCACAGGATCAGAGACAAGGGCAGGAGGATCTCCTGCCTCGAGAGACAGAAGAAGATAGAGAGTATAATGGAGGGAAAGGGGTGCACTCTGGTGCCTGGATTTCTCGAGGAGGAGCTTAGATACAGAAACGTCTCGTCTAAGAACGGAAAGTATGTTATCTTTACCTACGATGTTGATGGTAAGAAAATTGCTGCCGTGTGTGATTCAAAAAAGCTCAGCAGCAGTGAGAGGGAGTTCGTCGAGAGGTTTGTCTCAAGGCTCGCAGAGGAGGCAATAGACAACCAAAGATTCTTTGTAGCCTGCACCCAGGAAGCCAGGCAAAATGAGCCAAAGATGGAAGCCATAAGGAGAAGCATGAGACACGACTGGAAAGCTGTAGCCTCCTCAATGCTAATTGAGGATGATGTTAGGCTTCTTAGCTATGATAGGGATGTTACCGACGAGTATTGTAAGAGTGTTTATGTCTCCGCAGCAAAGCATGTTGGTGGTGCTAAGGCAAACTCGTGGGATGCTGTCAGGCCCTAAAAATATCTCAAAATATTTAAACAACATGGGCCTCCACGAACTCGAGGAGTATTCTAATATATCCCTCCACTAAATTTGGCCTCAGACGAATTTTCTCTAAAATAGAAATAAAAATTTTTAGCTACTCTTTACGCCCGAAGACCTCTCTTAATATTTTAATAATCTCGTAGCTATCTATCTCTATTTCAATCTTCTCACAGGGCGTGTTCCACGACTTATCGATGTTGTACTTGTAAATCTTAATCATCATCTTCTATCACCTCGTCTAAAAATACTCCTTCACTGTCTACATAAACAAACAATTTCTTACCACAACATGGGCATTTCCTCACAGCGCTGACCGGCATTATTTCACCTTCTTAATATCATAACCTTGTTTTGCAGATCCGTGGAAGTGCCTGCCAAGGATGTGTAGGGATAAGCACTCCTTGCAGAATTTATCCCCGCAAACTGGACACTCGTCGTAGTTCTTCTGAAACTCTCCCTCCTGGCAGAATCCCCAGAAGAGCTCCCTGTCGCAAACTCCACACCTTCCAACGAAGAACTCAACAGGCTCTTGACACTCTTTATAGTTTAACCTTCTCATCTTCTCCATTATAAGCTCCCTCCACTCTCCATAAGTCTGTCCAATTATATAAAAGTGCTCTCTTTCTCTCAACTATTCCACGCTCTTCAAGCTGGACTAAATACTTGTAAACCGTGTTTCTTACTAGTTTCATCTCTTGTGCAAGTTCTTCTACAGTCTTAGGCCTGTTGAGCAGAGAAATCAGCCTTCTCAAATTTCTAAATTTCTTCTGTGTCTTCCTGTCGAGCTCATCGTTACAATCTTTACAAACAAGGGAGTCCTCCATTGCCTCTTTATTGCAGTACCAGCATTTCATAATTTCACCTCGCAAGGAGACCCCGTTTCTTTAGAGCGGGGTAGTTTACAGCCCCACCTAAAATCTCAAATAAACCTCAGCCCAACGTCAATAAACCTCTCACAATCTGCAGCCGGGTTCTCCCAGAATATCTCAATTTTGTCCCTTCTTATGCACCTGCCCTCTACCAGGTTTTTCCTCTCGAAGAATATACACAAAACACAAACCTTCTCCATTCTCCACCTCCTTATTTCAGTCAGTCTCAGTTGCTTCTAATCTCTTTCTGTCTCTTTCAACTACTCTCTATCAGTTTCTATCAGTTTCAACAGCTTTTAGTTTGCCACTACTTTCGTCTACTTCAACCATCTCCCGGAATGGCCCCCAAGCCGGCTGCTCTAAAAGGGGGGATCGATGGGGCAAAACAGCACCGGTCTTGGGTCTTGCCCCGGAAGAAATTTATATTTTGAAGCTAATTTATACCCATGGAACACATCAAGCTCGCAAAGAAACACAAGGCAGACCTTGTTCTTGTTCAGCGCGATGATGCTTTAATCGACATCTACGATAAGGATGGTGGTCTCATTGATAGTGGTTTAGATGCAGAGTCTGCCTTATCCATAGCCGACTCGGTTAAAAGATTCCTCTTCTGCCACAAAAACGTTTGCGATCTTGTAGAAGATGAGGAAATAAAGGATGTAATCGATCTCTCGGATACAAGGTGATTTAATGGGTATAAAAGTTGGAGAGAGGTGGCTAAAGCTTGGGAAGAAATACATGGACTACAGCCGCAATCTCGATGAGTACACAAGCTTCCTCCACGGGTTTGTTCACACAAACAGCCTGCAAACAATCAGCAAAACAGGCAGCGCCAGGAGTGCTGTTGTTGTTTCCACTTTTAAGGAAGTATTCGACGATCCGCAGACAGCAATAGCCGTGTGCAGGAACAAGGACAAAATCAAGGGGAGAATATACGACACCAGGAAGAACCAAACGGTGGACTGGTTCTGCGACAGCATCGAACACTTCGACGAGGTGAAAAAGGCTATAAGACTCTGCAAGGAGGATCCCTCGAAGACCGAAGAGGCTAGGAAGATCTTAATGGACCTCCACAAGCAGGGGAAGCTTAAGGGGTTCAACCAGAAAGGCATAGACATGCTCCTGCTAGATTCCGGCTGCGATACCACAGTGCTTGATATGTGGATGCTCAAGGAGTTCTACGGGGTTCCAACGAATGATCTTGCAGCCAGGAGAGGAATCCAACTCACAAAGAAGTATCCTGTTTTGAGGGATGACCTCGAGAGGAGAGTAATGGAGAAGAAGGCCGACCGTGGCTATGGCCTCGGGGCCTGGCACGTGGCAAAATGGCTCGAACTCTCAACTGGTGGAAATTATAGAAGGGCGGAAAACTTCATGAAGGATTTGTTTAGCCAGACGAGGCTTAGCGAGTTCTTATAGTTTTTTGATTAACCTATCTGCAACCATCCCCCCAATGCGGAACATAATGTAGGCGAAGGCAAACAGCATCATTAGACCAAAAACCAAAGCGTGGTACTTTGGCTCATAGGCCAGGATTACCAAGCCTGGGGAGATGGTTCCAAACTTTTTAAATTTATCCTTGAAGCACTCCCTGCAGTATATTTTACCCATGTACCTCACCCAGTTGTCCTTAACCGGCTTCCCACACTCGCAGCAGTTCTTCACATTGCCCACAGCAAATATAACCATAACACCACCTTTAAATTTTATTGAAACTCAATTAGTTTTTTCTGATATAAATAAGGCTCAATCCTTCTCGCTGCCATCTCACAATACTCCTTCTTCAGTTCAATCCCTATAAACCTTCTCTCAGTTTTAACAGCAACTAATGCTGTAGTCCCCGAACCCAAGAAGGGATCTAAAACAACATCCCCAACAAAACTAAAAAGTTTAATACACCTATATGGCAGTTCTTCAGGGAACGGTGCCGGATGGCCAATTTTTTTCTTCGATGCTACCGGCATCCCCCAAAGGTCTAAAACAAATCTCAAGAACTCATCCCTAGTCAAATCTGTTTCGCCTTTGTTTTGTTTCTTCCATGTTTCCTTGTAAGCCACTATTATCGCCTCAGTCATGTGCCTCACCCAAGGAGCTGATGCAGAACACCAGCTACCCCACGCTGTATCATTGTCCGTGTTTAGTTGATTCCACGTAATATTGTCTCTAAACTTTAAACCAGCCTTTCTTAAAGCTTTAAAAGAACAATACCATGGTGAAAAGATCTCCCTTTTTGAGCTAATCATTGAGTATGGAACATTCCAGCATATTCTTCCATCTGGCTTTAACACTCTCTTCAACCCTTTAAACACGTCTGTTAGAAATTTTACATACTCTTCCTCGGTTAAATCCTCCTCATACTCTTTTCCAACATTATATGGTGGAGATGTGACCACTAGATCTATGCTACCTTTTGGCAGAAGATTTAAAACTTTAACACAATCACCATGGATTATCTTATTCACTGGTAATTTTGCTCGTAATCTATTCAATTCATCCGCAGCCATTAACATCTAGACACCCCTCACTTTCAAAACACAGACAATTGATAAAAACCTTTAGTCCAATCAATCAGCATGGTCGTGTATGTGATAGATGACCTCGAGCATTTCAAGGAATGCGCCAGGTCTGCAAGAATAAAACTATGGAAGGAGAAAAAGCTCAACGGAGAAGTTGAAATTAGGATGAAAGCCGGCACAGTTGGCTTCCGCAAGGTTTACGAAACATCCGACCCAGAGCTGGCAGAAGTTAGGAAGATGATTGAGGTCGAAGATTTTGTCGAGCTTGTGGATGTTGAGTCCGATGATACGTTTTTTCTCTTCTAAGAAATCCATGACGAACATGGCGACGAAACACTAATATAATATTCTACCAAACTTATCTCCATGAAGTATGACAGGCAGTTCACAATAGTCGTGCCGAAGTACTCAAACGCCGGGGAGAGGATTGATACAAGCTTTGCCAAAAAATTCTCGCTAAGGATGGCTGAGGAGTTCGGCGGTGTTACTGTCCATCCAACTGTTTTGGGATGCTGGGAGGCCAGGAGGGATGGAAAACCAGTATTGGAGTGTGAGGAGAACCTTCTGATTACCTCTGCAGTCGACTCGAGCAACATGAGCAAAGATGAATTAGAGAGGAAAAGAAAATTTGTCGAAAGGCTTGCGAAGGAGATTGGCAACGAGCTCGGCCAGGAGAGTGTGATGGTTGTCGAAGATTTAATTGATAGGGTTGAGTTCGTAGAAGGGCACTACAGAAAAAGCCTCCCTGCTAAAACCGAGAGGGACTTTTTCAAGAAGTTGCTTGACTAATATTTCCCTTTACAACAGCCGTTGCGACGAAATCTCCTCTAATAACTGCAGTCCACGGACCAAAAAACGATGGAAGTACCACTGTTACTTCTTCTTCATCATAATCGATCGTAATGTTTTCAACAGTTAAGTTGTGTTTCACAGCAAATTTGTTTATTTCTTTCACTAGCATATCTGTTGCATTACCATATTTTGTGCTTAGCTTAAAATAGTACACCCCTTCAGAGAGATTATAAACAACCAACCTTTTTACTCCGTACTTTTCAGTAAGTAAAATATCTCTGTCTTTCGAACCGGCTTTGTATCCTGCTTCTAAACTCGATCCAGCAAGGTTAATCCCTGTATATACTATAGCCACAAATAAAAACGCAGTAATCACCAAAACCCCTACCTTTTCAAATCTTTTCATACTTTCACTCCATTTAGCAAACTTACAAATCTAAGCTAGCCGCTGAAACTCC
>Ga0180300_10000197_pt1 | contig 25173 bp, 47 predicted proteins | sample GuaBasSediGuay15_FD_121798 | JGI IMG/M metagenome (GOLD analysis project Ga0180300, IMG submission 121798) | Subseafloor sediment microbial communities from Guaymas Basin, Gulf of California, Mexico - Guay15, Core 4569-2, 21-24 cm | ecosystem: Environmental > Aquatic > Marine > Hydrothermal...
ATGGCTACCTCTCCGTCCTCTCTATGTCCGTGAAGGTGTGCTATGATTTTCAATGTAATACAAAAAATATAAGTGAATATGTCAAGTACCTAAAATGGCTCGGCATAGTCGACTACTATGTTAATCCCCGATTTACTATAAAGTATATTGGGGTAAAGTATTATGAGTTGTTTGGAGATTCCCACTTAACATGGTCCTTAATTTATAGGGGCCGTAAATATAGAATAAGACTAAGGAAATATGACTGGAAAAATAAAATAAAAAGATATGAACTAGTTAAAGATGGGGGTTGGCATATAGCTTTGTTCTATAATGCCAGCTCAGTGTATGAATACGTAAGAAAGATAGAGAAGTACTTTAACGATCCAAATCCCTTCAGTGCCTTCTCGGTACTGGAGATGGCATTGGAGGAATGATATGACAATTCCAACTACTCCACCAGCTCAGTACATCCCACGGCGCAAACCCCTCTCCAAAGAGGAGGCTCAGCGTCGAAAAGAGTACTGGGAAAGAGTGGAGTGGGAGGAGATTACTATACCCATACGTTACGGTTACGGGTCGGGCGGTCGGAGGTGTGTTACTATACACAGGGACGGAGAGTGGACCGCCGGACCCAGGGTTTTACGAGTGATCAGGGTCAGGAATGACCCTGAAGAGGTGAGTGACAATGATACCGACTAGTCCACCAATTACAGGTCGTGTACATCACTCACGGCCGTACCTAGATACTTTTGAAGTAATAAAGACCCGCAGTGGTTACGCACGTATTAGGTGTAATCTCTGCGGTGAGCGCCTTCGTGTTTATAGGACGAACGTATCCCCAAAGAGGGAGTTTGTCCTTCACCTATTCAGGGACCATCCCGAGTACGATAAGTACGACGAGGGGATGGTCTTTACGGATAGTAAAGTTGAGTATGTCAGGGTCTACGATAGGTGGGGCAATAAGTGCCTCATAATTATTGATTGTAGGCCCGCCGTTGTAGCTAGGGATGAAGTATTCGTCCCTAGTGACGATGTTTTTAATGATTACGATTACCAGTTATTACTTAATAGTGTCCACGAGGCCGAGCGGGCGCTATACCGAGCCCGACGCAGGCTTCGTGAACACTTAAATGAATTAAAGGAGGCCAGTACTCATCTCTACGTGGCTGAGATACTGGCCGACAAGTTGTGAGGGATGGCAATGAGAGGAAGTACCAACGGTAGTGTCCATCAAGTAACTCACGAGGAGGCTATTTCTCTCCTCCACGTGAGTTGGCGAACAAAAGACCCCATGATACTGTGGGGTCCGCCTGCGATAGGAAAGAGTGATACTGTCCGCAGTGTCGCTCGCTCCCTCGCCCAGTGTGAGGGCAGGGAGTACGTCGAGTGGAACAGCTTTAGGGATAAGGCACAGCTGTTCCAGAGTCCTGAGAAATACTTTGTTCTTGCCGATCATCGTCTTACTTACGATGACGGCACGATGATGAAGGGTACTCCTGCACAGGTAGAGAGTACCCGCAGTACCGTATGGTTCTGTGATGAGATAATACGGTACGCATCATTATCAGGGTCAATGGGCATCCTCTTCCTGGACGAGTTTAACCTAGCTACTACGCTCGTCCAGAACACTGCCCAGCAGCTACTACTCGACCACTGTGTCGGCGATACTGCCCTATCGCCGGACTGGCTAGTAGTGGCTGCGGCAAATCGTCAAGAGGATCGTGCCTTTGTGCATGAGACCTCAACGACGGTTAATACGAGGATGGCCACTCACGCCGAGCTGCTGCCACCCAGCAGTGATGCATGGTGTGAGTGGGCAGCCAATCACGGGATCGACGGCAGAATTATAGCATTTATTGCGTGGAAGCCGTCGGCCTTGTACCGCTTCGACCCCAAATCGAAGGAGAAGGCTCAGGCAACTCCACGTACTTACGAGTTCCTGAGTCGAAAGATTCAGGGGGTCGAGGACACTAAAGAAATCATGTTACTCTCAGCCACTACTATCGGCCCCAGTACTGGGGCCGAATTCACAGCGTTCGTCAGAATCAACGAACGCATCCCACGCATCGAGGACGTACTCGATGGTAAGTGGGAGATGAAGCCCGAGGATGAAATAAGCCTTGGGTGGGCGGTAGTGGGATCGATAGCTGAGTACTACAAGCAACATAAAAGTAAGGATGTACTCGGTAAAATCATTGACCTCTGTGCCGATGAGAAAGTACCTGACGAGTTTCAGGTACTACTCATGCGGATGGTCAAGGGGGTCGATGAGAGGTTCTTCAGGGCTGGGGTTACTCAAATGCCTCGGTTCTACAAGTTGGCACCGAAGATAAGTAAGCTGGTGCCGGATAGGAAGTGAGATAAATGACTGACGATGACGCACTCACTAAAATAAAAAGGGCCCGAGTGCACCTAATGTACGAGAGCCCGTTCTTCTCGTACTTGGCCATGCACTTACGGCCCCGCCCTGACGAATCCGTTGGTACTATTGCCGTCGATAAAAGCGGCAATATGCCATACAACCCTGAGTTCATCGGTGGGATGGATATCAGGGACGTCAAGGCGAACCTCGTACACGAGGTATGTCACGTCGCCTTTGAGCACTTCCCCAGAGGCGACGAAGCTAAGAAAGTGTACGAAGGTAAAGGTTTCGACCCCGTTTCACTGCACGACGTCGCAAACGTGGCGATGGACTACGCAGTGAACTGGATACTTGAGCAGAATGGATTTTCGATGAGTAAATTGCTCAAGTGTCCGAGTGAGTATCGGGGTAAAGCCTTCGAGGAAATTTTCCACGATCTCGTATCTAAAGCGGAGATCATGGAGGTTGAAGTACCTGCCCAATCACTACCCAGTGAAGGCGAAGGTAGTGGTTGTGGTGGTATGGGTAGTGGTAGTAGCAGTGGTAGTGGTGATGATGATAGTAGTGGTGGCAAAGGTAGCGGTAGCGGTAGTGAAGAGGATGAGAAAGATGAGGATGGAGATGGTAGTGGAGGTAGTAGTGATGGCGAGGATGAGGGCGATGAGGAAGGCAGTGGTGGAGGTAGTGGAGACGATGAAGAGGATGGGAAAGAGGAAGGTAGTGGTGGAAAAGGTAAGAAGGATGAGGGGGATAATAGTGATGGCGGCGATGGTGATGACGATGAGGATAGTAGTGACGAGGAGGGTAAGGGCGGTAAGGGTGGCAGGGTGGCAAAGGGGAGAGTTAAGTATAAGCTCAAGATTAACGATCAATCACTAGATCGGCACCTCGATGAAGGCGAAGGTACGGGTGATCTCCCCACTCAGCAGCGGGAGATCGACTGGAAACAAGTTCTAGTCGAGGCCTATACCTACGCAAAGATGCAGGGGAGTACTCCCGCTGGCATCGAATCCTTCATCGACGATATGCTCAAACCCCCTGAGTTTAACTGGAGGGAATTGTTGTATAAGTACATAACTACGGCGATTCCAAATGGACACACGTGGGTACGAAGGCGTAAAACGTCGTATCCACTGGGTGTTTACTTGCCAGCTCAGGAAAAAGAAGGAATTGAAGTACTGATCATACTCGACACGAGCGGTAGTGTCGGGGATGATGAGTACATCGAGTTTTTGAGTGAAATTGCTGGAATATCAGGTGCGTTTCGGGGTACTGCCTCGTTCCGTGCACTTATGTGTGATATGGAAGTCGAGCCAGTTCAGCTCGAGCCTGAAACGGATATCGAGGAACTGGTTGAAGTACTCCGAAAACGAAGAGGATACGGTGGTACTTCATTCGTACCGCCGTTCGAGTATATTGAGGATAACGATCTCGATCCAAAATTAATAATCTACTTCACCGATGCGTACGGCGACTTCCCCGATGAAGTGAGGTGGCCAACTATATGGGTCATCTCCAGAAGCGGGGACCCGAGTAGAGTACCCGAAGGCATCGGTGAAGTAATAAAAATGACGGGAGGGATGGAGTGAAGGTGGAATATTATATAAAAAAGAAGAGGGGTCGGGAGAGGCCCACTCTTCATATAAAAGTAAAAATCACTAAGGAAGATGCCGAACTAAATCTGGCGATTGGTAATATTCACTCCACTATCCCAAAGCCGAGGGAGAGGACTTCTCGTATCTCTAATCTCAGTATAAAGGACGAGAGAGACGAAAAGTACTCATTTGATGTGTACCTCTACAAGAGCGGGGACTACTTTACATGGAATGAAGTAGTACTTCTACCCTGGAGACCCGGTAAAAGACCAGAGTACCCAGAGGTACACGAGAGCATCAAGGTTATTCGTAAAAAAGTACAACATGCCCTGGACGTTGCATATAATTCAGGGCCGATTAATGAGTACGGTAAGCTAGACTTCGGTACTCCTCGTAATAAGGAGGAGGAAGAACTGCTGGCTTACCTAAAAGGAGGGGATAATTATTAGATTACATTACTCACTTACTAAGGCTAGAGGCTTCCGAAGGCCTCTACTAAGAATAAAAATACAATTAAGTGAATCAGAACGTAAATATATTTTAAAATATTTATGTGAATATGAGGACGAGGTGGAGAAAAAAATGAAAGAAGTAAAATTACCCATAAAAATAAGCAATGAACAAAATGAAATTATAAGGTCGTCTGAAATTGTAGATAGGAACGGCCTATATAAGAATATGGAGGATAGTAATAAGTATTTAACTATTGAACTACTAAGTTACAACTTTACAAGAAAGTCGGAAAAGGAGGTTGATGTGTACCTTCCTTGGCGTAGAAGTAACGACTATAAGGACGTTGAGGAAGGTATGGAGAAGTTATACAACATACTAGAGATTTACCTAAGTACCGCTTACTTAAGGTTTTGGAGGCGATATATTGAGGATTGAATATAAAATCAAATCCCACGAAAAACCTGAATATAGGCAAACCTTAGTAATTAAGGTATGGCTAACTGACGAGGAAGTGGAATTAAATCCAATTATACTTCCAACTAAATTAAGAATAGATAAACCTAAAGGAATAGACTTTACCTATTCTGGTTATGAGCCAGAATTGGACGAAAATGGTGTAGACAAAGTAGATGGTAAATATGAATTTAGTAGCAATTCATTTTATGAATATTACTATAATAAAATACCAAAAACAGCCTGTATGAGACTTCCCTGGCGTCGAGATAGTAACTATCTCGAAGTTGAGGAGAGTATAAAAATAATTAAGGATGCAGTACAAAAGGCAATAGATAATGCTTATAATTCTCCCCCTCTACGTATAGAGAAGGAGTTTACTTTTAGTCTTGAGGATAAAATCGACGATGAACTACTGGCTTACATCGCCGCTGAGAAACTATAGGAGGTATGGCAATGATAGTTAGTTACCACATATTCAAAAAGCGTGGATTCCACAGACCCATGCTTAGTATTAGGATTACACTCAGCGGGGCGGAGGCGGACCTTAGTCCCCTCGTCCCTAAATTCGATACGGGGATTCCGCAGCCGTCTAAGAAATACTCTAAGTATCCCGACAGTAAGATGAGTCGTACTGAGCGGGAACACTATTTAAAAGAACGGAACGACGAAGGGGAGAGGACGTGGGTGGCGGATATTAGTTTTTACAATAACAGATGGGAAGAGAAATTATACCTTCCCATAAGAGAAAGTAACGAATACCCTGAAGTGATCGAGGGTATTCATAAAATAAGAAATGCAGTGAAAGAAGCACTAATTAAGGCTTACAAGTCGGCCCCCATAGACGTAAAGGGGGAGCTTGACTTCGATCCGCAGAACGAGGAAGAAAGAGAGTTCATTGCTTATGTAGCTGCGGAGAAACTATAACTCTCATGTATATCACTGCATGAGCACCGTACCTACTGTGGGGCTCTGGGTACGGAGGTACGATAATGGAGCCGTGTGTACCCCCACTACACCAAACTGCGAAAAGTAGTCGAGGTGCAGGGCTACTGGACGCAGTGGGTTGGCCATACATCGAGGTCAGGGAACGTGCCATAAGCTGTCCTGACCTACTGCACCCGCCGCAATGAAGCGTTGGAGGCTCGGGGAGGTACTAGTACCGTCGATCCGAGACGAACGGGCTTTGAACCTGCGTGGAGCGGTAGCGGCGCCGTGATGGTGGTAGTATGGACGAGAAAACAGCAATGTTATGTCAAGCATACTATGAGTACAAGAGGAGGAAGGACAGACTATCTCACCCTGACGGTACTTTCGACAACAAAAGTCGATGGTATCCTTCCTCTAGTGAAGTGAGAAAGTGCTGCCTAAAGATACGAAATCCGTCGGCCAAATGGCCCTATAGTCTAATGAAACACTGCCGATCACTTATTCATGTTGCCAACCTCTACGGTGTTGATCCGTCCGAACTTAGAAAAATAGGTCGGTCGGAGGAGTACCGTCAGTGGTTGGCGGTTAATAGATTAATAAAAAGACTATGAGGTGAGTGTATGGCAATACCCAATACTGAACCTATTATATCAGCTCCCATACGTGGAGAAGAGCCGCTATTCTATACTGCCAGTATAGAATGCGACAGCAATGAGACCTATATAGTAAGTACCTGCCTGTCCACGCCGTGGGCCGTGCAGGATAGTTATCTCACCGACGACGAGATGACGAAGGTGGAGCACTATAAGTATCCACCTGAGGTTCGGAAGGAGATAACTAAGATACGAAACTGGTTTAGGCGTAACCTCGACTGGTTCGTAATCCGATTCCACTCTCTATCTCTTACAAATGAGAGTGGGAAAGAATATATCAAGCAGCTAGTAAAAGAGGCGAATAATAGATTTGCCGAAATCGACTCTAATTTACGAGCCAACTACTACTTCGTCCCTCTGGACGTCTCCAGCATAAGGGATGAGCAGATAAAGACTGACCTCACTCTTAGTATAATGCTGGAGTACGTCAAGGAGATTATCAACGTAGTAGCGAATAGAAAAAAACTCACCGAACATGCCAGATTCAAGATCAATGAGATACGAAGGAAGTACAAAGGCATGAACTTCGTCGATTCCGACGACTTCAACAAGTTCATGGACGCTGTCGTATCTGAAATCACTCTTGACATAAGTAAAGGCCGGGAGTGGATAGCGGAGAAACTTAAAGGCATGGATCTCAACGTCAGTGAGGGCATCAAAGATTTCATGGAGGAGGCCAGGGAGAGGTGTATCGGCGATGCCCTAATTGAGAAACTATAACACTTATCGACTCACTCGCCTACAAAAATCTCAGGGGTGTGAGTTCCCATCCCCTCATGCCCCTGAGATTACAATATATCACGGTGATATAATGATAATCCCACAGCCTAAACTTAAGTACTTAGGTAGAGTAGGTAAACTCTACGTATGTACTAGAATCCCACAAGACTGCAACTTAGATTGTAATGCTTGTGAATTTCATACTTATAGAGTACTTAAGGTATGGTTGGGGAGTTACGGAGGCAGGTGTTTTCTAATCGGTCAGGATGATAAGAAGTACTTTTATTATAAGGTATCTGGAGATAAGTGCTGGAGGGAGTCGTATGTACGGGGGTTGTATAGGAATTACATACGACTAATAAAGTTGATAATGAAGGATAGACTAGATAATTAGGAAGTATGTCCCCGTATCGGTTCGAGTCCGTGAGGGGGCTGAAAGGATGAAATGGGCCTGTAGCTTAGCCAGGGATGGCACTCGGTTTGTAACCGAGGGATCGAGGGTTCAAATCCCTCCAGACTCTCTAACGAATACTACAGGAGGTAAAAGTATGGCAATGGCATATCTAGTCGGCTATGTAAAAGAGAACGAGGATCTGGTAAAACTTAAGATATCTGTCGAGGAACTTCGGAAAGTTCCTACGTATGAGGTATCTGATGGAGATAAGTACGTTGAACTGAATGTAAAGAAGGATAGACTTCGTTTGCTTCTGGACGGAGAGATAGACGTTACTAGTATAACGGCCATTTACTAATCTGGGTAGCGGAGAGTTTAAATCTCTCTAGACCCGCTACTACATGGAGGTGTAAGTATGTTTGAGAACATAATAGAGGAAATAGTGGATGAAAGCGAACTGGAGATACCGAAGGACGAATTTATAGAGAAGTTCAATAGGTATCTTCGGGTAGATTTCCCTGACTGGATATATGGGAATCTCAGATCATTCTTAAATGAGGGTTGGGAATGGATAAAGAATTACTAAAAGGGGTTATCAATTATATATTTGCGGATATAATCGATAATCTCGATAAGTACATCCAATCGTTCATGGATGAGTAACTATTATCCATTCTGCCAACAAGTCTGGCCGGTACTTAGTTGGGGGACTGAGGACATGCCGGCCGGACCGATTTTTGGGAGTGATATCATGAAGATTTCCGATATAGTGGATAATATAAGCTATAGAACAAAAGACATAGAAATATTCAATGAAAACTATACAATATCGATATTCTCCTATGACGAGGATTTAAATGTCTTTGACGGTATACTAATAAAATATGTTGATTATGATAATAAGAAAGAGGTTGATAACCTAATTAATAGGTATAGGCCACCAGTTAGTGGATATTCAGCTAGAATAATTATACTTTATAACGATAATGACATTATGATAAGGGACTGTAGGAGGAATATTTACTTTGGCGGTCTAATAAGTGATAGGGTTATTAATAGGATCATGACCTTTATAAGAAATCCTACGGAGGATAATATAAGTAGGCTACTAGGGAGGTAAGGGTATGGAACTATTCTGCGAATGCTGCAGTAGATACTTCGAGCCACTCGAGGGTATCGACTACTCCGAGATGTCATACTGCCCCGAATGCGGTGGCGATCCCGGTGCAGACAACATACGTGATCAACTGGGATGGGCGTACTGTACGTTCATGGAGACTAGATTTCCAGTAGTACGGGAGGGACTTAGTAATGAGAGCAGGAAGAAATGGGATAGTCTCTCGTTCGCTGCTAAGTGTGTAATTGTAGAGAAACTTATCAAGAGAGGTGTCATAATATGAGATACTTGATAGAGTTCGACGACCTGGAGGGTAAAGTCCTACGTTTCACCTACTCTAACGGTGAAAGTAGGTTTCCAGATGTTGAATACATAGTACCTAAGAAGCGTATTGATCTAAATGGTATGCAGGAACTGATAACTAATATCCTGCATATAAGGGAGATGATAGACGATGCGGGTGGTATTCTAGGCATGACCACTAAGCCCAGCATAGAAATGGACGAGGACTTACCTGATGCTAAGTATGTCTGGCCATCTGAACGGATTAAGATAATAAAGATGGTGATAGACTTCGTATTTGGTAAGGGGAGAGTTAGAGCCAGAGATATTAATAGATGGATAAGAGAGATTGCGGTTAATGTTCCTACGGGTCTTATGAAAGAAGTTATGGAGTTTGAGCCTAGAATAAAGAAAAGGGGTAGGACGTCCGCAACTGAGTATTACGTGGTACTATGATAGACAGAGAAGTAGTGGACAATATGTCCACAGAGGAAAAGATAATTGCATTCGGAAACTTGATATACTGTATAACCTATAAATCATGTGAACGAGGCGATTAGTATGAGATTAATGGAGGACGGTAGACCAATAATGAAAACAAAGGTAGAAGTGATGCATATTAACTATTGGATAACAATGTCTATGATACCCGTATTTAGTATACTTTTAGCTTATGCATCATCTACAAATGATATTCAGGTGTACCTAGTTTCTCTAATAGGACTTGTATTCAATTCAGTATTTCTTGGATATGTGGTAGGTAAACTCATTAATGAATAGGTTAATTATGTAAAGTGAAAATTAAGGGGATTTATATGATGAGTACATCGGTTGAATATTCTATTTGCCTGATGTGTAGTAGAGGATATCATGAACAATGTACGAATCCTACGACGGGATCGTGCTGTTGTAGGATGTGGCGGGATTTTAAATTCAGCTGGAGATATTGAGATAAAAGGAGGATTGACGCATTGACTGACATTTATCTCACTCATACCGCCTACTGTACTGGATGGAACCTTGACGAAATACTGTCGGGTACACAGTTTAGAAAGGCGGTAACGACAAGACGATATAAAGCCCTCGAAAGAGGCGAAAATCATATAAAAATGCTGGACTGGTATTTTAAAAAGCCTAACTGGAAAACCCATCTTATGTTAGTGAAGAAGTATGATTTTGATGTTGTCATGGCTCCCGACTACTTTGAAAGTGATGATATCGATTTACTTATCGAAAGAATTGAAGAGTTAAAGAAATACTGTAAGCGTGTTGTCATCCCTATTCATGCTATTCATAAACGCCTAACTCCATACGAATGGGCTTTACCGATGGCTCAAGGATTCGCCCCCCCCCTCAAATCGGAGAAGATGATCTGGGAGTTTGCGGACAATATAACCCATTTATTAGGAGGATCGCCTCATAAACAGTATCAAATCAGCAAATACCTTCCCAATCTCAAATCAGTCGATGGTAATCAAATATTCAATGTAGCGATACATTATTTCAAATACTGGGAAAATGGCAAATGGATAAAAGGAGATGATAAGAAGTATTCAACTCAAGATATATTCAGAATGAGCATTATTAACGTAGATAGGCTATGGAACAAGGAGAAACCCGAGCAGTGAAAGGCAGCACCCATCCTTAGATCGCATAAACTGTTCGGGCTCCAGATCATGAGGATGCCATGACCCAGCGAGGAGTGATTGGCGAAGTAGGAGGCAATAGAATGATAGCAAAACACGATTGTCAGAAGGATGTACCAGCAAAAGCATACCAGTATGAACTATACGGTATCGGGAAAGTAGTGGCGAATCCACGAAGAGACGGGAGTTACAGGTGTACGATCTGCGGAGAGATCATCCCAGGGATCAAAGCACCTAAAAAGAATAAGGAATAGAGGGAGACAAATGCATAATCTAAGGATATCATGTAAATACTGCAAAGGGGCAGGCATACAAATTTTTAATGGACTTAGGATTAAGTGTCCCTGCTGCAATGGCAAAGGATATAGAACACCAAAAGTAAAATGGCCCGTACCATTCAAGAGGTGATAGAATGGGATATTATATAGAAATGATAGAGGATATCTGTCCTGTCTGCAATCGTTATGACGTAGTAGCAAAGACAAGTATAACCTATAACTATAGTATATTCTATAAAGAAACTATAGACAAGGAAAAAGGCATAAGATGGATATATGGTAAAACAGGGAAGGAATGTGAACAGAAACTAAGAGATGCAATCAACATCCTCGGAACAGAAAAACATCCAGATGTCTGGAAGCCCACTCCTGGAAATGCGGGCATGGTATTAAAGAAATTGATGGAGTGGTGCATTGAACATCCAGACGCAGTTTTTCGAGGAGATTAAAAACTTATCAAGATGAAATAATCGTAATTATTCATGAGGTGAGAACGACGACATTCATAACAGAACACATAGGTACATGTAACCTCTGTAAAGGGACAGGTATAATCGTACTTAAGAATCTAAAGAAGATAACCTGCCCCAAATGCAAAGGTAGTCGGAATCGCTTATGAAGTGAGACAATGCCACTGGCACCACTACAACCCAACAGAATATGTAGATTCTGCGAGGGTGTTGGTAAACTAATACTCAGGAATGGAGTAAGGATAAGATGTCCACAGTGCGGTGGACACGGTTACTGGAGATGATATTATGTCCCAGATGTACGACTGGACAAGTGGCGATAAAGGTACTACGTGGAATCCACTGGGAGGCGAATGCCACCACAACTGTACTTACTGCTATCGAAAGACCATGATGGACAAATTCCCCCAACTCAATGACAAATACTCAGGACATCCGAAAATATACGAAAGAGAACTAAAAAAAAGGTTCAAATCCAATCAGACTGTATTCGTATGTTCTATGACAGACTTATTCGCTGAGAACATTCCATCTAAATTTATAACAGATATTCTCAGAGTCACTCGAAAGTTCCCGGACACTACATTCCTATTCCAGTCAAAGAATCCATGTAGATTCGGCGACTTCGAGTGGTTCTTTCCACCCAGGACGATACTGGGAACAACCATTGAGACTGATAACTACCCTGAGGCGAGAATATCAACCGCAATGAAACCGAAACTGAGAGCACTGTGTATGTCCAATATTAGAGGCACTAAGATGATAAGTATCGAACCGATAATGAAGTTCGACCATGATAAGTTTATGGACCTAATCAAGAAGGCCGGGCCGGACTTCGTATCCATCGGTGCGGATTCAAAGAATAATGGACTTATAGAACCGACTAAAGATGAAATACTCAGGCTAATTGATTCAATTAAAGGACTGGGAATTGAAGTAAGACTTAAATCGAACCTTAATCGATTACTTAATAGGTGATACGATGCTTTGCAGAAATCCATTCTGTCAGGTCAAAGAGTTCTCATGCTTCTTCTGCCCCAGTTGCGGCAAGAGAGGCGTATCGAAGGGACCGATCCTCGACAATGAGAATAGTTATATTCGTAAAATACTGAGGAAGTAAGGTGAATCAACCATGACAAAGACGTGTATCGAGAGTTACGATGAGGCGATGGAACGGAGGAAGATATGGCGGAAGCGTGCTCTCGAACTTACAAGGATGATGAAAGAATTGACACCTGAAGAAAAGATAGATACGAGCATGGAACTAATCAAGAAAGCACTGAGTGAACACGACAGACCTACAATCTCATGTTCATTCGGTAAAGACAGTATGGTTATGACACACCTCGTCCATCAAATCAAAAATGTTCCTTTAATTTATAACGATACGGGCGTTGCATATCCCGAAACAAAACAATTCATCGAGGAGGTAACGAAGGAATGGAATCTAACCGTCATCGTTGCCAAATCAGAGGACTGGACCTTTTGGAAGATCGTCAAGAAATACGGCTATCCAAAAGAAAGCCGAAGCAGTAAAACAGGCGACCCACGAGAACCTAAATGCTGTAAATTACTCAAGTATGATCCGACAATGAAAGCACTCAAAGAATACAGGTGTAATCTCAATTTCGTTGGGACAACAGGAGATGAAGGTAGACAAAGACGATCAAACTACATTATGAGAGGACCATATTATTATGCTAAAACACTAAATATTTGGAGATGTACACCAATTATTTGGTGGACATCAGAAGATATCTGGGAATACATCGAATTAAATAACATACCCGTACACCCAGCATACAAAAAATACAACCTCGAACGCCTCGGATGCATGCCATGCACAGGTTACATTAACTGGAGAAAAACGATGGCAGAAAGACACTTCAATATCTACAAGAAGATCACACGAGATATGGGACAACCGACGATAGAGGAATGGCTATGATAGTAATTCAATGTGAAATTTGCGTATAATATCTGCTGACATTAAATTCAGATACTAAGGTGATATAATGTGTCTAATATACTTAACTAGAAAACCCACTAACCCTGAGTTAGAGAGTAAATACTACATAAAAATAGGCGAAAAATGGGAGTTCACTAAAAAATATAACGTAGTAGGAATCGGAATAAGCAATGAATACTACGGAATAGTACTACCAGAGAAATCTAAACTTCTAGTAGTAGAAAAGACCGGTAAGTCGAGGCTCATAATTAATTTAGGCGATATGTGTATAATTACTGACAATATTAGCATTGCACTAAACGAGACCGAAAGTATAAGATCGGCGGATAACTTAATAGAGAAACTATAGGAGGAGTTGTATGAGGTATATACTAAACAGTGCGGTAATAACTACGCCGGGGATATATGAGTATAGGCATATCTCTATGGAAGAGGCGAAGAGATGGCTAAGTAAACCAGGGTGGACGTCTACTATTGGGTACGAAGAAACAGCCGTGGCCATGGAGGTACTACTAGGCGTTAAACCCGAAGTAAACCGTCAACAAATAAAAATGAAAGCGGGCAACGAGGCGCTCGTGTTCAGATTAACTAGACGCCTGTCACAGCCCGAAATGAAGGGGAAGCAGGGACTACAGATGATACTAGAAAACCACGAAATAGGCATACTCAGAAAAATGGCCGACATTGTATAACACTTAAGGCATTGCCATACCTCACTGAGTCCCGCCGGTACTATCCGGCGGGGCTCTCAACCCTACGGAGGGTTCGTATGAAATATATTGAGTTTAAAGTACCGAAGAGAAAAGGAGGGTATAGAGTAATTCACGCCCCTGATGATGAACTGAAAGAGTATATACGCACTTTCATGAAAGAGTGTCCGGTATTTAGACTAAAGGAGAGTATATTCTGTCATGGATTTTGTAAAGGTAGAAACACGGTGACGGCAGTACTGCCGCACGTGGGTAAGAAATACTTGATAGTAATGGACATAAAAGACTTCTTTAATAATATAGAATACCATAATTTATCATGCGAAATAATTTGCGATGGCATACACTATATAATGGATCAATGCAGTAAATATAGTGCATGTCCATGCGATTATTTCGAGAAGTGTTTTATAGAACTCAACGATAAACTAGTACTGCCGCAAGGAGCACCCAGCAGTCCCAAATTGGCTAATTTATATCTACTTCAGTTTGATTACAAAATATCTAGGGTGGCGTATGATATGAATGCCGATTATACCAGATACGCCGATGAACTTATATTCTCAAGCAATGATAGGAAATTCATGGCAATTCCCAAAGTGGTCGAACGAATGCTCAAAGAGTTCGGCCTCAAAGTCAATCACGAGAAAACTCGAATAATATCCGGTAGTAAAAGGTTACTGGGATTGGTAATCGATAAACGACCCAACCTACCCAGGAAGATACGTAAGAAGATACGTGCTGCTCTACACAATGCCGAGACGGGTAGGAGGGAGATAGACAGTAAAATGACCGGGTTGATAGCATACTATAATGGGGTTATAAATAATAAGAAGGGCAGTATATCAACTATAGATTACTATAATGGGAAAAAACTCATTGATAGACTTTAACGGTCCACAAGATTAGTCATCAGACTTCCCGAGTGCAACGCTCGGAATTGTCAGATTCCCCCCCACACCCAACAAAGAATTCGGCAGCCCCGAATCGTTGGATAGGTTGTGGACACCCGCAAGAGTACCGAGATGTAACGTCTCGGAGGGGACTGTTTCGATAGATCCGTACCCCTACTATGTGAACGGGGTTCGTATTTCACTCTAGTTGCGGGTAATTGGCCCATACGTACCTGCTAACACTGCGGGTACGTATGGGTGTATATAATAGGTGATCCAATGATACCGACTAGGAAACCAATAGTAGAGAAACTACCGAACTGGGAGGATATAATATATCATCCCTCGTGTATGTTGATAGTAGGTGCGAGAGGGCGAGGTAAGTCCACACTGGGATTTAAGCTACTGGATATATTCCATGAGAAGTACAAGGTAGGTGCGTACTGTACTTCACTACCGAAGGAGTACCAGAAGTACTTACCTGATTACATAGAGGTAGTAGATACGATAGACGAATCTACCGATAACTCAGTAGTATTCGCTGATGAGGCTTCCATACGCTTTCACAGTTACGCATGGAACTCAACTGATACTAAAGTAATGGATCGAATAGTATCGCTATCACGAAAAAAGAAACTATCAATAATATTCGCAACTCATACCGCCCGTAAGTTCGCTGTCCCACTATTACTAGACATGGACGCCCTGGTATTTAAGAAGCCCAGTATGTTACATGCCAGATTAGAAAGAGCTGAAATACGAAATTTATCATCTGAGGCTAGTGAATTTTTTAGAAATATAAGTAATAAAGATCAAGTTAAGTACTCATATGTATTCTTTGAGAGTTATATAGGACCAATTATGAATGATATGCCTGAGTACTGGTGTGATGACCTTAGTGAGGCATATATAGATGTAGATAAAGAGTACGACGAAAGTACTAGTGATTCACCGATTGATAAGTATGGGGATATAATTGAACGTATAATTGACTGGGAAAATAGGAATCCAAAGTCATATGCTAGAGAACTCGACCCTGAGGCAGATACATATTTTGAATGGCATGAAATAGGTATAAATTATAGAATACTCCATGAATTAGTTAAGTGTGGAGTATTAAAAATAATATATAAAAGTAATAGGACAACCTATTATAGATTAAATAATAGAAATAAAATAGAAGAGAGGATTAGTGCTGATGGTTGGTAGTACTATTAGATAGACCCTGCTTTCTTTTTAATGGCGTTTTTTATGCCGTTTATCCAGTTGGTAGCTGCCTCTGCTTTTGAAACTCCTGAGTTGTATTTACTTGCCTTTCCACGGGCTCCTCTACTTATATTGGCCCTCTTTTTGTCTATCATCCTTGACCATCTTCCTTCGTTCTTTGCACGCTCAACTCCTGCCCTCCATTCAGGAGTGAATGGCCATGTAAGACCTTCACATCCCTCAGTTTTAGCAAGTACTTGATTCATTGCCGCTGTATAGTCGGCCTCTGCATCTAGGGTCTTATTTCCCCACTTTTCATCCTTGCCTATTGCTCCAGCGGCGAATGCATCTGGAGTGGCCGGATCGACCATTGAGGATTCCCACTTAGCTCCTTTATCCTTAACTCCATCTTGCCAGCTAGATTTCTTAAATCCCTTAACTCTGTCCAGTGGTTTTGCCATGTCAAGCCTCCTGTCTAATGTTGTAATACCGTATGTATTTATAAATGTATGTGATACACTGTAGTACACTATTCACATTGTCCATTACTTCTACTTTTACTACAATCATAAACTACAACACGTATTGTATCATTAGATTTATCGAAAATAATACCGCTTGTAAACTTAAGTCGCTCGTTCTTTACTATATCTCGTATAACATCACTCATCGTAGTATTACTTACTTTAGATAAGTATTTAATAAAGTTTATGTCTGTATCACTAAGTCTAACATGGATAATACTGTTCATTCGACTTCTCAGAAAACCACTCCCCTCCATGCAAGAATATACTTATTTAATTTTGGGGTTATTTTACGTCTGTCTTTTCCTGGTATTCTTGGCCAGTGCATTTTTGCATATTTATTAGGTAGTTTTACCTGCTTTAGTATATTAGTTTTATGTTCTATTGGCATGAAATTCCATGTATTTATCTTATGTCTCTCTCTAACTTTAGTGAATATTTCAGATTCGACTTCTTCACGTATAGTTTGTTCCATGTGTTTGATGATTTTCTCCGTCGGTTCCTCTTTTTTCGGAGGTATGAACGACTTTGCTAAATTTATGTGGATTAGTAGTCTACTTCTATCGTCCTCAGATAGTGTATTGTATATCCTTAATGCCTCTTCAGATGCTTTTACTGCCTCGTCCTTGTTTCCTATGTCCATATACCACCTGGCTGTACTTACTAGTCGCCTAACTTCATCTGCATTTGTCATGCTATCCCCAACTTTCTTGCGTATTTATAGGCAGGTTCGCTTTCACGTACTATTTGTTCGTCCATTTCCAATCCCTCTGCCATACTTTTAACCCAATTATCGAACATAGGACTAACTCCCTCGGGAGGCGGTATCCAACCATCGCCGGGATTGGATAGTCTAATCACATTTTTCATAAATGTTTCATATTCATCCTTCTTTCGTACATCGGTCGCATAATACGCACCGGTGGACCTACTATATAATTCATTCATATCCATAATCGCAAACGCCCCCACTTTAGGATTAGGGTCATGAATAATTACATCACTGTTGGTATATCCAATAACTATAATAGTATGTAGGCTATCGTCAGTACGATACCTGACTATAATCGGATTGCCCGAATCTATAACCCTATGTATCGTACCCGGATCCGCATTCGGCCGTGAACTTAAGTATAAGAACCTACGTAGCAATGGCTCCAGTACTTCAAATCTATCATACCCGGCATTATGTATCTCGTCCTGAGATAACCACACTCCATAGAATCCCAGTAGCATTTGTGTCGAAGCCTCTGAACAGTATTCGTCCCTGATAGCGGCACTATACGGGACGGTCAGAATGCTTCTCTTATCCATGAACTTGCACCTCTGAGTTCTGTAAGTGATTTATATCCTAAGTCAGGGGGTACTGAATATATTGTTGGTTTACTAAGTACTTCTGCGGTATATTTTAGATACTCGTCGAACTTCTTGCGTTCATCTAATTTAAGTGCACCGTATAATTCTTTTATTGATTGAAATTCGAGATCGTCGTAGTGGGTTGGAGTTCTCTTACGTCGGGCCGGCTTATTCTTCGACTTTGTCATTATTTTATCAAGTAGTCCTTTGAGGTAGTATACTATTGTAGATACGACCTCTCTAGTGGGTTCGACCGTCACCTCGACTTCCTTAAGTTCCCGCCTCTTTCCTCTCCATCTAATTAAGTCGAATTTGGCAGGTTCAAGCAATTCGTCCGTCCATTCTCTGGGCAGTGTATTTATAAGCATCCTGACACCGAAAAACTCGGTATCGAATTTAGTTCTACTTTCCGGCGGTAGTTCATGGTATAATTTAGTCATAACTCTATACTCATCCATTAATGTTTCACTTTCTCCGCCAAATTTTCTATGTAAATCAATTGCTCTTTCGACTGAACTCATTAAGTCTATATAGTTATTCCACTTGATGACATCAACCCGGGCCTGTTCTATTAGTGTATCGTTCAACTCATTATAAGGAGTTGTTATAAGTACTTTAGCGCTCGGATATCTAACACCGAAGTCGGTCTTATCCTTAGGCGTCATAAGTTTGTATACCTCGACAGCGGATTCGTATTCACGTCTCGAGTAGTCATTCAGACCGCCGTACATTCGATAGAACTTGATCGATTTATCTATGAACGACATGATATCGTCGAACCTGGTCTTGGCCAGCCTTTCCTCGAACTTTTTGGCCGGTATGACAATACGTTTCCTCTCCCATACGGTCAGTTCATTCAATGCACCTTTTATCATTCTATCGGTCCAGTCGTACGATGATGTTTTCATAAGTCTACTAATTGCCTTATAGTCGTTATCAAACCGATCCCGCTGCTCTTTGGTAAGGACGTTATTATATAACGACACAGCCTTCCTTATTTCATAGGTCGTATAAAGATTCGGCCCTTTATGCATATTATACTCGACTATTGCATTATCTATGTACTTCATTATTCTATGATATACTGTTTTGACCGGTAGAGTACCCAGTCCACTGTAATTAACTAGCTTACTAATAGTTCTAAGGAAATCTGTCAGTGGATCGGGCAGTTTCATATCATTTCCCCTTCAATACTCTCTTTGCTATTTTACGGCTTAGTCTACGTACACATTCCTCAAAATCCTCAGCCTCGGTAAACCTGCACATTCCCCTCGCATACCCCTGTGCCCATGCGGTCTTTGCTATTGTCTCTATTTTCTCTTCTTCGGTCATATCTTTCGTAGTAAGTTCACCGAGGAGATTACCTACTTCCGGCGGTGTAGGTATGATGTCGGGCAGTATCTCATTTAGAGGCGGTATTAGTCTACCGACCTTCTCTGACGGCAGATTTGGTCTGAACTCCTCGACATCGCTCATAATCTTCTCGACCATCCTGACCGGACTTAATTGGTAGGCTATATTGGTCAGTGTTTCGAGGGGATCTTTGTCTATGACGCCTCGTACTAATCCTAGAGGTCCGTCTGATATTATGTCCGGCAACTGTCGTTTCTTAGGCATTGTATCATGTCCTATGATCTAACTCTCTCCTCTTCCGGAGTACCACTAGTACCAGGTAGCGGAAGCTGAGGTAAGCTAGACGGCAGTACTCCAACTTCTATTATAATCCCCGGTGCCGGGAACCCTACAGATACCGACCTCTCCAGAGGGCCCAGTTCGGTTGTAAATACTATCCCCGGTAGGGGGAACGTTATTGCCATGCCCATAGTATCGCCTCATACTTTCTTAGACAACGACGCATATCCCAGTCTTTCGTTAATGGCTAATATCCACTCACCGCTTTTATATACGTAGTCCTCTCTTCCCCAGGGTTCTTCTTTATAGAACGTCGGCTCTATAAGACCCCAGTAGTTTTCGACTAGGTAGTCGATCTGTTCCTCTAATCCCAAATCCCAGAACGAACTGGGTAGGTCAGATATATATATTGAGTAATAACCACGACTTCCCGATAGTCTCGTAGTTCTACTACGTACCAGTCGAAAAGGACTTAATGATTCGGCCAATTCACTAGCTAGTTTTAGGGCGTCCTCGAGTGGGCCTCGAAGTTTCCCTGCAAGTATACTCATAGTATCACCTACTTAAGTATCCAATTACCTCGACACTGTATCCGGTTGACCACATAAGTACAGTAAACTTCAGATTAATATCATTATTTCTAGATACTTTATTTATCCATTCTCTCTTTAATAAATCAATTCTATTCATACTCCTCCTCCACTACTTTCTTATACATCTCTCTAATCATCCCCTCGGTATCGTCTTTCTCCAATCCAATAACTTCCATAACCGCCGTAATTAACTCTATCGGTTCAGGTGGCTCGAAAAGGTCGATCCTCTCAAGTATATCGCCCGGACTGGGTATGAGTTCGTGCGGTTTGGGTATTGTATCTAGTATATCTGACGGTTCCGGTCCAAGTTCGGCTACGTCATGAGGTTGAGGTAGTACTGCTACTACGTCTCTAGGTTGTGGTACGACGCTGAGTATTCCAGTAACTACCTGATTGAGTTCCGGTAGTGCTTCGAGGGGTACCCCGGTAACGAAGGACTGTATCTGACGCTGGGCAGTTATTATTATTTCACGTGGATACAATATTTCGCCTATTTCTACTACGTCGCCTATTATGGGTATCATTCCGACCAGATTGACAATGAAGTTACCTATTTCGTCGGGTACCGGTACCCAAGCTAGTGGATTAGGGATATTTCGAGACATAACTACAACTTCCTAAGTATTCGTCTTATGAATATGAAGTATGTAGGTATGAAATTATGATAAATAGTATCGAATAGTAATGGTAGTGTACTTTCAGTACTTGTTAGTGAATTTATCTTATCCACTACTTTCAAAACGTCTTCTGATGATTCATGTGTAATTCTACTTATCTCAGAAATAGAAAATTTCATTTTTTCTATATGGTACGATATATAATGTCTAGTTTTATCATCCAAAACTCCCTTACCGGATATATTTGATAAGTATGTAACACAGGTCACTATTCTCTCAGTATGATCACTTATATTCATTAATATAGATAATACATCAGATGTATACTCGAACTTATTATGTAGTTTCTGTGAAATAACTAAATTACCAATCCGATCCTCTATTGGATTCAGCTTATCCAACATCTTGCTCAGTTCTGTCATGGGACTTCCCATTATATCACCTCGCATATCTATTACCACAGTTCTTCTCCAAATAAATCACCAGATGATCTATCGAACTTAACTGTTATGGGCTTCTCAAGTCCAACAAATAATCCATCTTCGGCTCTTCTGATAAAATGTACATTCATGATCATATAACTTTTAACTCCGGTTAGTACTTTCTGTTTTGGTGTACCTGGATCAAGCATGATTGTAGTCCAGTTATTAAGTATCTTTAACGAATGCACGTCGGTGTATATCTCTTTCTCAGCTGATATCGTTTCGGTTGGTTTGGTTACTGTGGTTGGTCTGGTCGGTTTAGTTGCTTCAGTTGTTTTTCTTTTCTTTCGCCTAAATATAGATCCAATCAGTTCATGCGGTAGTGGTGGTAGTTCGATTTCTTTCGTTCTTTCACCTCACTATATACTAGATAATCTCATTAGACTTATTATTAAAAGGATTTAGTTCATCCAGCATCTTGCTCAGCTCTGTCATTGGACTTGGCATTCTATCACCTCATATATTTACTCCTTCCTCTCTCAAGTATATCAATCACTATCTCGTGAGGTAGTGGTGGTAGATTAATACTTCTCTTCTCACTACCTGTAGGTATCTTTTCAGAGCATTTCTGTATTTCTCTACCGCTCTCATACGTCGTACCACAGTTATTACAGACGAAATACATCTCTCCCATTTTCATACTCAACCAATCAGGATCATACGTATATATCATAGAACCCAACTGGATACTCCATTCATCGGTCGATTCACACACTGGACACTTAAGCCATGCCATATCTACACCTCCTACGGTACAAACGGCGGAAACGGCGGCGGTATCAACGGACAGAACTTCGGCGGAAGTAATCCACTGAGTATCGACATCCCCGGTACACCCAATCCGCTAATTCCGTTATTGATCATATCGACTAGATTCCTAGCTATACTGATCATCTGCCATGTCTGTCCTATGTCTGTCATTCGTTCACCTATATCTCTACATATATCGTTCCTACGGAAGGAACGGCGGGAAAGGCGGGGGTATCAGCGGAAAGAATTTGGGAGGCGGTAATAGTCTCCCAAATATCCACAGTAGTGGACCCTGACCTACTAGATTCGCCTTATACATTGTATCACCACGGCGGGAACTTAGGTATCGATGAAGCCAGTCTGGCTATCGACTCGGCGATCTTGTGCATGAACTCCGACCCCGCATGTGCCAGCAACCTCGCATCCTTCTTTACCCAGTCGGCTGTACTATGCAGTTCCTCTCTAGCATACGGAAGTGTCTCGGTATGTACTCTATGTATATCCTCCCTGGCCATCGCTATATCAGCCCTCAGTGCCTCGCCGGTCGATAATGTATTGGCCCGTATTTCAGCCAATCCTTTATTCATTTCCGAGGGTATCCGTTCAAGATTCTTTATGAACGTCAACGGATTCGGGAAATCACGACTGAACGGGAACGGTATTGCTTCGATTACTTCACCGGGACTGGGTATTTTACGTAGTTCCTCAATCGGCATCGGCTGTGATTTAATTCTCTCGACAATTTCCTGTATCTTTGATTCCAATGGCGGTAAAGTAGGTATCGGCGGAAGGGTTGACTTGATACGTTCGATTATTAGTAGTATCCGGGCACCTACGTCGTCCCACGACATTGCCGGTGACACCGTAACTGGAGTGGTACTAACCACCGGCGGAGAGTATATCTGCGGCGGTTGCGGCGGCTGCGGTACACTGAACTGTGCCGGTACACCCGTAGGTGCATGTCCAGTGAATGAAGCCACCGGTCCGATTGAAGGTATTGGAGGTAGTGGCGGTGGTGCTACTATTACAGGTATCATAGTATCGTCTCTCTAACTACTGCACGCAGTGATATATACTTATCTACGTCATTGACACCGGTCTGATAATCAAACTTAACCTGTCCACTACTATTGGTATTGACAGTACTTGTCGCACCGGATATCGCCGAATACGGTCCCGTCGCCGACGACGACCTCATAATTGTCCCCTCAATAGGAATACCGCTCCTCAGAATCGGACTCCACGTGGTCGTACCGACTCGACGGCCCTTAAGCTGTAGTACCCACGATGCAACACTCTCCTGCTGAATACTCGAGTCCGGACCCGAAACAAGTTCAAGCATCGTCTCGTATTCCTCAATTGCCGATATTATACTTACGTCGTCATCGAGTTCTATGCCATGAAATCCCATTGTATCACCTCTACTTAAGAGTAATAACCGACGTCTGTGTATTAATTATTCCGGTCGTCCCTGAATACCTAACCTTAAGCGATATTACATGATTAATATCACTACTGGTTATTGTATAGTTTATATTATCGAGGACGCCGTTATTTATCCTTACCGACCCTTTTACAATATCAACGGTTCCGTCCCTACTGATGAGATAATCAGCACTTCCGTTAATCCTAACTACTCTATTTGTTTCGACATCAATTAATGCCAACGACCACGTAATGACATCACCGGGGGATGCCGTTACCTGATCGGGCGGTGTTGTCCCCATAAACGCCACTCTTTTATGTGGGAATACGTTAACAGTCTGTACCGTATACGTATCGAACGTAGACGTCCTATACTTCACGACCATTCTATCACCTACTCTATCGCTACTTCAAAGCATACGTCGTATCCAACATCGTTCTCGGTCGGTACGTAGTTGATTACATACTTACCACTATTATCAGTCGTACCACTATCAAGCGGTTCGATAGACTCGAGCTGTGTAACTGGATCGACCCTGATTATGTATATAGATATCGGAACGTTCGGTAGTATCTCATTTGTGTCGGTATGAATAGTGGTAATCTCGTATGATATCTGATCGCCCGGTCTGGCGGTGGTTTCGGTAGGATTTATCCTACTCGACAGTATCGTTACGGGTCTATGTGGAAACACAAAGACCGGATCGGTATCAAGTGTCGATTGTAAGTACTTTATCATGATCCTCCGCTCGGTATTATTCTAGATAGTATTGCACTACCCGGTGACTTGATAGTGATGATCTTTAGAGGAACTTCCGGCAGCATCTCTGATACTATCCTTATCAGTTCAGTCCTTATAGATGTCGGTAGGTATCCTATTATATCACCTCGATTGTTGACGTACCTATTAGATTAGTGATATTCCGATTCGGGTCCTTTGCGTTCATTACTTTGATAGTTTCAGTACCAGTCGTAGTACCGCTAATAGTATCGTATATGAACTTGACCCACTGCAACGGCCTCCTTTCGTGTATTTCACTACTTTCAGTCCGACCGTCGCTGTGAGTTATTTCAATCCATATTAGGTCGTAGCTTATATCAGGCTCGACAACGACTCTTATAGCATACGGTCTGTTGGTACCTACTGAAGTGATCCCCTGCTCCTCTATACTCATCGGCGGTATATTGGCCGACGGCATTATCGGTACTTCAGGCGGTAGAGGGAGAGGTAGAGGGGTACCCGGTGGCTCCGGCGGTAACCCCGGTAAATATCCTACTTTCAGTTTATCCATCTACTTACCACCAACCTGCAATATGCCCGAGGAAATAGACTATTGTCCCGCACGCAGCGGCGAATCCACTAATACCCGCAGCCCTCCTCCTATTGAATGAATTACAGTTTGCTGCATGTAACTCTTTGTCGCTAATATGTTCATCGATTCTATTCCTAATTTCTTTAATTTTTTCATTGATATCATCTCTAAGTTCCTTCTGTGATAATTTCAATTCTTCTTGCTCTTTCTTAATCGACTTAACATCCGTATGGATTTCAACGAGGAGAGTATGGTCGTCTGTTTCACTTGGGTCCGGTGTCATCTTCTAAATCCTCCTCTGCTCCTTATTCCTTTATTGGCAACCTTGAATTTCCCAAATCCGCCTTTGGGAAGCCACCTATAGTACC
>Ga0180300_10000198_pt1 | contig 25115 bp, 24 predicted proteins | sample GuaBasSediGuay15_FD_121798 | JGI IMG/M metagenome (GOLD analysis project Ga0180300, IMG submission 121798) | Subseafloor sediment microbial communities from Guaymas Basin, Gulf of California, Mexico - Guay15, Core 4569-2, 21-24 cm | ecosystem: Environmental > Aquatic > Marine > Hydrothermal...
CTATTACACCGGGCAGACCGAATACCCGCATATGGAGCCACCTCCATTGATCTTTCTCATCCGGAGAATGGCCCCTATTCTACCTGTCTACTGTCTCACATGTATCTGAACGAGCTCAGTACAGGCGGTGTAGGTTCACTGGTTGACACGCACCGAGCCCTGGATACAACGCTCCAGATCCCTGTGCACTAGGAATTTGGGTGGTAAGGAGTTTTTCACTATGCCGGCCCTCCGCGGTTGGACGTTCTCACTGGTATGCCTTTTCCCGCCAGATAGCCTTTCACCTGGCCGACTGAACAAGTGCCGTAGTGAAATATGCTGGCGGCCAGGACTGCATCAGCTTTGCCTACCATCAGGGCCTGGTAGAGGTGTGCGGGAGTGCCGGCGCCGCCGCTGGCTATCACAGGCACGGTCACCGTATCCGCCACAGCAGCCAGCAGTTCCAGATCGTAGCCTGCGCGGCGGCCGTCGGCATCCCAACTGGTGAGCAGCAACTCTCCCGCGCCCAACTCCGCTGCTTGCCTGGCCCACAGGAGGGCATCGATATCGGTCATCTGACGTCCGCCGTGGGTGCAGACTCTCCAGCCGGGAACGCGTCCGATATCCGCTCTTCTTGCATCGATGGCAACAACGATACACTGGGACCCAAAGCGCTCTGCCCCCTCGGCTATGAGCCTGGGAGTTTGAACAGCGGCGGTATTGATGGCTGTCTTGTCCGCTCCGGCCTCCAGCATGCGGCGCACGTCACCAGTGCTTCGCAGCCCTCCGCCTACCGTCAGCGGTATGAATACCTGCTCTGCCACCCGCTCCACGATGTCCGCCATGATGTCGCGGCCTTCCGGGGTAGCGCCGATGTCCAGCAGCACCAGCTCATCCGCTCCCTCTGCGTAATACCGGGCCGCCAGCTCCACCGGGTCACCGGCGTCACGCAGGTCAGCGAAGCTCACTCCCTTGACCACACGGCCCGCCGTCATATCAAGACAAGGGATCACCCTCTTTGTCAGCATCCTATTACACTCTCCTCAAGGGCCTCGCCTCCGGGCGCCCTATCCAGAAGTGGGGCTGGCTGGGGGAAGGCACAGGATTGCCCAGACGCCCTATCGTCGGCTGACTGCCCGCCGGTATCCAGGCTTCGTCCAGGTCTGGACAGACCAGCCGAAAGGTTGATTCCTTAGTAGACAAGAAGACAGTGGAACCCTTCACGCCCACAGTGAGAGGCCGAAGCCTAGTCCTATCAATCAGCCCTATCATCTCCTCTTGATGGGCGATGATGACTGTGAAGGGGCCATTCATAAGAAAACTGCCATCTACATGCCGCAGGGTGCGGAGCAATTCCTGCTCTGCCGACGTGAGCCGGTCTATCTGGTCCCGGAGCGGAGGCACCAGCACGTTGGCTGCTATCTCCATCGGCAGGCCATAACTCAGCTATGCCGTTTTGCCGGTAGAAATCGGCAGGATGGTGTAGAGCATGGTGTCCAAGCCTCGCTGCCGGCTCAGGTACTTCGGGATCCAGGGGCTGCGAGCAAGCCGGGTAAGGCTCGTCGGGCACGATGGCGAGCGAACCATCCGGATCGACCTCGCGGAGGGCCTCAGCGGCTCCTATGCCGCCGGCGGAGTTGTCGATAATAATCGAGTATCTGGTCTCCATTCTTTCGCCTCCTGCAGGTCTAGAACGTGCTGTTCCCCAGCGCCATCCAGAGAAAGTTGCCCAGCATTCTCAGCCCATGGCTGCCACTTTTCTCGGGATGGAACTGGGTGGCTACCAGGTTGCCCCTGATCACCACGCTGCACATGTTCACACCGTACTCGGTCTCTCCAGCGATGACCGAGGCATCGACTGGGTCGGCATAGTAGCTGTGAATGAAGTAAAAATACGCCCCATCAGGTATGCCCTGGTACAGCGCATGGGGCACTCTCTGGTGTACCTGGTTCCAGCCCATGTGGGGCACCTTCAAACCGGCTGGCAACCGCCGTACGGTGCCGGGTATGAACCCGAAACAGTCATGCCCATCACCTTCTTCAGTGCGGTCGAGGAGTACCTGCATGCCGACGCATATGGCCAGCAGCGGCCTGCCATCGGCAATGAGCTGGCGTATCACCGGGGACATACCACGCTTCTCTAACTGTCGCATGGTATCGCCACCCGCCCCAACACCCGGCAGAATGACAGCCCGTGCTTCCAGAAGGTCTGGCGGACTGCTGGTAACCGTGGCTGTATAGCCTAGTCTGGCCACCGCGTTGGAAACACTGCGTAGATTGCCGCTACCGTAGTCGACTATGGCTACCATGAGCCTTTGCTCATTATTAATTAATTATTATGCCCAGACCAACGCCTCGATCGGGCAGTTGGCCACTCATGCCTGAGTCTCCTCTCCCGGGCAGAGGTTGCGCTTGATGAGAACGCCGCTGCTCGGGTACGGGTCAGCCCCCGGGGCAGCCCAGCACACGCGTGCCGCAGCCGGGGCAGACCTCGGTGGCGGCTTCGATCAGCCCGGTTGTCCTGTCCTTGGGCAGCGCATCAGCCAAGCAAGAGTACGCGCAAAGCGGCCCATCATAGCAACGGCACTAGAAGGAGAAAGATACGTCGTCATTAGCCCCCACCCGCAGTTGGGGAACCGGGCGAGATGTCTCCCTCTTGTAAGCCTTGACCGGGTTCTTCGGGCACGAAATGGACGGTGGTAGGGTAGATACGGCAAAGGCCACAACTCATGCTGACCTGTCTCATTGGGGCCGGTGGACGGCAACCGGTTGCCGTCTACCTCTTTGGTATTTATACCACTTCCTCCTGCGGTGTGTCAATACCTCAGGCCTGGCCCAGAACATGTCTTCTCCGGCGGCAATCGCTACGGTTGAGTCGGATGCCTTGGGTGAGTCTGCTGGCATGCAGGTTGTGTCCAGTTGGGCCGCCGGGGACGGTAGCGGCGCTGGCGAGCCAGGCGGCTCTTTGCCCGTATCCCAAAGGCTCAGTTGGGGGTAGCCATCATTGACAAAGAGGCCGTGGTGTTATATTTTCGTAATGATCATAAGCTGTTCTTAATATTGCTGGAGGTAAAAGCAGCGGATTAAGGGTGTGCCTTGGTGATGACAAACTCTTAGCCAGGAAAAGGAGCCACATGGAGAAGAAAGCAGGATTCTTAAAGCGGGCTATTGGGTTCTTTATCCACCCTCTGGGTGGTAAGGGGAAGAGAGAGGAACCGGTGGAGGAGATTCCGGTGCCGAATGTCCCTCCCGAGCGGCCCAAGAGACAACTGTGGGGACGGGAGTTTTCCCTTGTGGATGAAGGGCTGGCTGAGGATCAGGTGGTGGCCTTTGTGGAGGGCTTGATGGCCAAGTGCAGGGGGTTGGAGGAGCAGCAGAGGCACTTCCTGTCGCTGGGGTCTCTTACCGAGAGGGCGGCTATCGAGGCCGACAGGGCGGCTGCGGGCATCAAATCCAGAGCGAAGGCCGAGGCTGAGGCAGAAGCAGCCAGGATCATAGCAGATGCCAATGAGCGAGTGCAACAGATGATTGCCGAGGCCAAGAGGAACGCTCAAGAAGCAAGTCGCGAGGAAGTCCAGAACATCCTACAGACGGCCCTGAGGAAGGCGGCCATTGTTGAGATGCAAGCCAAGCAGCAGGCTCAGATGTTCCTTCTGAGGAGCAGGGATGCAATTGAGGGCGACCTCAGGGAGGAGGTGAAGGAGGCGTACTACCGACTTCTGTCAAGCTTGCACAATGTGCTTGGTGAGGGCAACAGGATCGAGCTGGAATGGAAGAACAAGACCAGCGAGCTGCGGAAGCGAGACACTTTTGAGCTGGAGGGATATGAAGCAGTGCGGTCTGCCCTGAGTGCAGAGATAGCCAGGACATCGCCGTTGGTCAGTGGTGAGTTCGAGACTGGGGTGGAGATGGCGGGCTGGATGGGGAAGACGGGCGAAGGCGGGTAGATGGTCGATCCAAACAGCGGCGGCCGGTCGGCGATGCAGAAAAGCGTTTAGGCTCACCCGAAGGGAGGCGCGATGCAAAACAGATCAAGGCGTTTGTGGGGGCAGGAGATAGACGTCGTGAGGGGCGGACTGGACGAAGGGCAGGTCGTAGAATTCGTCAGCGACTTGATGGCCAGATACAGGTCCTTGGTTGAAAGGCAGCAGCACTACCTGTCCTTGGGCATGCTCTCTGAGAAAGCGTCCATGGAAGCCGACAGGATGGCTTCGGACATCAAGTCCAGGGCCAGGGAGGAAGCCCAGATGGAGGTGGCCAAGATTGTTGGGCAGGCAAACCACAAGGCACAGGAAATGATCAGTGCGGCGAGGAAGACAGCGCAGGAGGTCACCCGCAATGAGATGGAGAACCTTCTTGATGCCGCCCGGCGCAAGGCCAACGTCATCGAAACCGAGGCTAAGCAACGTGCCCAGTTGTTCCTGATGAGGGCCAGCACCGTCATTGAAGAAGACCTCAAGAGCCAGTTCAGTGGCGTCTATGACCAACTGTTATCGGTTCTGAGGGAACTGCTGGGCGAAGGGCACGATATAGAGGCTGGGTGGAAGGGCAAGCTGGTGGAACTGTGGAAGAAGGAGCGGCTGGAACTGGGAACGTATGAGGCGGTACCGACCGTTCTCGCAGCCGAGATTACCAGGAGTGCTCAACAGGGCGCCCTCTTGAGTGAAGCCGAGGTTGAAGTACCCCAAGCAGAGGTCAGGGCGAAGGAGGAAGAGGTCTTCTTTGAAGCTGCCTCCAAAGCGGATATGCTCGACCTGAGGCAGCAGGAAGCGGCGAGCAGGGGAGCAGGCAGCGCACCGTCCCGAGGTGACGTGGAAGTCTTGCCTGAGGAGCCTCCTCGGACCAGGATAGCCGCAGAATGGCACGCTGCAGAAGCGGGAGAGGTTGCCAGCCAGAGGATGCCGGAGGCGCCACCAGAAGAGGAGCGTACCCAGGAGCAGCCAAAGGTGGCGTTTGTACCTCCGGAGTCTACAGCGGAGCTGAAACGAGAGTCGAAAGGGGCGCCGAAAGGCGCAGCGGCCTACGAGGGGGAGATTGAGGGCGAGGTGGACATAAATCTGGTGCCGCCCGTGGAACTGTCTGTCATGTCAAAGCTCTACGGCGAGTTGCAGGGGAACCCTGACATGAGAGTCCTGCGCACGGTTGGCTCGTACGAGAAGGGTACCACGATAACGGTAATGCTAGAGAAGCCGACGCGGTTGGTGGATATGCTGCAGAGGATCCCTGGGGTGGAGTTGGCCTCAGGTACGCCTGCAAGGCACGGCATCCTCAAAAAGGCACTGGGTGGCCAGCAGAAGGATCAGGGAAAGGTCACCATACCGCTGAGAACCAAGCCCTAGCCAGTGTGGCGTAGCCCCCTGGCAACAAGCACCTGCCGTTTATCTGCTCAGCTTCAGCCTGAGAGATGGTGAGCGATGGCCCTCTTTGGAAGTGCAACGCAGCGGCGGAGAAATGTCGGCGAGATGCTGGTCGAGGCGAAGCTGATCACCGATGACCAGCTTAAGCTCGCTCTCGCCGTGGCACTGCGCGAGGGCCGAAGGCTGGAGCACGTCCTTGTGGAGCAAGGCCTGGTCAGCGACCAACAGTTGGCCATGTTTACCAGCCTCCAGTTGAACGTTCCCTTTGTCAATCTCAAGAAGCAGCCAATTGAGCCTGCAACACTGGAACTGATTCCCGAGCCGGTGGCGAGGAAGTATGGTGTCGTCCCACTGAGCATGGCCGATGGGGCTGTGGTGGTGGCCATGGAAGACCCCGCCGATGTTGAGGCGATCGACGACCTGTCACTGATTACGCGGAGGCGGGTCGAGCCGGTGGTGGCTATCCCCTCCGATATTCAGGAGGCGATTGACCGCAGCTACCGGTCGGGGAGCGAGATTGAGAAGCAGTTTGCCTCGATCCCGACCCGGGCTCTGGCTCAGGGTATCCTAGAGTCCAAGATATCTGCTGACGCAATTGCCCATGCGCCCATCGTTCGGGCGATCGACCTTCTCATCAGGCAAGCGGTAAGGGACAGGGCCTCGGACATCCACATTGAGCCGGAAGAGGACAGCCTAAGGGTGCGCTACCGCATCGACGGCATCCTTCATGAGGTGCTCTCTCTGCCGACAAGCGTTCATGCGCCGCTGGTGTCGCGTATCAAGATCATGGCCGGCATGAATATCGCTGAGCGGCGTCGGCCCCAGGATGGGCAGATCACCTTCGCCCTGGGTGACAGGGATGTCGATATTCGCGTTGCCACTGCCAACACCGTCCATGGCGAGATGATGGTCCTCAGGCTCCTGGACAAGAGCTTTGCTTTCCTGACGCTGCCAGAACTGGGCTTCTTGCCCGAGTCGCTGGAGCAGTACCAGGCCATGCTGAGGATGCCTTACGGGATGGTGTTGACCAGTGGACCGACCGGTGCTGGCAAGACCACCACCCTCTATGCTTCGCTGAATCAGCTCGATAGCGCGGGGCGCAAGATCATCACCATTGAAGATCCTGTGGAATACCATTTTGCCGGCATCAATCAGATACAGGTCAATCCACAGGCTAACGTGACTTTCGCCAGCGGCTTGCGGGCGTGTATGCGACTGGACCCCGACGTCATACTGGTGGGCGAGATACGGGATGCGGAAACGGCCCAGATCGCTATCCAGGCGGCGCTTACCGGTCACCTGGTGCTTTCTTCGATCCACGCCAACGATACGGCTGGGGTATTCTTTCGACTCATTGACCTGGGAGTGGAGCCTTTTCTGGTGGCTCAGGCAGTGGTCGGTGTAGTGGCCCAGCGCATGGTGCGTCGCGTTTGTCCGCACTGTGCCCGTCCGGTGCCGGCTGTGCCGGAAGAGAAAATGGTCTACGAAGAGGAGTTGGGAGAGGAGCGAGAGGAGTTCCTGTACGGGAGTGGGTGCAACCTCTGTGCCAACACGGGTTATCTTGGACGGACGGGCGTCTACGAGGTCACCACTGTAAGCGAAGCGATCAGGAGGATGATCTTGGGCAACCTCGGTGCTGACGACATCAGGAGGCAGGCCCGGGAAGAAGGCACGGTACCACTTTGGCGGTGCGGAATGCTGATGGTGAAAGCCGGGCGCACGACGCCGTACGAGGTCATGCGCAATGTGTTCACTGTGGGCTAGCTGGAGATAGATGGCACACATACTGAGGCTGTCCCAGTCGGCAAAGGGGGCGACCTACCGCTACGTGGCCCTCAACCGTGACAACAGGCTGGTCAAGGGTAGCATCAAAGCTACCAGCGAGGCCATAGCCGGACATCTGCTGACACAGAATGGACTGAAGCCGGTCAGCCTTGAGGTGGTGCCGTCAAGGTTCGCTCTGGAACAAGCGCTGCCCTCCCTCTTCGGCGTGAAGCGCGAGGAGATACCGGCTTTCTCACGCCAACTGGCTACGCTGCTGGAGTCCGGCATCACCATCACGGAAGCCCTGGAACTGATCCACCACCAGGTGGGCAGCCGGGCCTTCAAGAAGGTGCTTGTGACCATAATTGAGGACTTGCGGTCAGGCGTTTCTTTTTCGACGGCTCTTGCCAGGCACCCGATGGTCTTCGACGAAATCTACTGCAAGACCGTGGCCATGGCGGAGCAGACGGGCAGACTGGAGGTCATCCTCAAGCAGATGGCCGATTACCATGAGAAGCAGAGGGAAGCAAGGAAGAAGGTTAGTGGCGCTCTGACCTATCCAGCCATACTGATCGGCATGGGGGTGGTCGTGGCCGCGGTCCTGCTCACCACGGCTCTGCCTTCGCTCGTCGGTATGTTCGAACAGATGAACGTCGATTTGCCGCTTCCAACGAAAGTCCTTATGGGCATGAACAGCATCGTCCACAATCATGGGAAATACATTGGTCTAGCCCTGGCGGTGCTGGTGGTGCCGGTGGCGGTGGCCGCAAGGCGGCCGGAAGGCAGGGCCTACCTCGATCGTATGCTCCTACGTGCACCGGTGATAGGTGCTCCGATCCATTCGTCAGAGATAGCCCGCTTCAGCCGGACGACCTCAGTGTTGCTCAGTGCCGGGCTGCCGCTCCAGGAGATCATGGAGATGATCCCCATGTCTGTCAGCAACCAGGCCATCCGCCGATCGCTGGCCAGGGTGGAGGAGGACCTAGTCCGGGGGGAGGGCCTGTCTCGGCCGATGAGCAGGGACGATCTGTTCCCGCCTCTGCTGGTCCAGATGACCATGGTAGGCGAGGAAAGCAACACGCTTGACTCTTCTCTGGCAGTTGCGGCTGACTTCTACGAGGCTGATGCGAGTGACAAGATCAATGCCATGGTAAAGGTGATCGCGCCTGCGGCGACCATAGTGGTGGCCCTGCTGGTTGGCTTCATGGCCATGGCGGTGATCATGCCGATGTACAGCATAACCGGCGCCTTCGATTAAGGTTCGTCAGGAACGAAGGTAGGAGCAAGAGAGTTAGAAGTTGCGCTGGCCTGTACCGGGGCCTCCCTGCTCCCGGGCCGTTAGCTCAAAGTATACGCATTTTCATCACCCAATCACCCTTTAGCAGTATTGCCGGGGGATACAGCGCCGCGTAAACTCCCCCAGGGGGTGTCCACCAACCTGAAGGCAGGGACGCTATGAGGGAGAGACTGAGAAAGCTAAGGAGGTCGCAGGAAGGGTTCGGTCTGCTGGAGACCATCGTTGCCCTGGGCATCGTAGGTGCCATGGGTATCGGCTTCGTGACCGCCCTGGCTACCACTTCCAAGGGCACCGGAATCTACAATGAGCGTTCCCTGGCAACAAGCCTGGCCGTCTCCCAGTTGGAGTATGTCAAGAGTGTCGACTATCGGCTGGACGGCGACTACCCGGTCGGGATCACTGTGCCTCCCAACTACAGCCTCGTTGTGGAGACGGCAGTGTTGCATGAGGCCAGACAAGAGGTAAGCGTGAAAGTGTTTCACCAGGGGGACTTTGTGCTCGAGATGAAAACTCTGAAGGTGGACTGGTGATGAGAGTTGCGCATGATCAGGCAGGGTTCACCCTTGTCGAGTTGTTGGTGGCTACCGCGGTATCGGGTCTACTGCTTGCTCTGGCGGTGACCATCACCTTCCAGACAACCAGTGTGACGATGAGTAGCAGTGCTGACATTACTGCCTCTGAGGACATCAAGCTCGCCGTCCGTCCCTTCATCAGGGACCTGCGAATGGCTCAGTCCTCAAACCTGGTGGATGGAGCTGACCCAATAGATCAGTTGATTCTGGATTGGACAAGCTGGTACGACGAGAGCGGCGAACTGAGCGCGGTGGAATATCACTGCGAATACGTACTCCTGGAAGGTGAAGGCAAAATAGAACGCAAGCTCTGGAAGCACTATGACAGCAAGCACCCTGGCGACCCGACGTCAGTCAGCACCCACGGCAAGTACATCTCGGACATCGAGTTCTCTCGCGTCGGTCAGCTTGTGACAGTCACCATCAGCTCGTCGCCTGAGGACAGGGAAGAGACCGAGGAGACCATGAGCTACCAGATCAGTATGCGTGTCATGGAGGACCCGCAGCAATGACACGGCGGACCACGGAACGGGGACAGGCGCTGGCGTTGGTGCTGATTGCACTGGCGATGGGCACAACTTTGATCGTGCCTACACTCAGCTACATGGCCACCGGCTTGCGGGCGCAGCAAATCAACGAGGACTATCTAGCTGGGCTGGAATCTGCTGATGCTGGCTTGCTCGATGCCATCTGGAGGATACTGAGCCAGGCCGTGCTCCAGGAGGTCAACGAAGAAGGCTCTTACGCCTACGACTTCGAGCTTGGCTGGAAGAGGTGGCCGGTGACGATAGAGGTTCCTTCTATCGGCGGTAGCGAGTGGCAGACGATCAAGAACAACAACCAGTGCAAGATAGATGTAGAGCCCAACTGGGTCGGGGCTGAGCTGACCGAGGACATGACCTTCTATTACGTCGTGCGTCTCCGCATGGTGCACTGGGACGTGGTTGAGTTCTGCTTTGAACTGCCTACGGGTCTGGTCTACGTCAGTAACTCGGTCAGGACCGCCGGCCCTGAGAGCATAAGCACAATAGACCCCGACGCCGAGGTTGACGCTCCCGACTCCAAGTACTGGAGGACCAAGTCGCCAGCCGGTTGGACTGACATGATATCGGGCGCCTTCCTGGAGTACGAGCAAAGACCCAGAACCATTGTCCCGGGCGTCAAGTATCTGATCAAAGAGTGGCACATGCCGGACAAGCCCTGGACGGAGATGAACAGCGGCACCAGTAACGATCTGAACGGCATCTGGGGCAGCGCGCCCTCCGGCATTCCTGTTGCGGTGGGAGATGCAGGTACCTTGCTGCGTTACACCAATAACTCGTGGAATCAGGTCGACAGCGGTACCACGGAGACTCTATGTGATATCTCGGGTAGCTGTGACACCGATGTCTTCGCTGTGGGCCACGAAGGGACCATTCTCCACTACGACGGCACCGGGTGGCAGTCAATGGAAAGCGGCACTACCGTTGACCTGCGCAGTGTGTGGGCCTGCTCGAGCAGTTGTGTCTTCGCCGCAGGCCCAGGGACAGTCCTGCACTATGACGGCACCTCCTGGAGTCCACTCGGCGACGTGACGGGTGACCTGTACGGCGTGTGGGCACGCGCATACAACGACGTCTTCGCAGTGGGCAGGGATGGCGCTATCATCCACTACAACGGCGTGTCCTGGAGGTCAATGGATAGCGGAACGACCAATGACCTCTACGATATTTGGGGCACCACGGGGAACCGCGTTTTTGCCGTGGGCAGCGAGGGTACTGTCTTGCAGTTTGACAGGGGCGTCTGGAGTGCCATGGACAGCGGTACTACTGAGCAACTCACTGGTATCTGGGGAAGGGACTCCGGTGATATTCTTGCCGTGGGGAACGCGGGTACTATCATCCACTATGATGGCAGTGCCTGGACTGAGCTCACCAGCGGCGCAACCGAGGACCTGCGGGATATCTGGGCCGACTCCGACACCGACATCTACGCCGTGGGAATTGATGGCACCATCCTCCACTACCATAGAGTACAGAAGCTAACCTGGATTCCGGAATTCGGCGCCACCGGGAACGATACCTTCATCATGGTTCTCCAGGCGAAGGGTATGCCGTCCTGGGGCCTGCACTATGTCTATCCCGTGTTCGGCGACGGCGTATCCGTTTATCCGCTCGAGCCGACCGCTGCGCTGGCATCGGCCATGTACAACATATTGATTGACTACGGCGGGCAGACGATCTCTGCGGTCATAGCGATCACCGCTGAGGGTATAAAGCTTATCTCTTACACAGTGATAGAATGATGAACGCAAGGCCGGTCGTGACGTGCTTCCGGGTTTGGGAAAGGCCGCGTTAGGCGTGTGCGTTCGGTTTGTCGGCACCGTGCAAGTGTGGTTCGGGCTGGAATCGCGTGGCCCGCGGGGGCAGTGAGCTGTTTATATCAGCGAACGGGGTAGAAAGGGAAGCGAACGCTTCTGGTTCATGCCTGGTCTGCGCCGCATTCCCTTCGGCAGACGAGGCCGGCATGACTAGGCGGTTCGGGACATGATTATTGGCCGGGGGTGGGACTGTGCGAAGCCTTGCCCGCCCCAACCCGTGCCAGAGATACGGGCATAGACGGATGACAGAGCGACTCCGCTTGTTGAAGAACGAGTTTTGGCGGGTGGTGATGCCCATCATCATCGGCCTGCTGGCGATTGTCCTGGCGGGCCTGGGCGTAATCTACTATCAGCAACAGCGGGAGCAGAGTGCGCTGGCAGAGCAGAAGACACTGCAAAGCAATGTGATTGAGTCTTTCACCGAGAGGGAGGCGGCATTCGAAGCGGAGCTCGAGCAGACGCAGGCCGAATTCAACTCAATGGAGGCCGCTTTTCTAGAAGAGTTGACAGAAAACGATGTCTACAAAGCAGTCCTACTGCTGGCCCAGGACGCCAACGTTACAGTGGACATGAAGCCCGGATCTGAGACCACCGAGAAGGTAGAGGGTATCGAGTATCGCGTTTTGAACTTCACGTTGAGCGTCAGCGGCGGGTACTACAACGTGCTTAGTTTCATTCAGACCCTGGATTCCCAGCAGACGTTGCTAGGATCGCTGATGGTCAAAGGGTTAAGCGTGAAGATGTCGTCAAGTGACACCAGGGCCAGCGTGGATTGCAAGGTCTATGCCTTGTCTTGAGAGTTGGATAGCTCGATGACGTTTGTCTCAACGTTGGGAAGAAAGACTGTCACCCTGGACATAAGCTCCAGGGCTATCAGGCTGCTGCTGATGAGTGCGAAGCGGGTGGAGAAGTTCGCCAGTGCGCCGCTGGAACCGGGGCTGATCGAGGACGGGCTTATCACTGACCCGTTGGCTCTGGGTACCAAGGTGAAAGGGCTGATGCGGTCCAGTGGCATAAGCGGGAACCGAGTGGTGGCCAGCGTCAACGGTACCTACTCCGTCTATCGCGTGCTGAACCTGTCTGAGGAGGCCAGGGAACCACAGGACGAGAAAGTGCTGGACATGGCGGTCAGTGCCATGCCTGTAGCTGCGGAGCAGCTCTACATCTCGTACCAGGTGATGCCCGATGGGCAGGGACGCCAGACGGCTTTTGTGGTCGGCCTGCCGCGAGACATCGTGGATGCCGAGGTGCAGGGTCTGAGGGCAGTGGGGGTCAACCCGTACATACTCAATCTGAAAGGTCTGGCGCTATGGAAGCTGGTTCAACTTGAGCACGGCGTCATTGTGAACATGGAGGCCGACAGCCTTGATGTGGTTCTGATGGCGGGAGGCTTCCCACAGGTCATCCGCACTGTGCCAGTACAAGACAACTGCGACCTGGAGGACCGAATAGACCGAGTGGTGAGGATCCTGCGGCAGACGGACGGTGTCTACGGGTCACGCCAGGTCCGCAGGAAGGCAGAGGTTGATACCCCGCTGGTTCTGGCCGGCCCGCTGGCGGATGACCCTGCTGTTGTGGGTGCTCTCCGCAGAGTCGCTCAGTATGCCATCCTGCCTCTGCTGGTTCCGGTGGAGTATCCTGTAAGCATGCCTGTCTCGCACTACGCTGTGAACATCGGGCTTGCCCTCAGGCAGGGAGCCAGCCCCTGTGGAGACGTTAAAACATATGCATAGGTTCCTCGAATGGCACAGGCAGGCGAGCAGACCAGAGGCAAGGCTCGATCTGAACGTCCTGCCGGAACGCTACCGCCAGGGCAGGCTGTCTCCAGGGCAGGCAGCGCTGATCATTCTGCTGGTGTTCCTGATAGCGCTGGTGGTGCCGGTATACCAGGCGGTGTCCCGCAGCAGGGAGGAGACCTCGAGCCTTCAGCTTGAACTGAATGCCCTCAACAGCCAGGTCCAGGCGATACACTCCAGGCAGCAGAGGCTGGCCCAGCTTCAGACGGAGATAGCCAAGTATGAGGCAGTCCTGGGGGCGCGGGGAATGACCAGCCATTATTTTCAACTGGTTGTTACTATTGCTGAGGTGGTTCCAGGCGTTTACCTCAGGAACGTGAGCATCAATCAGAACCAGATAGTCCTGAGTGGGACGGCTGATAGCTACGAGCCGGCGTTTGACTTTTTCACGGCACTGGAACAGCGGACAGAGGACTTCTCTTCGGTGAAGTGGGGGCAGATCGGGCTTACTACGGGGGCCGACGAGGTGCCGTTCGGCATCACCATAGACCTGGCACAGGAGTGAGCTGGCAAATGTCCGCAGGCGGTAGGGCATGTTGACCGGGGCGCGCTGTCCTGATGGTGTGGGGGCGGGTGGGCTAGCGTCGGCGCAGCCGGACGGCAGCCAACGAACCGGCAAGAATGATCAGAAGCCCGGTGGCAATCCAGGTATAGAAAGGCACTCCGCCACCACCCGTGGCCTCGGATACCTTGATGTAGCCAGACCTTGTCTTTGTGGCTTCACCCGAAGGACCGCTGACTGTCAAGGAAACAGTGTAGTTGCCCGCCTCATGGTATTTCCAGGTCAGTCTGCCATCTTCGGACTTGGTGTTGGCCGTCCACTGGACTGTGGTGCCGTCGCCGAAGTCCCAGGTCCACCTGGTGGCATGACCTGTTGACAGGTCGGTGAAGGTCACTTCCTGGCCTACCTCTACCTCCGTGGGCGTGGCAGAGAAGTTGGCCTGCAAGGCTACGGTGCTGAAACAGGTTTCTTCAGACCACGCTGACCAGTTGCCGTAGCGGTCCTGGTAGCTTACTCGCCAGTAGTAGGTGGCACCGTACTGGAGCACTCCTGCCGGTATGGTCAGTTGAGTCAGGTTCCTGGTGTCAGTCCCACTGTCGTACACCGGGGCCGAGTAATTGGCCGAGATGTTGGTGATCTGCCACCAGGTAGCCACATGTGTATCCCTCACATCTGGATCGGAGAAGGCCGATGCCTGGAGTGTGAGGGTCAGGCTGGCGATGTTGGCGGCCTCGTCCGCCGGAGCGATATTGGCGGGTTGCCTGGGTGGTTGCGAGGCAACGGTGGCGAAGGAGGTCTCAAGGGACCAGGCAGACCACATGCCGTACCTGTCCCGGTACTTCACCCTCCAGTAGTACTGGGTGCTGTAATCGAGTACATTGGGAGGTACGGGCAGGCGGATCAGGTTGGAGGTGTCTTCGTGGGTGTCGAAGATGACCTCGTCAAATAGCATGTCGGTGGCGATTTGCCACCGGGAGGCGCTGTGGGTGTCTTCCACGTCGGGATCGGAGAACTCGGATGACTCCAGATAGGGCGTCAGGCTTATCGCAGTAGCCCCATTTGAAGGGGTGATATTGGAGGGCCCGTTCGGGGGTAGTGGGGGCAGAGTGGTGAACGACGTCTCAACAGACCAGGGGGACCATCTGCCGAAGCTGTCCTGGTACCTGACACGCCAGTAGTATACGGTCGCGTAGCTGAGCACTCCCGAAGGTACCCTTATCTCAGTCAGTTCGCTGACGTCGACACCGCTGTCCCAGACCGCGGTCTCATAGTCGCCTGGTGTAGTGGTGATCTGCCACCGGGAGGCGTTGTGCTCACTCGTATCAGGGCCGAAGGCCGAGGCCCTCAACTCCGTCGTGAGTATGATGTCCTCCGCGCCATCTACTGGTGCCGTGTTGACCGGCCTGTTTGGGGCCGAGGCCTCCGGTTGGATCACCCCCGATGCGGTTGTGAAGCACGTTGCAGCCGACCACTCAGACCACTCACCGTAGTTGTCCTGGTACCGCACCCTCCAGTAATAGGTAGTGCTGCTACAGAGTGTCCCGAGCGCTACTGTAATAGATGTCTTGTGGGTCGTGTCAGTGCCGCTGTCATGGATCACGGCGGCAAATGCGCTGTCGCTAGCTATCTGCCACCGGGAGGCCCCGTGGGTGGCTCCTCCGTCTGGGCTGGCAAAGGGGGAAGCAGTGAGGGTGGGGTTCAAGGCCATGTCGACAGCACCATTGATTGGCTGCCCGTTGACCGGGGTGATAGGCTTGGCTGAAGCTATGGTGGTAAATGAGGTCTCATCCGACCAGTGTGAGCGCTCGCCGGCGCCGTCAATATATTGAACGCGCCAGTAGTAGGTGGTGTTCGTGTACAGGATGCCGTGAGGTATGGTGAGGCTAACCTTGTTGCTTGTAGTCACGCCGCTGTCGAACACAGGGCTGGAGTAGTCTCCCGAGATGTTCGTTATCTGCCACCGCGAGGCGTAGTGAAGGTGGTCGTCCTCGTCGCTGAAGGCGGAGCTCCTGAGTGTGTGTGTCCGGCTGATCTCAATGGCTCCGTTCACTGGGGACTCGTTGACCGGCTTGACAGGGGCCACTGCCTGGACTGCTCCTGGGTCAGCCAGGGGCCACGCTGTGGCCACCAGAAGGGCCAGGAGCACGCACACAACGAGGAGCTGGGCTGGTGATGCCTTCTTTCTAGGTGCGCAGTTCACAGTCAATACCATACCCTATTGTAGGGTTCGAAGTAATATAGCACACTCGATCCCGATTGACTATGACTGTTCGGATAAAAGTTGGTCGCAACCAGTCGAGGCCACGCCAGAAGCACTGATGGGCGCGCCGAGTGTATCGCTAGGGATCACCGGAGTGAGCCAATAGGTCAGTGCTCTGAGGGTGTGTAGCTCTGGCCGTGGGTGAGACTGGGTGATTGCGTGGACGCGGGTGTCCTGGAGTACCACGGCGAGGCTGCTTTGCCGGCTGGGGGCGTCTCGGGGATTATCCATTGAACGGTGGCGCTGTTCTTGAGGACAGACGCCACGTGGTTGTCGTAGCACAGTTGCTCCACCAGAAAGGTGACTCTCTCATAACTCAGCACGATATCGCCCCTATCGCTAACCGGGGAGGTTGAGACTACACGGCATTTCTTGAGTCCGCCCAGGCCGATGCCAACCGCTTTCAGCACCGCCTCCTTGGCTGTCCAGTAGCGGAAGAAGACGTCCCAGGTCTTCCCCCCGCCCAGTTGCCATTCCTCGTCGCTGGCGACGTAGGCGAAGATGGACTCGCTTCGGGGCGTCACCTCCTCAATGTCGATACCTACCGGGTCCTGGGTGACCACCGCTGCCACGTATCTGGGCTTGTGGGACACAGACCAGTAGTGACCATTGCACGGAAGGGGCGCGTCGTTCTCGCCTTTGCATAGCTCTCCCAGGGTGACGCCTGTCTTCTGCGCGCTCAGGTCCAGTGCTTGCCGGGCTACTCTGCTGAGGAGAATCGCCTTCTCTCTACTGGGCAGGTGGTGTTCATACTCGGCGACGGGCAGGATCACAGGGTAGATGACCACTGGTCTGCACCTACGGCCTCATGGCCTTCTTGATGACGTCTTCGTTGAAGTAGTTGACCGACATGCCGGCGTCCACCACGATGCCCTGGGCGTTGATGCCGCTGGAGCGGTTGCTCAGCAAGAAGGCCGCAGTGTTGGCCACCTCTTGGGTGGTCAGGCCCTTCTTGCGCAGGGTCAGTTGCTCGCCAAAGAGGTAGTAGTCGACATAACCTGGTATCCCGGCTGATGCAGAGGTCTTCAGGAGCCCGGCGTTAACCGAGTTGAACCGTACCTGAGAGAAGGAACTGAACGACTTGGCCAGGAAGCACACAGTGGAGTCCAGTGCCGCCTTGACCGGTGACATTATTCCGTAGGGCTCGGCCGCCATCCTGGTGGTTGAAATGGATATGGTGACCACGGAAGCCCTCTCGTCCAGAACATACTTGAATGCGTTGGCGATGCTGATCAGCGAGTAGCAGGAGATGTCAACCGACTGAAGGAAGTCCTTCTTCTTGGTCTCGTGGAACGGCTTGAAGCCTTCCTCGTAGTTGGCGAAGGCAATGGAGTGAACGATGCCGTGCAGCCTGGGGTGCTTCTGCGATACGTCCTCGGCCAACCTAGTAATCTCGTGCTCCCTTTCGACATCGCACACGTAGATGTCCGCCCCGGGAAGAAGCTTCGAGACGCTCTCCCTCCTCTGCGGGGAGCGAACAGAGTAGACCACCTCCGCTCCCGCCTCCGCCAGCACCTGGCCCACGGCGTAGGCCACGCTCTTCTTGTTAGCTACGCCGAACACCAGGAAGGTCTTGCCCTCTACTCCCAGGAAGTCCATGGGTTGTCCTCCGTCTGCCCTAAGAAGGCGCTTGTGCCAGCGTGACGGCGAACTCTACCGTGACCGCTGTCTTTCCCGCTACCGACGCTTTACCCTTCATAAAATACGCGTTGCTAACCTTCTCCACCAGCTCCGCTTCGATATCCAGCCTCTCGCCCGGCCTGACGATGTTCTTGAACTTGGCGTTATTGATCCGCGTCAGGACGGGGATACCCTGTGCCATGTCGCTTGACGCCTCCATGATCTTGGAGAGAAGTATGGCGCCCGTCTGGAAGATGGACTCGCAGATCAGCGCTCCGGGCATGACCGGCTGCCCGGGGTAGTGCCCCTGGAACACGGGCTCATCCGGACTTATCTCTTTCTCTGTCTTGATCTTGTTTTCGCCTACTTCCACTATCCTGTCAACGAACAGAAAGGGCGGACGGTGAGGTATGGCGTTGTAGATCTCCTCCATATTATAGTCCTCCGGTCACTTCGAGAACGGCGCCGTTAACGTACGAGGCTTCCCTGGAAGCCAGGAAAAGGACGCAGGCTGCTACCTCTTCCGCCCTTCCAAATCTCTTTGCCGGTACCTGCGCCGTGTAAGCCTTGCGTACTTCGGTCGACAGGTCTTCGATCAGTTCGGTGGCAATGAAACCAGGCGACACGCAGTTGACGGTGATCCCCCTGGTGGCCACCTCCTTGCACAGCGACCTGGTCAAGCCTATCTGGCCTGCCTTGGAGGCGGCATAGTTCGACTGCCCCTCCCAACCGAACTTCCCCATGGGCGAGGTTATGGTGATGATACGCCCGTATCGGTTCCGCATCATGAGCATTACGGCGAACTTGCACATGTGAAAGACGCCGTTCAGGTTGGTGTCTATGACGTCGTGCCAGTCGGATGCCTTCATCATCCCCAGCACGGAGTCCTTCCGGATACCGGCATTGTTCACCAGGACTTCAAGGGTGCTGTACCTGGACTCCACATACTTGTAGAACTGCTCTACCTCTTCATACCTGGCCACGTCGAACTTCTGTACGTCGATCCTGTCCCCGAACTGGCTGTGGGCCTCCTTGAACTGGGCTGCTGCCGTATCATTTGAAGCATAGGTGACGATGGTGTTGGCACCAGCATTCAAGAACCCCTCTGCGATGGCTTTGCCGATGCCCCTGGTGCCACCGGTGACAATGACGGTCTGCCCGCTGAAATCAGACATATCTGCCCTCCCGGAATAGCGGAGTCATGGTCTCAAGTACTTGTCGGCGTTGTTGGCTACGATGACCCCGTAGTTGGCCGCGCCCAGCCAACCGGACATGATGATGCCCACGGAGCCGGTATGAAAAAGGCCGGGCACCTGTTCGTTAAGCCCCATGCTGACTCTGAGCCCCTCGAACTTCGTCCCGAACGAGGTGCCGTTCGGATGGAGCGTGTAGCGCTCGAATGTCTTGGGCGTAGCTGCCTCCACGTAGTCGGCCTTGTTTCGGATTCCGGGCACGTACCTTTCCAGTGCGTCGAGGGTCGATTCGATCAGGTCTTGCTTGGAGGCGCGGTACTCGTCCTCCGGCAGGTATGCCCAGTCCTCGTAGTTGGCGTTGGTGGAGGCGACGATGGCGTACCTGTCGGATCCGGGCCTGATGTCAGGATAGTAGAAAGAGTAGGTGCGACTGGTGATATTCCGGCTCCGCAACATTTGCGCGTCCAGCTTGTCAGCCACCGACGTGAACAGCAGGTCGCCCACGTAGTCGATGGTCTCGCCCTTCCTGATGCCGATGTAGACCTGGCAACTGCTGTTGTTGAGACGCACCTTTCGTGTCTCCTCAGCAAACTCCTTGCTGAAATGCTCCTCGCCGACCAGCCGCTGGACGGTAGCCTTGACATTGGCATTCGAGATGACTGCTCTGGCCTTGATCGTCTTTCCATTTGCCACCACCCCGGCAACCTTCCCGCCTTCGACGACAATCTTCTCTACCCGCGCCCCGGTGCGGATGTCCACGCCGTTCTTCTTCAGCTCCGCCTCCATCATACCTATGATCTTGTCTGTGCCGCCGCGGAATATGTAGACGCCCCTGCTCAGGAAGTTCGAGAACACGATGCCGTAGGTTATGGCCTCATCGTCGAGCGTCGAGCCATTGGCGTAGGCTATGGGCTCCAGCAGGAAGCGGACAACGTCGTCTCGTCCGGGGAAGAACTTGTCAAACATCTCCCTCGTGGTCATGGTGTGCTCGTCGTAGAAGTTCATATTCTTGATGGTGGTGACGAAGCTATCGACGGTGTCCGCCGGGACCTTGAAATAGTCCTGCATGGTCCGTTTGAAGTCGTTGGTGTCGTAGGTCGTGGTCAAGGAGAACTGCGGGTTGTCGAACCGGATTCCCTTGATCTGGGTAATGCAGTCAGCCATCTCGCGGGTCCAGTACTTGCGGCAGGTCTTGACCATGCCGTACGGGAACCCGTGGAGAGACACATCGAAGATATGGCCGCCCTTTCTCTTGAACCAGGTGGCCAGGCCACCAAGCTTGTGGTGATGCTCCAGAAGCAGGACCGAGTAGCCGTCCTTGGCCAGCATGTTGGCCGCCGTCAGGCCACCGAGACCGCTGCCGATGACGACGACATCATATTGTGGCTTGGTGCCTTCCAGCGAGTCCGTCATACGGTCTCCCCCTACGTCTTTTGCAGGACATGAAGATTGGCCATGGAGATGCCGCTCAGCATGGAGCCGACGATTCCCAGAAAACCCTGGTCGGTGCCGCAGAGGAACAGATTGTCCAGGTGGGTCCTTCCATCCTTGACCTTGTTCGGTGCTCCGTAGACAGCGCCGTTCAGGTGACCGGTGTACCTGTAGATTGTCTTTGGGGTGAACATGTCGGTGAAAACAATGCAGTCTCGAAAATCAGGAACAAAGCTCAACGCCTGTTGAAGCGCCTTCTCCTGCCAGGCGGCCTTCTGCTCGCTGTACTCTTCTTGGTTCAGGTCGTTCCAGCGCTGGTAATTGGCCAGGTTGGTTATCCTGATCATTCCTTCCGGCAGGGGCTTGTCGAACTTGAAGTTGTTGGGGCAGCAGATGACGCCACTGGAGAGGTCGACCAGGTCCTCGGGTCTCTGGTAGTGGAACTTCTCGGAGGTGTTGAAAAAGGTGATGGTGGTGTCGTAGCCCAGGTGGGCGGGCTCTCTATCCAGTACGAAAATGAATTCCACCAGGGAGATACGCCCCTCTTCGCAGTTGAACCTGGCCGGATCGTAGTCCGACAGCAGTCTCAGTGTCTCGATGTAGCCAATGGACGATATTATCCGTTCGGCCCTGAGTACCTCACCGTTGTCGAGAACCAATGCCGTGACCTTGCCGTTGGACACCTGCAGGCTTTGCACGCCGCACTTCAGTCTGAGGTGGCCGCCATGACTCTCGTACTGCCTCACCAGCGTGTCCAGGATCTGGCGTATGCCAGCTTGCGGACGGGCGAAGCCCTCGTGGTAGATGCCCTTGAACATGATGACGAACTGGCCGAACTCGATGTCATTTTCCTGGGAGCTGCCGTAAAACATGAGCGGGCAAAAGAGCATCTCAACAAGCAGAGGGTCGGTGATGTAGGAACTGACAATCTGGCGGGCCGATAGCGGTTTGGCATCCAGCGCCAGCTCGTCGTACTCGAAGATGGTCTTGACCAGCTTCTGGAAGTTGTCGATTTGCCTGGGGAAGTTCTCCCTCACTTCCTGGACAAAGAGGTCGAAATCGTTGCTGAACCGGAGGCTTTTCTCGGGGAACCTGGTCACCGAGACACGCTGTTGGCGCAGGTCGAAGTCCTCTGGTCTCAGCTTGAGTTGCCTCAGGAGCTTCGGCAGTGGTGTCAGCTTGACGCTCCTGGGAACATAGTTGGTCATAGCGTGGAGACCGACATCGATGTCGTGTCCTTTGCGCCGGTAAAACGAACTCAAACCCCCAACGCGATGGTGTCTTTCAAGGATGCAGACTTTCCTGTCGTAGTAGGCGAGCCTGATACCGGCGGCGAGGCCGGACATCCCTGCTCCAATGATGATAACGTCGTAGTCCACGGCTAAGCTCTATGTGGAGTCACTGCAAGCAAATCGCAGGCTATGGAGGCGCCCAGGCCGCCGCTCACTTGGCGGAACGGGGCCCGGCTGCTGATTGCACTCTGGTGCGCGATCGTCTAAAGGTCCTTCATACGCGGCTCCAGGTAGGCAACGGAGCTGTCCAGTGTTGCCAGTTGCTGATAATCATCTTCCGGCACCTCGATGCCGTAACGTTTGCGCAGTTCCATGACTATGTCCAGGAAATCCATCGAGTCCAGCTCAAGCTGGTCTCTGAATGGGACATCACTCTTAATGTCGCTCAAGTCCTCATCGGGCGCGATTTCGGCGATGATGTCCAGGATGACAGTCTTGATTTCCTCTTTCGTCATGTAGGCGCCTCCATTTCTTTCGGTGCAATCCTCGGTTCAAGAGCTGTTTTCCAGTCTCTTGACGATGACCGTTGAGTTGATCCCCAACATGCCGAAGGCATTGTTGAGGATGTAGTCGATCCTGCCCACCTTCCTGGGCTCATTGAACACCAGGTTGTCCAGGGCGCAATCGGGGTCCAGGTTGTCGATGTTGATGGTGGGGTGGACGGTCTGGTCTTCGAAAGAGGGCAGGTTACCGGCCAGTTCCAGAGCAGCCGCCGCGCCCATAGCGTGGCCGATCATGCTCTTGGTGTTGTTGATGTATGTGTTTGGGCAGCCATCAAATACCTGTCTGATTGCCTGGCACTCCTGGGGGTCGCCTTGGGGGGTGCCGGTGGCGTGGGTGCTGATGAGGTTGACATCACTGGGGGACAGTCCGGCCATCTTCAAAGCGAGTTGCATGCATCTGGCCTGACCTTCCGCGTTGGGAAGGATGAAGTCGAAGGCGTCCGAGTTCATGGCGTAGCCGACCACCTCTCCGTAAATTCTGGCCCCACGTGCCAGTGCGCCGGCGAGCCTTTCCAGGACGAAAACGCAGCCGCCTTCGGAAACGACGACACCGTTGCGGTCCCTGTCGAAGGGGCGGCAAGCTTTTGTTGGGTCCTCATGCGATGCCAGGGCACCCTCGCTCCTGAAGCTAGCGAAGGCTCCAAAGGCGTGAATTGTCTCTGACACGCCGCCAGCCAGAGCCACGTCCACGTGGTTGAGCAGCAACATCTGATAGCCCTGGATAAGGCCGATATTGCCCCCGGCACAAGCAGCGCCTAGAGTATAGTGCGGGCCGGTGATCCCCATGTTCAAGGTGACTTCGCCGGCCGGGTTGTTGGCCACTATTCTCGGGTTATAGTGGTGGGAGACATACCTGGTGTCGTAGTCGTATTGCTTTATCTCGTAGATTTGCTTTTCCGTGTCTACGTTGCCGTGCTCGGTGATGCCGAGAAAGACGCCAACCCGCGACTTGTCCAGAGAATCGAAGTCAAGCCCTGAGTCGGCCACTGCTTCCTGGGCGCAGTATATCGCAGTGGAGCCAGCCCGGGTCCCGCGACGCAATTCCTTCTTCTTCTGATATTTTAGCGGGTCGAAGTCGCACACACCGGCTATCACCTCGCCCATGTAGCGTACATCGAACTTCCGTATGCCGGACTTGCCGTTGAGCAGGTTCTGGCGAAACTCTGCCAGGCTGTTACCGTTCGGCGCTGCCAGTCCGACTCCCGTTATTACCACTCGCTCTTGGCTCGGCACCCTTGCACTGTTCACGGAATTAGCTGTCAGTCCGGGCATTTTCTGCGCGATCTGGCGCTACCATTCGAGCCCCAGCATAATCGAGTTTAGGCCGCTCCCGGCTGCCATCATGACCACCCTGTTGCCGGGATGGAGGAACCCTTCCTCAATTGCTATTGCCAGCGAGATGGGAAGGGAAACGGAGCCGATGTTTCCGAGGTATTCCACTGTGGAGAAACCCTTTGACTTGTCCAGCTTGAGGGTATCAAACAGCAGGCTCTGATGGACGGCACTGACCTGGTGGGTGAAAACCCTGTCGACGTCATCGCCTGTCCATCCCATCTCGCGCTGGAAGGCCTCCCAGGTTTCAACGGCCAACGGAATGCCGTTTCTAAGGATTCCCTCGAAGTTGGCGTGCATGCTTGGGAAGCTATCGGGGTCGAAGAAACATGTATCAGAGTCGACTCGGCAGAGATCGTTGTACTGCGAGGCGCTTCGCACTACGCCTCCGATGATTCTGTGATCGGCCTTCGATACAGAAGAATGAGTCAAGACAACCGATACGGCACCACATCCCATGGTGAGAGAGGCGAAACCTTCTTTCAGCTTGCGTCTGTCAATGTTCTCGTCGCTCAGAAGCTCCTGAATCGTGGCATCTGTAAGCCGCTTGGAGCTCTCACATCCTACTATGATACCCGCTCTTACCTGCCCTAGCTCGATCATGTTTGCCAGGGTTATCATGCCATTGACGAATCCGAGACAAGCATTGGAGATGTCGAAGATGGTGGAGGTGGGAGGCAACCCCAACTGATCATGCACCAGAGTGGCTGTCGCCGGCTCCAGGAAGTCACGGCTTACCGAAGTGTGAAGCAGACACTCGATGTCGTTCTTGTCGACCCCGGACTTGGCTATGGCCTTCTCTGCGGCCCTGACACTGGGCTGGCTCGGTGGTGTTCCATCCTCCCAAATGCGGCGTTCACGGATGCCGGTCATAAGCTCCAGGCGCCCGTACGACCGGTTGAACTTCTGGTAAAGGGGAGCCAGTCTTCTTTCCAGGCTCTCGGACGTGACTACCTGGTCCGGGATCTCAAACCCGAACGCTTCTATACACACCTTCTTGTACTTCATGCCACGAAGCCCTTACAGTCTCAGACTCTCCCCCGGTATAGACCTCACCCCCCCCGCTGTCTTCGATACAGGCCTTGCGCTGGCTGGCTCCCGCTTGTCTTGGGGACTCCAATGGGGGTGACTTCAGTCGCCGGCTGGGCCCTCCGGTCGTCCACGTATTATGAGAGTGGGAACATGGAATCTCAACTTGACGTTCTCCCATCTCTCCTCTGATCCGGGAGGGATTGCCTCATCCGGGATATACTTGCCAAGTCCGGCCAGGACCGCACATACTTTCCTAGAGTTGGCCACTGTGTCTGGGACATACTCATCGAGAGCGATAATACCTAAGGTCACAAAACGCTGTGGGATGTAGCTTACATGGCTGCGGATAATGGCGCTGATCACCTTGGGGGGTACACGTTTGTCCAGCAGGTTCATGTAGAATCGGAGCAGTGAATCGGGTACACACCTGTCAATCACCCTCGCAGCAATCGAAAGCACCCAGAAGCAATACAGCCTGGCTGATGGCCGCAAACCAACAGGGACTCTCCCATGGTTCACTACCTCGATGGCTGCTGGTGACGTAGTATCCTGCTCCATCGTGCCAACCGCATTTTGTGGTACCTACCAGAATTACCATGTTTCGGGGATATTGTCAACGGTGACTGTCTTCAATGACGCTCCGGGCCGGCTGCCAGAGTTACGTCCAGCGGCTTGGCATTGCGCTGCTCCGCAGACAGGCTCCAGTGAGCTCGTTCAGATACATGTGAGACAGTAGACAGGTAGAATAGGGGCCATTCTCCGGATGAGAAAGATCAATGGAGGTGGCTCCATATGCGGGTATTCGGTCTGCCCGGTGTAATAGGGC
>Ga0180300_10000199_pt1 | contig 25085 bp, 21 predicted proteins | sample GuaBasSediGuay15_FD_121798 | JGI IMG/M metagenome (GOLD analysis project Ga0180300, IMG submission 121798) | Subseafloor sediment microbial communities from Guaymas Basin, Gulf of California, Mexico - Guay15, Core 4569-2, 21-24 cm | ecosystem: Environmental > Aquatic > Marine > Hydrothermal...
GCTCCTAGGCACTGTCTACCAGGTTGCAGGCGCAAACCCTGTTTTCATCCTTTGTGATGCTGGCTGACCAGCCTGATAGATTGTGAGGCCACCGCAGGCGGTCGAGTCAACCGCTGATTTGGAGAAGATCCGAGGGTCTCATGCCAGAGCAGGCCGCACGAGCGCCGTCTCGACGCCCTCCTCCGCGTATGCACCCTTTCAGTCCGGCTTGGCTACCGTAACCGCAGCACCAACCACACTTTCACTGCGGCCCCTGGCTGAGCTGCCGCACCTACTGAAACCACGAGCGAAAGGGGGGAGCAGGCCCGCAAATCTAGACCCGCTCCCCCGCGACGTCACCTGGCTTGACCAACCTTACTCTGCCTGGCACCAGCTCCAGACTCCGCTCGAAAGCAGCCTCAGGCTAACCGCACCAGGTCCTGTCCTCTTGAGACCTGGCACAGTGTTACACCCCGGTTAGCTGTCACGCGCTTCGGCAAACGAAGCCGGGAAGTACTCTCCAGCGTGCACGGCTCTTATGCCAGCCACAAGGTCCTGACCAGCAGCCCTCTTCGGGATGAAGCCCCGGGCTCCAGAGTTCCTGGCAGCGACCAGGTTCTCTTCCTCGTCATATTGCGTTAGAACCAGCACCTTGGTGTACGGGCATTCTCTGATGATTCGCTGCGTTGCCTCCAGCCCGCTCATCCTCGGCATAACCAGGTCCATCAGGGCCACGCTGGGCAACAACCGCATCGCCTTGTCTATGGCATCCTGTCCGTCCACTGCCTCGGCCACTACCTTGATATCCTTCTGCAGACCGAGAACCGCGCTGATGCCGTCTCTCACCATTGTGTGGTCATCGGCAATCAGTACCGTGATTACCCTGCTGGCACGTGCCAGGACCGTCTGGACCCGCAGCACCAGGGACGAAGGTTCAACGGGCTTGGTGACGTAGTCGTCGGCCTCCAGTTGCATCCCTTCATACTGCTTCCAGCCCCTTGACGACCGCTGCTCATACGGTGCATCAATAACCAGCAACGGTATGTCTTTGCGGCGAGGATGCTGCTTGAGCCACTGATACAGCCTGAATGAGTCACCGGCCGGGCTCAGCGTGCCCAGCAGGATGGCGTCCGGTTCGGGCTTCACCATCCCTTCCGCCTGGGCCCTGGTGAAGGCGGTCGCCACCTGGTACGATTTGGCCTCGAAGGTCCTTCGGCAAGCCTCCACAAAGTCACGCTCGTCGTCCACGATCAGGATTCTCTCATTGTTTGCCATCTTTCCATACCTCCTTGTACTCGATTCCATCGGGCCAGATGGGTCCTGCCAGCGCCGTAGCCGCGGCGTGCCGATCAAGCGCCGACGCTGATCAGCTCGGCCCTTTCCAAAATGTCGGGGACGATCTTCTCATTGCCCACCGCCATAATGTGCACACCGTGGCATAGCTTCTCCTCCTTTATCGTCTTCACGAATCTGGCAGCAATCTCCACGCCCTTCTGAAGCCCCTTCCCCTTCTCCGCAGTTGCCAGCTCGTCGATGACCGGCTGCGGTACCGTTATCCCAGGGACGTTGTCATTCATGTACCGTGCCATCCTGGCTGAGGCCATCACTATGATGCCAGCCAGTATCTTGACATCAAACTGGGAGGCATACTGCATGAACCGGCGAAGGCTGGCCAGGTCAAAGACCCCCTGAGTCTGGAAGAACTTGGCACCTGCCTCGACCTTCTTGTCAAACTTGATAAGCTGCGGCTCAATGAAATCCGCCCCCGGATGGACCGAGGCACCGAGGCAAAACTGAGGTGCGCCCTTGAGCTCGTTGCCGCTCGTATCCGTTCCGGTTTCCATCAGCCTGGCCGTCCTCAGCAACTGCACCGAATCAAGGTCGAAGACAGGCTTTGCCTCCTTGTGATCACCCACGTCAACGGAATCTCCCGTGAGGCAGAGAACATTGTGGATATCCCGCGAATGGGCGAAAAGCAACTCTGCCTGTAGCGCCAGGCGATTCCGATCGCGGCAAGTCACCTGAAGGACCGGCTCCCCGCCCTGCTCTTTCACCAGAAGACATCCGCCGATGGAAGGAAAGCGCATCACCGAGCTCTGGTGATCAGTGACGTTTATGGCATCGACCTTGTCCTTGAGCAGGTCTATATCATGGACCAGCCCGGACACATCGCAGCCCTTGGGTGGGCCGACTTCGGTGGTCACCACGAACTCGTTGGCATCGAGCTTCTCTTCAAATGATGACTTAGCCATTGTTCCCTCCCACAGCTACTTCTGCCTTGCTCACGATCCGTCTCGGTCGGGGGATGACGCGGAAGTTCCGGGGCGGGTAGTAGCGACGCATGTCCTCGAGCCGGTGCAGCTTCTCCAACCGTTGGTAGATCAGGACCCAGGCACAGTCCATCTCATTATTCGCCTCACACTTGCCATTCTTGGTCCCGGCACAAGGACCGTTAAGAATGCCCTTGGCGCAACGGGTAATGGGACAGATACCAGCAGTCTCCGCCAGTCGGCAATCGCCACAGGCAGCACAACGTTCATCCCAGACACCCCACTCCTTTGCCATACCCATGAAGGAGGTGTTCACACCGGGAAGCACGGGCAGAGTGGGGAAGCGCTCGGCTATGGCCTGAACGCCAATCCCGCAACCCAGTGAAAGGACGGCATCGACCTCCCTAACCCTGTCCACCAGCGCATCTAGGAACTCGGCGTCGCATTGTCTCTTCACAGTGAACTCGAGGAAGGTATGCCACCCCTCTCCGCTCCTGGCCTCCATCGCTCGCAGTCCAGCATGAAGCAAAGCCACCTCGCGCTCTCCTCCAGCGCCACAGACTGTGGCACAGGTGCCGCAGCCTACAATGAGGACCCTTTCATAGGGAGCGATAGTCCGCCGAATCTCCTCCAGGCTCTTTCGTTCTGCAACTATCAACTTCGCACCTCCTGCATCAGTATCGAAGCCAGGTAGAGAGTGCCTATTCGCTGGGCAAAGGCATCGAGTTGCTCCGCGGCAGTACTGCCGTTGTGGTCGCTGGGCACAAGAACCTCTATCCTCTCCGGTTCAAGGCCTATCTCGGACAGCACTCTCCTGGCCTTCTCAACACGCTGCCGCACCCAGAACTCGGTGTTCTCCCTGGCACACTGTTCGCCGCAGCTAGCGATAAACACCCCTTCCGCCCCCATCTCAAAGGCACGCAGTATGTGATGGGCTTCTACGTTGGCTGTGCACAGGACCGGCACCAGCCAGATGGATCCGCCAGCTTCCCTCCATAGATCTGAGAGTGACCCCGTGCCAAAAAGCCCGTACTGGCAGCAAAAGCCCACCACAAGGGGCCTCGGTTTTGTTTGGGCCGCCGACCTGAGCACGTGCTCCAGCTCCCCGGCCACCTGGCGTCGATCGTACGGCCGCCGCAGCACAATTGCCCTGGCCGGACATTCGGCGACACACACACCGCAAGCCTGGCATTGGTCAGCGGGAATACGGACAGCGCCAGTGGCATCCACGTACGGCACATGATATGGGCATACCCTCAAGCAAGTGAGACACGAAGCGCATTTATCCTGAAACAGTATCTCGGCGCCAGCGCCGCAACGAAGGCACCTTCTGGCCTCGTTGACGGCCGCCTCCCAGTCATAGACCATCTCGATCGGCGTGAAGTCCGCCGTCCTGGCCTCAGGGGGGAGGGCGGGCGGCTCAATCCTGCCGATCCTTCTTATCATCTCGATGGTCTCGGGACGCAGGTCGCCCACAAGAGTCTCCCTGCTCTCAGCAGCGTCCTTCGGATACCGGTGCTGGAGATAATCGTCAATGCGCCCCGCAGCCTGTCGGCCTGCGGCCAGTGCTTGCACAACCGTCGCTGGGCCGGTGACGGCATCGCCACCGGCAAAGACACCCACTCTGTTCGTGGTCAGCGTAACCGGGTCAACCACAATAGTACTACCCTTGCCAACGCGGACGCCGAACCCACCAGGCATTTGTGGAGCCTGTCCGATAGCCACCACCAGGGTATCGAATTCCATCTCAAAGTCACTACCCTCAACAGCGACAGGCTGGCGTCTACCCCTGGCGTCCGGTTCGCCAAGCTCCATTCGGACGCAGTTCACCTTCAGGTAACCGTCTTGGCGCCTGATCTTCTTCGGTAACACCAGGAACTTGAACTGCACCCCCTCTTCTAGGGCCTGCTCCACCTCCACGTCGTCCGCCGGCATTTCCGCCCGGCTCCTCCGGTAGAGGATGTTCACCTCGCGGGCACCTAGTCGTATCGCAGTCCGGGCCGCATCGATGGCCACGTTACCACCACCGACCACCGCAACCCTCTCCCCCAGGGAGGGCTTCAGACCTAGATTCACTTCACGGAGGAACGTGGCCCCGTCGATTACCCCGGGGCTTTCCTCGCCGTCTATCCCCATTCTGAGACCCTGATGCGCACCAACCGTCAGGAACACAGCCTTGTAGCCCATGTCGAACAGCAGATCGAGCGACACCACCCGGGCGTTTGTCCTGATCTCCACTCCCATGCGCGCCAGTCGCTCCACCTCGGTGTCCAGCACCTCACGAGGAAGACGGTACTTGGGGATACCAACACGCAACATACCCCCCAACTGAGAATGGGCCTCGAAGACAGTCACCAGGTAGCCCAGCTTCCTCAGGTAGTAGGCACAAGCCAGACCCGCCGGACCCGATCCCACTACAGCCACTCTCTCATCGTGAGTTGTCTCGGCCTCACACTCGACCATCCTGTCGCCACCGAACTCTACCGCGAACCTCTTCAATGCCCGGATGGCCACCGGCTTGTCTACCTGAGCGCGCCTGCAAGCATTCTCACAAGGATGGGCACACACGTGCGCACAAATAGAGGGGAAAGGGTTGCCGCTTCTTATCACCTGCAAAGCCTCCATCACGCGCCCCTGGGCAGTCAGGCTGACGTATTCTCTGATGTCCATATGCAGGGGGCAGGCAGCCTGACAGGGCGGGATCAGGCTGTGGTCTTCAGCTGCCCTCTTGGGGCGAGCGAGGTGATGATTCTCAAGATTATGTATCGCGAATGACTGCATGGGCCACCCTCCTTACAAGGCACACGTCTACACAAGTAATGGTACGGGTATGGTGACGTGGGGGACAACAGAGAACCTCACAGAACAGTGCGCCGTTTACCACGGGTTAGCCATGGGGAAAATGCCTGAATGCTACCGGGGAAATGCCTGGGTAAGCCTTGGGGCTTGCCCCAGCCCAAGAGATTACAGGGTAATGACGCCCTTGCGGATGGCGAACTTTATCAGTTCCGCCCGGTTGTGGATATTCAGCTTGTTCATTAGGGTGGTCTTGTACCATTCCACTGTCTTGGGGCTGACTACCAGCATCTCTGCTATCTGCTTGGCAGTATACCCCTCGACAACCAGCTTCAGTACTTCCCTTTCCCGGTCGGTCAGTTGCTGGTAGGAGTCCCTTTCGGCCGCTCCCCCAGTCTTCATCTGACACTCCTCCACAAGGGCCGAGGCCGCCGCAGGAGACAGGTATGAATTGCCCTTGTAGACAGCCTGGATAGCTGAGGCAAGCTCAGGGAAGGCTGAAGTCTTGGTGATGAAGCCGCGCGCGCCCGCTTCGATGGCAGGAATAACGTAGTCACTATCGTCATACTGCGTGAGTGCTATCACCCGCGTCCCGGCGAACTCCTTACGTATCCGGCGAGTGGCGTCCAGCCCCCCCATGATGGGCATCGACAGGTCCATGAGCACCACATCTGGTGCAAGCTGGCTCGTCTTCTCTAACGCCTCCCTGCCGTTTGCCGCTTCACCCACCACTTCGATGTCCGCCGCCAGCGCCAGCAGTGCCCGAATCCCGTCCCGCACCAGCGTATGGTCATCAACTATCAGCACCTTGATCTTCCTCATCTCCCACAACCCTTTTGAGCGGAACCTTCACAATCACCCTGGTGCCACGTCCCGGCCGGGAGTCGACGCGGCAGAACCCTCCAACCAGCCTGACACGCTCCTTCATGGTGAACAGGCCGGCCCCCCGACCGCTGGGGTCAACGCGCGTCAACTTGTTGACATTGAAGCCTTTCCCATCGTCTTCAATAGAAAGGAGACAGCGGTCCTCATCACAGTGCATCTCTATGCGGGCGTTCTGAGCCTCGGAGTGCTGCAAAATGTTCCCCAGTACACCCTGGGCGACACGGAACAGGGTCACCTCAACTTCGGGGCGGTACCGTTCCGCCACGCCGGTGAATTCCGAGGTTACGTTGATGCCGTGGGCCTCAAGGGTGTCCTTGGCGTAACGACGTATGGCCGCCGGCATTCCAAACTCGTCCAACAAAGTGGGTCGGAGCTCCTTCATCAGCTTCACGATCTCGTTGCCTGCGTGGACTGCCGTGCTGTGCGCCTTCCTGAGCCGGTCCATAAGCTCATCATCCTGTATACCCTTCGCCTCAGCTATGCCTATGGCCGCCTGTAGACTGAGAGACAGGCTGGTCATCGATTGGCTGGTCTCATCGTGTAACTCTCGAGCGATCCTCCTGCGCTCTTCCTCCTGGGCTGTCAGTGCATGCTGAAGAAGCGCACGGTATCTTTCCCCGGCTCTGGCCAGGCGCCCGTACAGCTTCGTTTGCTCAATAGCGGTACCAATCTGGTAGCCTATGGAGTTGAGCAGGTATACATCATCCTCGCTGAACCGGCCCGGCATGTGGCTGGCCACATTTATGACCCCCACCACCTTGTCCTTTGTCTTCAGCGGGACACTGGCCAGGCCCTTCAGGCCCTCAGTACTCACCAGGTCTCGGTGGGCGACTCTCTCATCGTGACAGAGGTCCTCAATCAGAATGGGTTCCCCAGTCTTGGCCACCTGCCCGGCCACGCCTTCGCCCAGCTTCATCCGCACCTTCTCAGCATAGCGGGCGGACAGCCCCCGGTACACCCGGTAGCTCAGCTCACGGTTGTGTGCATCAAGGAGAAGTATCCCCCCGATCTCACCACCCACGACCTCAAGAGCCACATCCAGTGACAGATTCAGAATGGTGTCCAGGTCGGGCAACGCGCTGACAGCCCCAGAGATAAGGCTCAAAGCATAGAGATGGTGATGCCGCTTCAGTATCTCGGTCTCCAGTTCCCGCTCAGCAGTAACATCCCTTCTGAATTCCGCGACAGCGCATATCTTGCCGTTATGGTCTCGCACGGGATGCATGACAATCTTCACGTACTGCTTGCGGGTATCATCCCCACCCCCGGGCTGGGCGGCGTGAACAAGTGTCGCCGAGCTACCAGTTTGCAGTACCTTGGGAAGAGGGCACACCCACAGAGGTGGACCGCACGGGGCACTCCTTCCCTGACACGCCTCATAGCACGCCCTGTTCACCATCGCCGGTGCTGTCTTGGCCAATCTCGTAAGCATGGCTGAATTGGCGAACTGTACCCTGTACTCGCCGTCCACCACAACAACTTCGTCTTCCAACATGTCGGCCAGCTCCCTCACGCCTGTGTCCAGCCACGAAGCCCCTGTCACAGGCTGGCCAGCCCTTCCGCTTTTCGCCTCACCCTGACTACACATCACCCTATCCTCACGACCCTGTACAAGAGATGAATAACTAACTAGCTATTGTCCTATGCGATCTTCAGTCCCTCGTGGTCTAAGGATATAGGACGCCCCCACCAACTGTCAAGCCTGCGGTGGACGACCCGCGTGGAAGATACAAGGTGGGATGCCGACGTGAGAGACGGCAGAGAACCGGACAGTCACCTCGCCCACCCCCTCACCCCCACGTCATCGCGCCAGACTAGAAAAGGAGACTCGCTCCCCCAATGAACGCCCCCAGAGCGATGCCCAACAAAATGTACACTATCCAGCCCACCACCACAGTGCCGATGGCGCGCCATGTCGAGAAGTCCAGCGCCTGCCTCACAGCAATCACTCCCGCGACCAGACGCCAGATCGACGCGACAAACAGCACCAGTCCTCCAAGGAACGGTACAAAACCGAAGAAACCAAGGACACCCGGCGAGGTGGCAAAACCCAGCGTCCGCGCCATCTGACCATAGTCAGCCTCTGTGTCACTGGTGGCGAAGATACCCCTTCCAACCAGAAGGGTCACGGCTGCCCATACCAGCCATCCGAGTATGCCGCCCCCGAGTCCTATAAGCAATCCACACAGCAGCCAGAGGCTCCCCTCACCATCAATCAGCGCACTCAGCCCGGTCCCGATACCTCCTGCCAGGCTGACAATGACCACCACCGCCAGCGCGTGGCCATTAGCTGAGCTATCGTGCTCCACCTCCTCGTACAGATCGGGGTCAAGTTTGGCTGCCCTCACCATGCTATCGATCAAAGACCCGGAATATGCCATACAGCCCTCCTCTTGGGCGAAGTCTACAAATGCCTAAAGAAAGTAGGAAAAGAGCTTAGCAGATCAGTTAAGAAGAAGCAACACCAGGAACCATCAGCGCCCAGCCGAACCGGACGACCCCGCAAGGAAGCCTCACATCATCTCCTTGTCGCTTGCCTCGATAGCCCGATCAATCTCCAGCTTGAGTTGCGGCGGCAGCCCTTCGATGTCCACGCTGAGAAAACCGCGCACGATGGCAGATGTGGCCTCATCCTCGCTCAGGCCGCGCGACATCAAATAGTTGATTTCCTCCTGAGCTATCTTGCCTACCGCTGCCTCGTGGGACATCTCCACCCCGACCGCTCGCCCCTCCAACTCCGGTATGGCATGAATGACACCACCGTTCAGTATCAGCCCTCGACATTCAAGATGGGCCCTGATGCCAGCCACCTCTCCTATCAAGTGGCCCCGAGCAATCACGTTGCCGCCGTTGCTGATTACGCGCGACACGATCTCGCCCCGGCTGCCCGGCCCCTTCAGGTATATCCGACCGCCCAGATCGTGCGCCGAACCTGGAGAACCCACAACAATGGTGTAGAATCTGGCCACCGAGTCTTCCCCAACCAGGTGGGTGGTAGGGTACATTTGCAGGGAGCGCACCGGTTTCATGCAGATGTAGTTATTCACGAAAAGCCCACCTTCCTCCACCTGGGCCACCGACCTGGGGCGCACCAGCACCCCCTCTGCCCAGTTGTGAATCATGGTGAAGCTCAGCCTGGCATTCCTTTTCACGAAGAACTCGGATATGCCCACATGAACGCCCCTCTTCAACCCGGGTGCAGTGGTGCAGCCAGTGATGATGTGCAGCTCAGAGTCCTCTTCAGCCACAATGATGTTGTGAACGTTCTGCTGAAGCCCATCCTTGTCCAGATAGAGGCAGGCCTGGATGGGGTACATACTGCTGGCGCCCGGAAGAGACCGAATTACGTACCCGTCGTGCAACTGTAGTTCAGCAGCAGCCGTGTACTTGTCTGCATCGACGGCTACCAGCTTCCAGTAGTAGTCACGAATCCACTCGTCGCGCTCAAGAGCAACCCGAATGGGCAGCACCTCAATGCCCTCCTGCTTCACGCCACAGTGGACCACCGTCGTATCTTTCTGAAAGTAGGTACCCCCTCTCGTCTGCTGGGTGACATCAACCCCAGCCATCTCCAGTCGCTGCCGCTCCGCCTGCGGCACCATGCACAGCTCTTGGTCGGCAAGGTACTGATGAGGTACCGGTGCAGTCTCATATTCGCCCAGGTCGATATCAGGCCCGAGCGCAGCCTTCTTCCCTGTAGCCTTGCGCGCTCTTTCCCTTAGCTCGTCTTCATCGCGCATTTGGCGCATTCCTCATATCCGCACTCGCTGATCCAGTTCAGGATTTCGGCGGGGTTGCCACTGCAACTCAGCACGCCATCGTAAAGCACATACCCTTTGTCGGCAGGTACGTAGTCCAGAATGAACCCGGTATGTGTAATGATGAGCCCCATCTTGCTCCGCTCGCGCTTCACCTGCGACATTGCCCTGGCATTGCCCGGCTCGCGCTCCTTCTCCAGCAGGACGGCAATTGCCTCTCCCACCAGCGCTATGTTCTCCAGGTCCACCCCCGATTCCGGCTCATCAAAGAGGACGAGGTCAGGTCTCTGTGCCAGCAACTGGAGCAACTCCGAACGCTTGATCTCCCCCCCTGAGAAGCCAGCATTGATGTCCCTGTCTAGGAAACTGGCGAAATTGAGCCGACTGGCCAACTCCTCGGGGTCAACGTCCGGTCGTCCTCCAGCACAGATATGCACCATCTGCCGCGTCTTCACTCCGTGCACGGTAGGTGGCCGCTGGTAGGACATGCCGATCCCCATCTTCGCCCGCTCGTTGATCGGACTGTGGGTAATATCCACGCCTTTGAAGACAATCCTCCCGGCGACGACCTCGTACTGGGGATAGCCCATGATGGCCATGATAAGAGAGGTCTTTCCCGACCCGTTCGGGCCGAACAGCACATGGGTCTCGCCCGGCTTTATCTCCAGGTCGATGTGCTTCAGGATTGCTCTCCCGCCGATATTCACCTGAAGGTCTTCTATCAGTAGCATCACACCCCTCCCGAGCCCATCATGTGCTTCTGATTGTAGCCAGTCGGGTCACACAACACAAGCGACCTCCCCCGATCCGTGGATCATACAGAGGGCTTGAGTATACCATTGAGATGAATTGCACCCACGAACTGGGCTACGTTTCGCCGACCGTGCCCATTCTCATACAGCCACGCCTCCAGGATTGCACCAACCAGACCCCGATGGTCTACGTGGGTGTCGGGTGCCCCCACCGGACCCGAAGCCTTCCACCCCGACGAGCAGCCGGCGGCCCCGTCAGGTCAGGGACCTGACAGGCACCGAAAGGAATGCCTGGCTGCCGCGAAGGGTGGGGCAGGGCGCGTGTGTAGGAGACCCCTTCTGGGGTCGATCGGGGTAGTGTGAGGGGGCCAGCCCACGGAGAGGCGTCGTGCCACGTCGGCACCGGACGGTCGAGCCTGGAAAGGCTCTCCTACAGGGCGTGGCATGTGTAGGAGACCCCTTCTGGGGTCGATCGGGGTAGTGGGAGGGAGCCAGGCCCACGGAGAGGCGTCGTGCCGGATTGGCACCGGACGGTCGAGCCTGGAAAGGCTCTCCTACAGGGGGATGTTGGGGGTGGGTGCCGTGGTGTAAAAGGCAGGCCCGATGAGTGTCAGGTCAGGCATCTGACACCGTGCCCGGACGGCTATGCGGCTGGTGGGGTCAAGCAGGGTGGTGGGTTCCGCTTCGCTTTACCCACCCTGCCGGGCTGAACCGTGGGATATGGAGGTTTGGGGGAAAGCACCGCACTCCCGGTCAGGTTTGGCCGACGTCGGCCGACCCTACCCCAGGCACGTTTCTGTCCAGCGAGGGCTGGTCTGAGATCTGTCGCTCACGGGAACGAGCGCCAGCGTGTCCAGGCCACGCGAAGGGCCGTGAACTGTCTCTAAAGACTCGGTTACAACGTAGCACTTCAACTCGCCCAACCCGTATTTTCGTAGCAATGACACAGAAAGGCGACAAATGGCATCTCGACGCCAGTCGCCGATTCTGCAGTTCGCTGCCTTGAATTTGTCTGTTCACGCGCCTACAATAACAGGCAGTGCGGAGTGCTTGGGACACAAGGGAAACCGTCCCGGAGCAGACAGGCCACGGTGGTGTCTCTGGGTCGGGGTGCTGATGACCTGTTCAAAGCAGTGAGCCAGCCATAGCCATGACGCCGAGACGAGGACCAGGTTGGAAAGACAGGGTAGTCATTCGCGTGAAGAAGGCGTTGGGGATGAATGTTATCCTGTGCGATAGCTGCAAATGGGACTGGCGCGGCGCTTGCCACAACCCTGCGCGCCCTAACGCCACCTGGTGCCCCGATTATGAGAAACGGGGTAAGTAACCTTTTCCAGCGGGTGTACTACGACATTAGCGTCCTTCGCCAGCTACTACCATCTTTGACTAACAAAAGCGTCAGCGACGGCTCGGGTCAGGTGCACGAGACAACGGGACTCAAACCTGGAGCGGGCCCTTTTTTTGGTCTGCAACCGCACAGACTCTTGATCCAAATCTGAGCAGAGCCTAAGGAGGGATCGATGGATAGCAGAGACGCCGTCATCATTAGCGCCGTGAGGACAGCCGTTGGGGCCTTTGGTGGGTCACTGAGGGATGTCCCGGTTGTCGACCTGGGAAAGACGGTGATCAAGGAGGTCCTGAGGAGGGCGGGGGTCAGACCGGTGGTTTCGGGCGAGGTCAGGCAGCTAAGGCCGGTTGTGTCGAAGGATATCGACATAAGCGAGATAGAGGCCAGGTACATGGACTGGGACAGTAGCCTGCGGCCGGTGGCCATAGACGAAGTCATCATGGGTAACGTGCTTCAGGCTGGGCAGGGGCAGAACACCTGCCGGCAGGCGAGCATCAGGGCGGGCTTGCCTCAGGAGACCAATGCCTTCACCGTCAACAAGGTGTGTGCCTCCGGCATGAAAGCGGTTGCTCTGGCTGCGCAGGCGATAAAGGCGGGCGATGCCGACGCCATCATAGCCGGTGGAATGGAGAACATGAGCGCCGTGCCTTACGGCCTGCCCAAGGCGCGCTGGGGCTACCGCATGGACATAGGCGCCAAGGCCGAAGCCCTCGATATGATGGTCTTCGACGGGCTGTATGAGATATTCTACGACTACCACATGGGTGTCACGGCGGAGAACATCGCTCGGGACTACGACATCTCCCGGCGGGAGCAGGACGAGCTGGGTGCCGAAAGTCACCACCGGGCCATGAAGGCCATCAACAACGGGACCTTCGCTCAAGAGATAGTGACGGTAGAGGTGCCGCAGAAGGGAGGCCCCAAGCCGTTTGACAGGGACGAAAGGCCGATGGATACTAGCGTGGAGAAGATGAGCAAGCTGGCACCGGCTTTCGTCAAGGGTGGTACCGTTACAGCAGGGAACGCGTCCGGCATAAATGACGGCGCAGCGGCCCTCCTCATCACGTCCAGGGAGTTCGCCGAGAGGAACGGCCTGCACATCAGGGCCACCGTAAAGGGGTATGCCTCCGGGGCGGTGGACCCCAAGTACATGGGGCTGGGGCCCATACCGGCCACCCGCAGGTTGCTCAACAGGACGGGCTACGCTATCAAGGACATGGACCTGATCGAGCTGAACGAGGCCTTTGCCTCGCAGACCATCGCCTGCATGAGGGAGTTAGGTATACCGCAATATGGAGAGAGCAAGGAGTTCTCTCAGGACGGGTGCGACAGGGTCAACCCGCACGGCTCCGGGATATCGCTCGGCCATCCCATTGGCTGCACCGGAGCCAGATTGCTGGTGACACTGCTTCACGAGATGGAGAGACAGGACGCCAGGCGGGGCCTGGCCACCCTGTGCATCGGCGGCGGGCAGGGTATGGCCATGATCCTCGAGCGGTGATTCTCGCCTGGGCGGGTCCCAGGGAAGCACGCAGCCCTGCCGGAATCCGGCAGGGCTGCGTTTCGCTCAGCGGTGGCATGCCCGTCTCGGGGCAGCCTGGCAACCTTACTTGTAGTCGTAGAACCCTTTCCCGGTCTTGCGCCCCAGGTGCCCAGCTGTGACCATCTTCTTCAGCAAGGTGGGCGGCGCGAACAGTGGGTCCTTCAATTCCTCGTGCATGGCAGAGAGGATGTAGTACACGGTGTCAAGACCGATGAAGTCAGACAGCTCCAGAGGCCCCATCGGGTGGTTCAGGCCCAGCCTCATGGTCTTGTCTATGTCCTCCTTAGTGGCCAGGCCCTGCTCATAGCACCGGATTACGTAGACGAGGAAGACCATGCTCAGGCGGTTGGCGATGAAGCCCGGCGTGTCCTGGCAGAGAACGGTCTCCTTCCCTATAGACTTACAGAAGTCCCTGGCCATGTCGATGGCCTCGTCCTTGGTGACGATCGTCTTGACGATCTCCGTCAGCCGCATCACCGGCACTGGACTGAAGAAATGCAGCCCCAGCACCTGCTCGGGGCGTTGGGTGGTAACGGCCATATCCAGGATGGAGAGGCACGACGTGTTGCTGGCCAGGTAAGCGTGGGGAGGACATACCTTGTCCAACCCGGCAAAGACCTTCTTCTTTTCGTCCAGGTTCTCAATGACGGCCTCTATTACCAGGTCGCAATCGCCGAAATCGTCAAAGCTGAGCGTGCCCTTTATGCGACCCAGGGTGGCGTCCTTCTCTTCAACCGTTATCTTCTCCCTTTTGGCCGCCCTTTCCAGGGATGTCTGTATCTTCGAGAGGCCCCCGTCCAGCAATGCCTGGTTGACCTCCATTACCACCACCGGATAGCCGGCACGGGCACACACTTCCGTAATGCCCCCACCCATCAGACCGCAGCCAACTACCCCTACTTTCTTGATCTCCATTGTGACTCCTTTCTAGCACTCGTCCATGATTGCGCTGATAACGGAGCGGCGCTACTTACCCCTTATGTTGGGTTTCCTTTTCTCCAGGAAGGCGCTCCTGGCCTCCTTGTGGTCCTCGCTGGCAACCAGGTAGTCCATCAGCTTTGCCTCCAGCCTGAGCCCATCTTCCAGGTTCATCTCCGCGCCTTTTATCATGGCCTCTTTTACTGCCCTGACCGCCAGAGGGGGTATCTCGCATAGCCTTCTGGCCCACTCCTCCGCTGTAGCCATGAGATCCGCCTGGGGGACCACTTTGTTGACCAGGCCGATGCGGTATGCCTCCTGGGCATCGATCCGCTGCCCGAAAAAGAGCATCTCAGCCGCTATTGCCGCCGGAACAGCTCGAACGAGTCTCTGTGTGCCTCCCCAGCCGGGCATTATTCCCAGCGTCACCTCCGGCACACCGAAGCTGGCGTTCTCGGCCGCAATCCTGATGTCGCAGGCCAGCACAAGTTCCAGCCCTCCACCCAGGGCGAGCCCGTTCACGGCAGCAATGATGGGCTTCCACAGCTCCAGGCCACGAAGTATGGTGGGCGGCACACGCCACCACTCGTTACGGATGTCCGACAAGACAGGGAGCATTTCCTTGATGTCGGCCCCTACACAGAATGCCCGGCGGTCGCTCCCTGTGATGATAGCTACCCAGGCATTGTTGTCCTCTCTGAAGTCAATCAGCGCCTCACTGAGCTCCTTGAGCGTCTCTGGGTCGATGGCGTTCAGCGCACGCGGGCGGTTTATGGTGATGTAGGCGATCCTGTCCCGTTTCTCATACAAAAGCGCCATTCTACCTCCTGTGTTTCTTCTTTTCTGAACGCCTGCTTCCTGCCACGGCTTCGCCCACTCCGGGCGCACAGCAGGCCACAGGAACAGCGGGCTAGTATAACACTGACCCCTCTTGGACCGGGTCAGGTTTCAGCGACAGGTGAATGTGCCGCAAAGCTGTGTCGAAGGGCACGCAAGGTGACCTGGCTGTCCAGCTTTGCCTCCCTGGCGTACCCCTTTATGATCTGCCAGAAGCCCTGCCTGGTGAGCCTTTCTCCGAGCCTGTTCAAGAACAACGCCCTTTCTCCTTCCCTGTGTGCCAGTTGGGGCCGGGCCTCACGCAGGTACGCCTCCAGAGAAGGGACTGTGTCGCGATGGACTTCGCCCCGCCGCCCTCGGGATCCCCTGATGAAATACGATACACGGTCGCCGTCGAGGGTCACGTCCTCCAGGTTGAGGGCCATCAACTCACGTATCTGCATGCCGCTGCCGTAGAGCAACTCCAGCATTGCCTTGTCGCGTTTCGCCTCTGGTGTGTGGTACTTACCGGGTTGCCTCATCAGAGCTTTGACCTGTGCCACCGACAGGGGCTGTGGTGAGGACTTCTTGACTCTTGGCGAACCGAGGTTCTCAGTCGGTGTGTTGTCCCTTATACCCTTGGCCACCAGGAACTTGAAGAGGGACTTGGTCGACGCTGTCTTGCGGGCCACGGTCGTGAGCGCGTACCCCCGTTGCTTCAGGTCCAGAAGGTAGCTCAGTATCAGTTGCCGGTCCACCTCAGACCAGGTGGTAACGCCTTTTTCCTGAAGGAAGTCAACCAGTTGAAAGAGATCGTTTCTATAGGCTGCTGCAGTATTCTCAGAGAAGCCTCTTTCGTTCGCCAGGTAGCCCAGGAAAGCCTCGATCTCTTGCCGCATAGCCTCTCCTTCAGGCAGCGATGCACCTCCAGGATGCCACATATAATAACATACCAGGAACCAAAATGGTAGAATTGGTCGCAGCTATGGAACGAAAGGACCTGGAGGAACAATTGAAGGCTCTGCCCGCGAGGCCGGGCGTGTACCTCTTCAAAGATGCAGGCGACAACGTGCTCTACGTCGGTAAGGCGGCCAGCCTGTATCATCGGGTAGGCTCCTATTTCGGCTCATCTCAAGACGCCTCGCCGAAGCTGCGGCGGCTGGTGGCGCAGGTGGCCCAGTTTGAGTTCTTCGTCACCGATTCCGAGCAGGAAGCGATCTTGCTCGAGTGCAACCTCATCAAGAAATACAGGCCACGGTTCAATGTGCGCCTGAAAGATGACAAGACATATCCCTATCTCAAAGTCAGCCTCGGCGAGGACTGGCCACGAGTGTACATCACGCGGCGCTTGGAGAACGACGGCGCCAGGTACTTCGGTCCCTACGCCAGCGCCGGGTCAGTGCGGACAACCCTGGCCCTGCTCAGGAAGCTTTTCCCGTTTCGGAGCTGCAAGAAGTCGATCACAGACAGTCAGTCCCAGCCTTGCCTGGAGTACCACATCGGCCGGTGTCTCGGGCCGTGTACCGGTGCGGTGACCCAAGAGGAATACCGGCAGGTGATAGACCAGATCGTGCTCTTCCTTGAAGGCAAGCAGGAGGTGATTGTCCGGGAGCTGCGACGCAATATGGCGGCAGCGGCGAAGAACCTGGAGTTCGAAAAGGCGGCCCTCCTTCGGGACCAGGTGCAGTCCGTGGAAAGGGTGATCGAGCGGCAGAAGATTGCCTCTCCGGACGAAGAGATGGATGTGATTGCCTTTGCCCAGGCCAGAGATCAAGCTTACGTGCTCGTCTACTCCATCCGCAATGGCAAACTGCTGGGCCGGGAGAGCTTTGTGCTGACAGGGACCCAGGGCGAAGGACCAGTCAAGATCATGACCAGTTTCGTGCAGCAATTCTACAGCTCTGCTCCGTTCATACCAAAGCAGGTACTGCTGCAGCATTCCCTGGAGGACGTCCCAATGGTCCAGCAATGGCTAGAGAGCCAGAAGCGGGCAAAGGTCAAGGTATGGGTACCGCGACGCGGGGTGAGGAAGGGTCTGGTGGACATGGTGGCGGAGAATGCTCGGCAGGGGTTGGAGCAGATGAGGATCAAGCTGCTGACGGAACCGGAGGTTACGGCCAAGGCGCTGGCAGAGCTGGAGAGTGAGCTTCAGCTACCGCGCCCGCCAAGGCGAGTGGAATGCTATGACATCGCCGACATCCGCGGCACCTCCGCCGTGGGGGCCATGGTTGTCTTCGAAGGTGGGCAGCCAAAGCGGTCTCACTATCGCCGTTTCAAAATCAAAACGGTACCGGGAGCCAATGACTATGCCATGATGCAGGAGGTGCTCTGGAGACGATTTAGGAAGGCGGCGACCGAGCCCATTGGCAGTACCTGGGCAACGGTTCCCGACCTGGTCCTCATTGATGGGGGCAAGGGGCACGTCAATGCCGCTGCCGAAGTGGTCGAGCAGGCCCAGGTCGGCTCCGTTTCTTGCGCCAGCATAGCCAAGGGGAATGAGGCCGTGTTTCTCCCCGGGATGCCCGATCCCATCATGCTCCCCCGCGACTCAGCCGGTCTCTATCTGCTGCAACGGATAAGGGACGAAGCACATCGCTTTGCTCAAGGCTACTATCACAAGGTGCGTCACCGAGAAGTGTTCAGGTCTGCGCTGGATGGCATTCCAGGAATCGGGGCCAAGCGAAAGCGGGCGCTGCTCAAGAAGTTCCGTTCAGCCGCGGATATCAGGGCGGCTTCGGTAGAGGAACTGAGGTCTGTCCCCGGCATGACCGGGGATGCTGCCAGGAGGCTGAAAGAGTACCTGTAGCTACTGGCGGTTACCACATATCGAGGGCCCATGTGTCGGCAGTTCCAGGTCCATAAGCGTGGGCATCGTGTGTCGTGCCGGTGGTGATATCGTATCCCCGGCAAATCGTATCCTTGCAATGTTCTGCTCGCTGTGATATAGTTGCCAGAAACCGGATTTGCGATGTGGAGTGGGTGTATCCCACTCCTTTTATTAGAGGACAGAGTTAGGAGGGGGGGCTGGAAGCAGAAAATGAAGAGTGATTTTGTGGTTGCCCTTACTCAGCTAGCTGCTGAGAGGAACCTGCCAAAGGAGGTCATCCTCAGGACACTGGAGGCGGCGCTGGTCCCGGTATTCAAGAAGACCAGTTTCGCGCCTGATCAGGAAATCTCCGTCAAGATTCTGCCTCAAACCGGTGAGGTCAAGGTCTATGCCAAGAAGACGGTGGTGAGAAGGACCACTGACCCCCGTCAGGAGATGACTCTGGCTCAGGCCAGGAAGGTGAGACCAAACGCTCAGGTTGGGGACGTGCTTGAGGTGGAGGGGACTCCCCATGATGCGGGACGGATCGCTGCCCAGACGGCGAAGCAGGTTATTCTCCAGCGGCTGCGAGAGGCAGAACGGGATGCCATCTTTAGTGAGTACGCTGACAAAGAGGGAGACGTTGTCAGCGGTGTTGTGCATCTTATTGAGCCGAAGCAGATCATTGTCGATATAGGCAGGGCCGAGGCCATACTTCCAGCATCGGAGCAGGTGCCCACCGAACATTACCGGATAGGGCAAAGGCTGAAGCTGTACCTAGTCAAGGTGATGCGCGGCACCAGGGGCACGCAGCTCATGGTATCGCGGACACACCAGGGCCTGCTGAGACGCCTCTTCGAGCTGGAGGTACCGGAGATATATGCGGGTACAGTTGAAATCAAAGCCCTGGCCCGCGAGCCTGGCTATCGCAGCAAAGTCGCAGTTGCTGCTCGCCAGGAAGGGGTCGATGCAGTAGGTTGTTGTCTCGGGCTGCGCAGCATCAGGATACAGAACATCATCAAGGAGCTGAACGGCGAGAAAATAGACGTAATTCAGTGGCATCCCGACCCGGCAGTGTTCATTGCCAGCGCGCTCAGTCCTGCATCGGTGGTGAAGGTGGAGGCGAGCGACGAGGAGAAGGGCGCTAGCGTGATTGTGCCTGACAAGCAGCTCTCACTGGCCATTGGTAGAGGGGGACAGAATGCGCGGCTTGCGGCTAGGCTCACCGGGTGGAGGATCGATATCAAGAGCGTTTCCATGGCGGAGGCCGAGAAGGTCGCCGCGGAACCTGGCGAGGTTGTGGAAGAGGTGGGCGCACCCCAGGAGGTACAGCCCGCAGAGGAAGTTGTCGCGGTAGGGTCTGAGGAAGAGGCTCCTCCGGTGGAGGCGGTCTCTGAAGTGGTGGAGACTGTCCCCGAGGTCACGGCGGAGCCAGCAGCCGAGGAGGTGCTTGCTGTTACCGAGAAGCCGCTGGAGCCTGTGGAAGCCTCGTTGGAGGCGCCGCCGCAGCCTGACGTCATGGAAGAAGTCGAGGAAGAGCGCAAGACCTACTCGGTGGAAGAGGTGCTTTCGGAGATTGAGGCAGCCACGGAAAAGATACAACGGCGGTTTGGCGGAGGAGTCACTGCCGCGAGGTCAGAGTCCAGGGGCAGGGAGAGAAGACGGGGAGACAGCGGCCTGGTTGACGATCTTCCGCCAGCCAAGCCCAAGGCGAAGAAGATGGTCAAGCGCCCGCGCCAATCAGACGAGATTTCAGATATAGAAGACCTGGAAGAGGAAGACATGTTCGCCGAACCGGAAGTGGAGGTGGAGGAGGAAGATGTTCCTCAGGAAGTAGCAGCCGTCAAGTCGGATGGCAAGGCAAAGAAGAAAAAGGAGGCAGTCAGTTCAGGAGAGGGGCCTCGGGCGCCCAAGAAGAAGCCGAAAAAGGCAACGCGGCGTTGGCAAAGCTTAGACGATGACTCGGGTGAGGACTGGAGTCTGGAAACTGGCGACGAGGAGTAGTAGCAGCGTGGGGCAAGGCCAGCGCAAACACATCCCACAGCGCACCTGTGTTGCCTGTCGACAGGTCAAGCCCAAGCGCGAATTGATTCGTCTGGTGCACACTTTTGATGGTAAAGTAGAAGTGGACCTCACAGGAAAGCAGGCCGGGCGCGGTGCCTATCTCTGCCCCCTGTGGGATTGCTGGCAGAAGGGCCTGCACAAAGGCGGGTTGGAGCGTGCGTTGCGGGCAAAGCTGAGCCCCGAGAATCGAACGGTGTTGCTCCAAGTCGGCAAGGGCCTCTTGCTTGACGAAGAAGACGGTTCGCAGAAATCAGGTGAAGATGCCACGGAAGAGTAGCAAAGGAACAAAGACCTCGCCGAAGGCGGAGTCCCGTCTGGAGATTCCGCGCCTGTTGACTGTCCAGCATCTGGCCGATTTGCTGGGACTCACGGGCGTGGAAGTGATCAAGCATTTGATGCAGAATGGGGTCATGGCTAATCTGAACCAGACCATAGACTTCGATACCGCGGCCGTGGTGGCCTCGGACCTGGGCTACGAGCCAGTAGAGATGGCAATGCCAGAGCCTACCGGGTTCACCAGGGAAGTTGTGGACGGCCAGGAGTTGCACCCTCGGCCGGCGGTGGTCACGGTCATGGGCCACATCGACCACGGCAAGACCAGGCTGCTGGATGCCATTCGACAGACAAACGTGATGGACACCGAAGCCGGGAGCATTACGCAGCACATCGGTGCATACCAGGCAGAGGTGGACGGCAGGAAGATAACCTTCCTGGACACTCCGGGTCACGAAGCTTTCACGGCGATGCGCGCCAGGGGTGCAAAGGTAACAGACATTGCCGTGCTCGTAGTTGCGGCTGATGACGGAGTAATGCCACAGACCCGGGAGGCGATCGCCCACGCCCGGGCTGCTGGGGTGCCCATCGTGGTGGCAATCAACAAGATCGACAAGGCCGGTGCCAACCTGGACAGAGTCAAACAGCAGCTCGCCGAGGAGGGGCTGCTCATCGAGGAGTGGGGTGGTGACACCATCTGTGTGCCTGTCTCGGCCAAGATGAAGCAGAATGTGTCGGAACTCCTGGAGAACATCCTCATTGTGGCCGAAATGCTGGAGCTCAAGGCACCGGTCGACTGCCTGGCCAGCGGAGTCGTAATTGAAGCAGAGCTGGACAAGTCAAAAGGCCCTCTGGCCACCGTCCTGGTGCAGAGCGGGACCCTCAAGCTGGGCGATCCGGTGGTAGTGGGCGATACGTGGGGCAAAGTCAAAGCCATGTTCAATGATGCCGGCAAGCGGGTGAAGAAGGCGGAACCTGCCACCCCGGTGAAGATCCTGGGGCTGAATGGCGTCCCGCAGGCCGGGGATCCTTGTACCGCGGTGGCCAGCGAGAAGGAGGCCAGATCGTGGGTGCAGAAGAGGCAGCAAGAAAGGCAACTGGAGTCACTCAGGCCAGCGAGAACCCTCACCCTGGATCGGCTGCTTGCTGATACGGAGGAAGGACAGCCAAAACAGCTTAGTCTCATCCTGAAGACGGATGTCCAGGGCAGCATCGAACCCATAAGAACTTCGCTGGAACAACTGGAAACAGAAGACACGAAGGTAAGGATTATCCACGCGGGCAGCGGTGGCATCACCGAAGGAGACGTATTGCTGGCCCTGGCCTCGAAGGCGATAATCATCGGCTTCGACACAGCGCCAACTCCGGGGGCGCAGAGCCTAGCCCAACTGGAAGGGGTAGACATCCGCCGCTACAGCGTTATCTACGATCTCGTAGACGACATCCAGCGGGCGATCAAGGGTATGAAGGAGCCGTCGTACGCCGAGGTCATTCAAGGCCACGCGGAGGTGAGGGCGGTCTTCAGCTCGAGCAAGTACGGGAAGGCAGCAGGAGTGTATGTCACTGATGGCAAGCTGAGGCGCGATGACATGGTCAGGGTATTGCGCCGGGGGGAGGTGGTCTACGAGGGCACCCTGGCCAGCTTGAGGCGCTTCAAGGATGACGTGAAGGAAGTGACCGCCGGTTATGAGTGTGGGGTAGGGGTGTCGGGCTTCAAGGCCTTTCAAGAAGGTGACACGATCGAAGACTACCGAATGGAGCGGGTCGATGAGTCGGAGACTTGAAAGGGTTAACAGTCTTGTCCGCCAGGAAATAAGTGACCTGCTGCAGCGCGAGGTCAAGGATCCGAGGCTTGGCGGCCTGGTGACGATAACTGAGGTCAGCACATCACGCGACTTGCGTCATGCCAAGGTGCTTGTCAGTGTCATAGGAAGCGACAGTGAGCAAAAGGAGGTCCTGGCGACTCTGACCACTGCCTCGGGCTTCATGCGCAGGGAGTTGAGCAGACGGCTCAGACTGCGCCGCATCCCCGAGCTCGTGTTTGAGTATGATGAGTCCATTGACCGTGGTGCCCATGTCCTCCAGCTAATAAGCCAGGTGGTTACCGACGAGAGTTCACCTAGCCAGGCAAGTGGGCGTTGACGGCATCCTGAATATCCTCAAGCCACCAGGCATAACCTCTTTCGCGGTAGTCTCCCGAATTCGGCGGCTGAGCGGGGAGAGGCGTGTAGGCCACGCCGGTACCCTTGATCCCGCTGCTACGGGTGTCCTGGTTGTCTGTCTCGGCCAGGGCACCAGGGTCATCGAATTCCTGGCCGGTGCCAGGAAGACCTATCGGGCCGTGATCAAACTGGGGGCGGCTACAGATACGTACGATGCCAGCGGTAGGATTATCCACAGCGGGGACCCGAGCTCAGTTCGCAGAGAACAGGTTGAAGAAGTCCTCAACTCTTTCCGCGGGTGCATTGAGCAGACGCCCCCTATGTACAGTGCCCGCAAGCACCAGGGAACACGGCTGTACCGCCTTGCCCGTAAAGGAATCGAGGTACCCAGAGCGCCCAGCAGGGTGGATATCTTTCGTCTGGACCTGGTGGAGTGGCAGCCTCCTGCCCTTACCATCGAGGTGGAATGTAGCGCTGGCACCTACGTCCGCACGCTGGCCCACGATGTGGGGATAGCTCTTGGCTGCGGCGCCCACCTTGCAGACCTGGTCCGAATCGAGAGCCAACCATTCCACATCTCCCAGGCCGTGCCCCTTTCTACGGTGGAGGAGGCTTTTCCCCAGGGCGACTGGCCGCGTCTTCTCTATCCCATCGACGAGGTGCTCACTGATTGGGAGGCCGTGGTTCTGAGCGAGGAAAGCGAGGCCCGGGTGAAGAACGGTTCCTCCATCTGCCTGGGGGAGGGCGATGCTACGACCCAGGGACCGTGCCGGTGCCGCGCCTATGCACCGGACGGACGTTTCCTGGCCATCTTGCGTCACGAGGGCAAGAATGTGTGGCACCCCGAGAAGGTCTTTCGCTAGGCAGACCAGACACTGCTCCACTGGACAGCTCCCGCCTGGACCGGTCGGCACCGCTGCCAGGGCCAGTCCCTTTCCACAAGCTCATCGACCGCGGAAGGGGTCTCCTGCATGCATGCGGTTGGTCCTCGGCCGCCCGCCCATCAATACTTCGACGGGTTATTGTGGTCGCCTTCCGTAACCTGGAACCTGGCATAGCTGAAGTCCCCGCCGGGCAGGTTCCAGACAACCTCCACCTCTGTTGGGACTTTCACCCCGTTCCAATCGCGATACTGACGGTAGTATCCCGTCCAGCCCGTCCTTACGGGTCTCCCGTCCACGTCCCTGAACCTGTCCTGGGTGCTGAGTTGCGTTATCTGGCCCTGCGCATTGAAGCGGAATACCGCGGAGCAGCCAATCCCTTCGTAGCTGGCCACGACCTTCGCAGAGCTATCGTCTACCGGTTCCCAGCCCAGGTACCGGCTGCCTATCAGGGCAGTGGGAAACCACGGTGCCTCGGCGACCCAACGGACAAGCGACGACTGGTCCATCTCTTCGCCTTTGCTGTCTGCGACGGTGACAAGCGAGAACAGCTTGATGAGCATGTTGCCTTTTCCCTGGTAGTACCGGTCCCGGCCGGTAATCCAGATAACGGGGAAAGGCTTTACACGGCCACGCCAGATGAAGCCGGGGGGATCGGTGGTGAAATACTCTTCGCCGACGATCGGCAACCATTTCTTGCCCTCGCCCATCCTGAAAGACCCGCCGTGTTTGAGCCTGGCAAAGGCGATGTATCTCTGCCCTTCTTTGAGGCAGTATTGCAGGTACCTCTGGACTGGCGCCGGAAGACCCTTGACCTGATCGCGACTGAATACCTTGTCGGAAAGCCCCGTCGAGCTGGAGAATAGCGCCCTGACCTCGTCAGACAGTCTTCTGCCGAACATGCTGACCTCCTCTCTCGCGGCTACCGCCGCCCTGTGCGCTTCGGCGCCCCCGGCACGCGGTCGGTGCTGTCCCTCTCCACCCCACTCGAGAGTCCCCTATCCTGCTCCAATCATACCCCGGCAACGGTTAAGTCCCGGTTGCAGCAGGTCAAGCCACAGCTACAAAGGGGAGGACAGCCCGACAGGGTAGAAGGCGACGCAATGGCTTGGGCGTCCTGGTGGTGTGGTGGGGAGGGGTAGGGAAGTGCCACATCCAACGCTCGAAGTCGTCCTCGACCTCGCTGTACTGGGTTGCCCATCGTCAGAATGGAGATGACCCCGACCACAGCCTGTAGCACGGCAAGCCTCTGGACTTGCGGTGCCAGCCGCCGAGCATCGTTGGCGCCCCTTGTTGGTGGGGGCAGGTCCCCGACCTGGACCCTACCGGCGCTTCCTGGGAGGCCGGCACCCGGCCGGAGGTCTGCGCCCCGTGCCCGCGTTACTCGCTCTGCTGCCCACTACTCCTTCCCGTACCACCGTCCCATTGTCCGGCCCACCACGGCGATGGCCGTGCGGCGCGGCAGCAGCCTGGTGGTGAGCAGCATGCTCCACCGGTTGCGGCGACCGGCTACCCGGCTTGGCCCCTTACCCAGGGCCGCCAGCGCCTCAGCCACGGTGGGCTGCGGGTGCATCACCGGCGCTATCTTCGACCGCTCCAGTTTCGGTTTCGACATGACGAAGCCAGTTGTCCTGGTTGCCCCCGGCATGAAGCCGAGCACGTCCACGCCGTGCGGACGCAGCTCGTACCACAGGCTCTCCGCCAGGATGAGGTTGTACGCCTTGGTGGCAGCGTAGTTGGCTACGTAGGGCGCCCCGGTGAGGGCCGATGCCGACGACATCAGGATGATCCCCCCACGCCGCCGCGCCACCATCCTGGGCGCGAACTCCTGTAC
>Ga0180300_10000200_pt1 | contig 25064 bp, 23 predicted proteins | sample GuaBasSediGuay15_FD_121798 | JGI IMG/M metagenome (GOLD analysis project Ga0180300, IMG submission 121798) | Subseafloor sediment microbial communities from Guaymas Basin, Gulf of California, Mexico - Guay15, Core 4569-2, 21-24 cm | ecosystem: Environmental > Aquatic > Marine > Hydrothermal...
GTACGGAGCCAAGGTGTACATCAGAAAATCGAAATCCGAGTATAGGACGGTAAGGGTAGTGATGTTCGCGGCTGACCTACAGCGCTATGTCGAGGGCAGAAGGATGGAGGACTACGTATTCACCAAGAACTACAACACGCTTTTACAGTACCTGAAGGATGCCTGGAGGATAGCCGGGTTACCTCACATTAAGAGAAAGTTCCATGTCCTTAGGCATAGCCGAGCTACAGAGTTGATGAAGCTAGGTTTGAATGAGAGAGAGCTCATGCTCCTCTTCGGCTGGAAGACACGCAAGATGATAGACGTCTACGCGCACCTAACGTTAGCTGATGTCGAGTCCAAGCTATTAAGGATTTACGTAGGCGAGGAGGTAGAGGAGTCAAGAATGATCAGCAGGAAGTGCCCAAGGTGTCTAGCAGTAGTGCCCCCCACTGCTAGTTCCTGCCCAAGGTGCGGTCTACCCCTCAAGGGGGAGATAATGATAAGGGAAAAGACTATCCATGACGAGGTGGAGGAGGCTAGGAGGTTAATCGATAAGCTAGTCGAGATAGCTCTCTCGAATCCAGATCTCTTAAGGAGTATCCTCCAACGATCGCTAAAGCAAGGTAGAGCTTAGCCCTGTAAGCGGGATCATCCATGAGGGCTTTCACTATATGCTCCTTCCTCAACAACTGTCTTAGCCTTTGAACTATATACTCGATATCATCCATGTCCGTAGGCAAGATATCCCGCTACCTCTTTCAGATACCTTCTTTAAATAGATGAAACTCACAATGGGAGAGTTAATTTCTGAATTTAGTAGATTCAACCTTTAATTGCCTGCTCATGTCCAATATGTAATTTCTAAAGTTGATTTGCCCACTGTTACTCACCTTGAAGTAACGACAGAGTATATGTGAAGACTGGATCGGCAGTAGAAGCCTTTGTCCATAAGTTTAATCATGCAATGTCAGAGGCGGTATATATTCGCCTTGATGGCCTTCCTAATCGGGGTAGACGAGTATGAGGATAAAAATACTGGGTGGCGAGTTTACTAAAGTCAAATTAAAGTCCCCCTTATCTAAGATATTCAGAATTCTCGCTATACATGATGGGGAAGTTTATAGGTTGGATCCAGAGGAGGCATTATACGTAGTCTATGAGGCTATAAGGTTGGACAAAACGATACGTGAGCTCTATAGCATAGAGGCAGAGATGAAGTGGTTTGTCCTCAAGAGGTTGAATATCGTTGAGGAGATTATTAAAGCCCTAGATGAGGAGAAGGCTATCGAAATTAAGGAAGAACCACTTAAGCCTTCCTCTAGAGTGCTGGAGCAGGAGTTTACAGTCCACATTCCAGCTAATAGAAGAGAGTTCGAAATTAGCGAGGAGGTAGCTAGGGTTGTATGGCTAGAGGGGGAGAGCGTGGAGATCCCTATCGGGGATTTCGTCCTGAGAATCTCGTGGGCACCTATCTACTACAACATCAGCCTAGACATTATCGATATAGTCAAGCATAGGCTCAGAAGCAATAGACAAGAAGTTTTAAAAGTCGCACGAGAGATGACATTGGGAAATATTCAGGTAGATAGCGATTAAGGCGTTAAATAAACATGATATTTCGCTTATTATTTAACATTTAATAAGTGCTAGCCCCTTACAGAATCTTTATCATAGATTCTTCTTCGCTAGGTTAAAATTAGCCCTTTCCTACATATTGTGTCTGGGGATGTATTGCTTGCAGTGAATGCATTTAGAATGAAGAAAAAGCTTGATGACATAGACGTTAAACATATCATATATAGGGTTACTAAGCCTACCATCGTTGGTAGCGAGAGGTATAGGATTTTGAACAACCTTGCTAGAAAGTTAAGCTACAGATACCGCAGTATAGCTATACGTTATACACCAACTGAGGACTTTAACGGAGTAATAATATTCGGCTCCAGTGATCTCGAGGACGAAATCACTGAAGGCAACCTTAAGCTTGAACGTGTAGAGCGAGGAGTGGGGTTAAACATTCCCCATCTGAAAGTTCATAGCTTCTTTTACGAGCTTCTAAGAGCAAAACTCGAGTATCATGGCTTCTGGCCTTCGGCATATAATAGGTACTATAGGCTTCAAGACGAACCTATTGATAGAACATTTAGGATCTTCCGCGGCGCCTTCTTTAGGTTTGAGATATTAGAGGACGGCTCTGTTATGTTAATTCTAGATCCTCTTACTAGAATTGTGAGCTACGATACGGTACATGAGTTAGCGTCACAATGGGGTGATGTTAAAGCCAAGAGAATTCTTAAGGGCAGGTATATCGTTGCCTTAGTCGTCAGGAGAGGTGAGTTAAGCAGATCCTTACTTAAGGTACACGAGTTTAGACCTGACCTCAAAGCAGGGGTTGACAAGTTAATTGACATAAACGGGAGGAAGTATACAATTAAGGAATATTACTCTGAACATCTAAAGCTACCCAAAGTTGCGGACCTCATCCCCGATGATGCTCCAGTCATTGAGGCTATTTCACCTGACTCAAGCAGAATGCTGCACATAGCCGCCTCCATGGCTCACCTCAATTATAGAACTAATGATATCCCTCCAGATTATGTAAAGAAAATAGAACAATACGTGTTCTTAAAACCTGAACAGCGTGTTGCACTCACTATAAGCTTCTTAGACGCTATAAATCCTCTTACCCACCCATATAACACACGTATAGGCACTTACGAGTTTGAAGATGAGCTTTTCAAACCTGGCGAAGAGAGATCAGGAGAGCTTGAACTGCCGAGACTTAAGTTTAAGAAAGGTACTAAACAGGTAGACATACACAACTATACGAGATTCTTTAGGGAAAGCATACGAGAGATGGGCGTTGCAAGGGAGATAAGCATTCCAGTAGATAGCAGAGTAGCTGTTGTATATCCAGAGAATTATATTACTGATAATGAGGCAAAGCGTTTTTACAATGATATTATTACAGCATCGGAGAGAGTCTTTAAGGTCTCACTACCCGAAGATCCATTCTTATGGGGTTATAGAGACGATCCTTCACGTGTCATGCGTAATTATAAGAGATTCAAAGACAAAGTGCTAGCTGCTATAGTCATACTTAGATCGGAAGATGATGAATTCTATGCTTTCTTTAAGAACTTATTCAAAGATAAGGTCTCTCAAATGGCGACTGCTAGACTTGTATTATTAAGGAAGCAGTTACCAAGAGAGAAACTACATCGATATAGGAATGCTGTCATCAACCTCGTCTCAGGCCTCTTAGGAAAGCTTGGCTTAAGGCCCTGGTTACTTGAGGAGGCCCTTAAAGCTAAGATGTACATAGGTATAGACCTACTGCCAGGAAGAGCATCTGTGCTGACACTAATGGATGAGAATGGGAATTATATAGATGAAATATGGATGACCCTGAGAGGATCAAAGATAAATTCAGATGATATGCGCAATTCTCTTTATCAATTGGTGATTAGGAACATAACGAATACGAAGCGCGACGATGAGTTCTCCATAGTTTTCATGAGGGATGGTGATGTCTATCCTGAGGAGCTAGAAGGTATGAGAAGCTTTATCGAATCCATAGCGAATAGGCATTCAAAAGTTAAGTATGCAGTGCTATCCGTGAAGAAGAACGTGCCATATAGGCTATATCGGATGGATGATGATAAAATCCTATACCCCAATGTAGGTTCATATGCGATACTCGGAGAGAAGCATGCCATTCTAGCATCCTCGGGCTATCCGATAATCAGGAATAGGCTTGCTAAACCATTGCTCATAGAGCTCGTAGAAGCTATCCCAGCGGGATGGTACAGCATCTACGATGCACTAAAGGACTCCTACAGGCTTAGCTTCATGCATTGGGCTACATTAACTCAGAAAACGAAATATCCCGCGCCAATAAAGTACGCAGACGACCTCTCATACCTCATTTCGAAGGGCATTGAAATTACTGGTCCGCCACTATAGCTTCAAGGACTTTTCCTTGAATTGCACGATTCCTCCTATTATCCGATAATGCGAGCGCTAAGATTAGGAATAGAGGAGTCCCTGCAGGAACCCTACCTTGATTTAGCTGTAATCGTAACTCGACTACCTTATCCGATATGTCGGGAAATACTAGCCTCCCTACCATATCCAGGAAGACACTGACTAGTTCCTCAAGAACCTTTTGTGGAAATGGATAGCCTAGTTCTCTAACGAGTACGTTACTTCGATGAGTGAACCATAGCTCCTTTACACCGCTTACCAACTTCCCCAATTCCATTTTCTCCAAGCATTTGAGTTGTACGTAAATCCTTGAGTCTAGAGATGGATGTGTGAAAGCATAACGCGCTGGATTATCCTCGAATACTTCTATCATGAATGTATAGGTGTAAGCAGGCCCTCCGATAGCAACACCATAAAGGTCGGATATTAGCTCCTTAAGCCAGTTTTGCTCCCATGTCCTAAGATATCTAGCAACACCCTCCTCTTTAAGACTTGTAGGTGCCAATTCTCTGAGTATTGGCAAGATTTTATCCCTAAATTTCTTGATAAAATCATCTTTTCTCACGATGAACGCAGCATGACCAAGCTCATGTAATAGAAGTGTCCACTTCCACGGTCTAAGTACATCATAGGAAGGAACACAGAAAACCATTATCCCATATTTAAGCAATATGGCTATTGCAGAGTACGCATACTCTATAAGGGTGTATAATTTTAAGTTTGATAGCTCGTTAAAGTACGCCCTAGCATCATTAATGAACTTCTCTAAAGCTATCATAGAGTCCCTATACTTATCGTCGCCTCTAAGATGAGTGTATAGGGTAACTATATCGACTAATTGATTCAGTATTATGGCCCTATGCTTAATCGCATACAGATCACGTAGGCTCTCCGTATAGAATTGCTTAAAGATTTTCTCCTTCCTCGCTAAGCGTATGAGGTTAAGGCTTCGCCTAATCCACTCCAATTCCCTAATACTCTCATTAATTTCTGCCCTAATAGCATCAATCATCCCTACAAGTTCAGAGGGTATAGATAAGGTGGCTAGGTGAGATTCTATATTGTGATATATCGATTCTATCTCGCTTATCTCCTCAACTAAGAAGGATGACAATCAAGTTCCCCCTGAAGGCTAGAAGGTGTATATCTCGCTCGCAATCTGTCCAACCCTCTTACTTAAAGCATCTGATAGCTTACTAAGTACACTCTCCAGCTCAAGAACATCCTCATCCTCTAGTACACGTTCATCTATAACTCCATGCTTTAACATTTCAACAAGTTTGTTGAGACCCTGAATAGCCCTAAGTAAGCTATCTTTAATCTTCTCCATGTCAACGTAGCCGTAAGCGTCTATGAGTAGTGTGACGAGCATAGTCTCTGGAGCTTTCCCATTAATATAGAGCTCTAGATCCCTGAGAACCCTGCCTAGGATGCTTTCGCACCTCTGGATACTCTGTAATAATCTTGTATTAACTTCGGGTTCATAAACTCCCATTTTAAGCATATAAAGTGAGGTTAGAGCTCTCGATATGATGCTAGCTATCTCTGAGACATCCCAAAGCTCCACCAACCTATCCCAGTCGCTCCTTGAAACAGCCATAGGATAACCTCCACTCACTCCATTATTTATAGTACTCCATTATTTATAGTCTTGGATTTTTGATTATAATATATGTCCTTACCTCTAACTCCGCATAGATGATAGAGGTCAGGAATATGGCTGAGAGGTGGTTAGAAATACGTATCTTATTCTCCCAACATCAAATAAGCAACTTTCTCTAGAAGACCATTCTTCTAGATCCATACATGTAACTTTGACTAAGATTTCATGCGGTAATCCTTTCATATTATCGGGTACCTCTACTTTAGCCAGTAGCTTCTCGTCGAGGGCTGCTATGCTCTCGGTTAAAGCAATGGTAGACTTCTCCAATACATCGGGCATCTTACCGACGTATCTAGACATCACTTTACTGCATATCTCGGCCTCTAGCGTGTAAAGCTTATCAAGTAACTCCTTGAACCCTATAGACTCGTAAGCAATGTGTAGTACTCTCAATAGATCTATCACTATAACATCTCCACGGCGATCGCCAACAATCTCCAGGAAAGCTAGTAAGGATTCATTAACTTTAATTCTCTGTACCTTATCGCCTACTAACCTTACCCTCATCAAACCCCCAGGAGATGAATGCGAAAAGAACAATATATACCGCCTCTTACATGCCATGATACTTCGAGCTCTAAGCTAGTAAAGTTCGGAAATTCATATACTAATACCTACAGTCGTAACACATTTTATGCACACTACTATACCAGTGGTTGGGAAGTTGATGAAATACGCATCTACACTTGGTTTCACCGTAGAGGGTATACTCCTCTTGAGAAGTACTGCAAGGTATATGGTAGCATGTTGAGAGAAGTCGGAATAGGACATTCTTCTACCTGGACTCGCAAGCGAATAATAGGTGTTATATACCACGACTTCTAATGATTTGATTCGGTGGTGTTAATGGAACCTCTTCATCAAAAAGTCAGCGACCAGAAGCTTCATCACTGATCACGTGGGGCGGGATCTTCATCACAGCCTATTCTATTTAAGAGCGGAGGATAAGTTAAGTTTAGCCTAATGTTTTTATCTTGGAGCTCATTTATAGTATCATGGATGATGAGTGAGCTCGAGTCTGAGAAATGATGAGTGCCGAGTTCTCTGACTACATAGCTATTCAAATACGAATCTCACATTCTTGCCTGTGATCTCCTTGATTATGTGCTCAAGGACTTCTTGTTTAGCAGGTAGTCTTCTTCTGTCAAAACGAGGAACCCTGATAGTATTCTCCTCGGTCCCATCAGGAAGCCATAGTGTATTGACTCCAAGGAGCCTGCAAGGAGCTATGATCTGCTCAACTAGGAGCTTTAGATTAGAAGTTTTCTCCACCACTCTAACTTCGCTTTCTAATTTCTCTCCTAGTGCTCTAGCAATCCTCAACCATAAAGGTCTTAGCGTGCTTCCAGCACCACTGATAAGGACCACTGTGAAATTGTCATGTTGAATTGCTTTGTGGTACTGAATGCCCTTGAGGATGGAGAATTTGCTCTCAAGTTCAAGGAAAGCCTTAGCCACTCTTAGGTCGAGCTCTGTTATCTCACCTCGTGCTAACTTCTCCTGACAGCGCGCGCAGAGTACTCCAGTCTTGAGGCAGAAGGTACATATTGGGAACTTCACTAGCCTCCCTCCTTGGTTAAAATTATGGATATGGTACTCACCATATGCATTGAGCCTTTTTTATCAGTCAAGAACTCTGAGCCTATCTTTATGTCTTTTATTCTTACCTTCCACATGAAGTTCTCGGTAACCATTCTGACGACATCTACAGCCTTAGAGATGAACTTGCCTCGAGCCTTAATACATACTTCACTAGCTCCTTCGTGAAATAGAGTTAAACACGCTAATACATAACTCATGATGGGCTTGTTACCGACGTACACTACAGGCTCCTCAGTAGCCATATTCTCCCTTCCTAAATCTCGATAGATATCCATCTAAAAAAGCTATATAGTAGTTACCATTTACATTCGTAAAATGAGGGAGAGGAGTTGGGGTATTATGAAAAGCAATTTACCGAAAGACAGCTTAGAGTGCTTAGAATGCTGTACGATAGAAGTAAGTCAATGAGAGTATATACTGTAGAAAAATCTCAGAGTGAGTTAGCAAAAGAGCTAGGCATAACCAGGCAAGCTCTGAGCCTACATCTCAGAAGGCTAAGGGAAGAGGGTCTTATTAGAACTGGAAGAGGCTTTATCGACCTCACTGAAAAGGCCCTCAAGGTACTAGGTGTACAGACACAGGAGGCCTTCGTCCTCATAAAGGTGGAGCCTAAGCTGAGGGATGAGGCTTATAGGAAAATAAAGGGTCTGCCCGTCAGCAAGCTCTATAGAGTCACAGGAGAAATAGATGTGATAGCTGTAGTCGACCAAGCCCATCTAGATGAATTCCTGAGAAAAGTGTCAAAGATTGAAGGTGTCGAGAGGACGTCAACGCATATAGTCGTGCAGGTTCTCAAAGAGTAGTAGATGTAGAGCAAAACAGACTAGCTATTGTGTACTGAAGACATGGCATGCTGTCGTTATAATTGACTTCTAGGCTAAGGTGAGCAAGATCTATGCCTAAATATGGCTAGTATCAAATTGGCATGATAGTGATAGTCTGTGCTAGGCCTTGTCATGTCTATGAGAATCGAGACCATGTTAATGAACTAATCGATAATGCACTACAGTAATTAACTTTATAGCTGTGAATGGAGTGTTTTCCATGATGACTGAGGAGTATTTGAAGAAGATATTGAACACATTGAAGGAGTGTGTTCACATGCTAGACTTCCTAGGTGACATAAGGTCTGTAGTTGTCTTTGGATCTGCTGTAAGGCCTCAGGATTTTGTTGTAGGCGTGAGTGATGTTGATGTACTGGTTATAACCAAAGAGGAGCCGCGTAGAAGGCTGTACAGGACTGAAATATATGATGCCAGAGTGGACATAACGGTTATGACGATAGGTGAAGTATATAAGGTGTTTGAAGATGGCCATCCTCTTGCCTTCATGCTCTACAGATCTAGCCAAGCTCTAGTAGATGATGGAGCTTTTGCCAAGCTCATGAGGTCTGTAAAGCCCAAAGTCTCTGAGTACACTTTGAAGGTCCTAAGGCGCTCTGCTTTTGTAGCTCTAGAGCTAGGATTGGAGGATTACTTCTGGGAATTATATAGAGAGGCTACATCTCATGCATGTCATGCTGTAAGGCACATAGCCAGGTATGTAGCATCGCTTAGAGGCGCTAACGCTGAGAGCTTCCCCATAACTGACCAAGAGATATGCCACTACTTGTCAAAGGCCTCCCAGGAGGCTTTCCTTGAAATAATCATGATCAGAAGACAGAGGGAGGTGACGCGTAGGGAATGTATCAGTGCTCTGGAGAGAGCTCGAGAAGTCATATCACGAGAGATAGGCTGTAAGATACCAAGCTTTTATGAAATAGATGAGGCTGTACGTAGGAGGGCTGCCTTCATTAGGTACGCTAGGATCATCGAAAGGCCAAGTAATGAGGTCATGGTAAGGTGTGAAGTCTTGACTGATGAGGGCAATAAAGTGGAAGTGCTTGAGTTCACATCAAGCACTTCACCTCATGATGTATTGGGTTGAGCTCATTGACTACTTCAATCTACAAGGTTGAGAGCATAGGATCATCATGGCCAGACAGCATACTTATCCCTCATATGGCTATGATGGCTGATGTCATCATGAGAATTTGGTGGGGCCGCGGGGATTTGAACCCCGGATCTCCGGCTCGTAAGGCCGGCGTCCTAGACCAGGCTAGACGACGGCCCCTCCTTGCCTCATCTCTACTCCATGTGACACTATCTTACCTCAAGGGTAGTTAAGCATTTTCCCCTTCTCAGCTTTCTTCTCTTGATGTGGGGGATGATGCGAGGCATTGGTTGATTACAGGCGAGAAGCTATGCCTCTTCTACTTCAATGCCTTCCTTACGCAGGATGCTACGTGCAGCTATTACTCCTGATATGGAGGCCTGCATGAGGCCTCTAGTTATACCTGCCCCATCGCCTATGGCATACAGATTTTTCACTCCTCTAACTTCAAGCTCTGATGTTACGTCTATCCTTGCTGAATAGAACTTGGCTTCTACTCCATAGATCAACGTATGGTCTGAGTATACTCCTGGAGTCAATCGGTCAAGTGCTCTAAGCATCTCTATAACATTAGCCAAGAATCTATAGGGTAGGATGAAGCTTAGATCGCCTGGCGTGGCTTCCTTGAGCGTAGGAGTTATGACTGACCTCTTTATCCTCTCAGGAGTTGACCTTCTTCCTCTCTTCAGATCACCCAGCCTCTGTATAATCACTGAGCCTCCAAGCATGTTAGCTAGCCTGGCTATGTACTTACCATAGGCTATAGGCTCTTTGAAGGGCTCTGTGAAGGATGTACTTACGAGGATGGCAAAGTTAGTGTTATCACTATGCTTCTCCGAGTAGCTCCTTCCATTGACTAAAATTACATCCTCATACACCTCAGTTATAACCTCTCCATAGGGATTGACGCAGAAGGTCCTCACCTTGTCATCAAATCTTCTTGAGTAGTATATCAGCTTGGGATCATACAAGATGTCTGTTAAAGGCTCCATGATGGATGCTGGAACCTCAACTCTAACTCCTATGTCAATAGGGTTGTTCCATACCCTGACCCCTAGCCTCAGCATCTCTTTTCTAAACCATTCAGCTCCAGCTCTGCCTGGAGCTGCTATGATATATCTGGCTGAGAATAGCCTCCCGCCACTACATTCAACTCCGACTACTGTATTACCTTTCACTATCAATCTTCTTGCTTCACATCTAAATAAAGTATCTACTTTATCTCTTAGATAATTTCTTATGGAGGACAGTACTTTACGACAGTTGTCAGTTCCTAGATGCCTTATCTTCATGGGGATGAGCCTCAGTCCTGCCATGGAGGCTCTTCTCTGAGCCTCCTCTATAGCGTCGACATCTACACCATAGACTCTATCGGGAGCACCATGTTTAACATATACGGAGTCGACATATTCGATGAGTTGTCTTAAAGGCTCTCTTTCCATGAAGTCAGAGAGCCATCCTCCTACATCAAGAGATAGCGTGAGCTTGCCATCACTAAAGGCCCCAGCTCCGCCCCATCCGGAAAGTACTGAGCATATTGAACATCTAAGACACTTAAGGCCTTTCTCAGCTGGACATTCCCTCTCTGGCAAGTCAAGTCCCTTCTCAACTATCAAGATCCTAAGGTCACTGTGCTGAACTAGTTCAAGAGCTGAGAGAAGGCCAGCGGGTCCAGCCCCTATTATCACAACATCGTATTGACTCTCATGTTCGGCCACAACGTCACCATAAGGGCTTACCTTATGTGCTACTTAAATCTTGCTTCAAGAAGGCTCATAGCTTGTCTTCATAGTTGAGATAGCTCTAAGGTGGTTTAACGTGCCTAGGTAGGTACCATCTAATAGAAAGACTTCAGAGCAGCCTATATCTAGAGCACCAGATTCAGGGAGAGGACCAAGAAGAGGACGTGGAGTATCTGCTCTATTGAGGACATTGCCTCCTAGAAGTCTATTAAAAGCTGGCATAACGATTACGCTTCTGAGGGAAATCTCCTCAACCTCTTCCTTTCTCTTAGAATAGGCCTCTATGAGCTTCTCCTTCACAATAGGGGCTTTAACCCATACGGGCTCTAAATATCGATATCCAAGGCTGTCTCTAAGCTCTATCACGGGATGTGTATGGCCCATCACGAGGATGTCGGCATTGAGAAGGTCTATACTAGGCCATGTGTGTCCATGTAGAAGCCCCAGGCTTAGGTTACCATCCTCTAACATGATGCCTCTGCTTGGAGCGATCAGCAATCTGTCATCTCTAGGTATTATCTCGTTTATTCTTCCGTCATGGTTTCCTGGAACTATAAGTATTTGACGCAAATTCATCTTAAGGAGCTCCTTAAAGAAGAAAGGGACATCCTTTACCTCAAGCTCAGTTATGCCAGGAACTTGATGTTTTATGTCACCAAGTAGTATTAGTCTATCAGGCTGGTACTCTATGATGAGGGCGGTTATGTTCATCAATAGTCTTCTGACTTGAGAGGGAAGGTTTATCCCTTTATCACCTAATGTAGCTTCGTATCCTATGTGAAGGTCAGCTATGACTAGGTTTAATTCACTCCCTGACTCTATTATCATAGCTGCTCTCTCGGGAATAAGCTCTATCATGAGGACACCGGTGGTCATGAATGAAAAGGGCTGAAAGGTTATTAAACTTAATAGAACGTGTTAAAAGGGAAGGACTTAAGCCAAAGATAAGTGCTGAGTTCAGACTAGCCTACGGCGATAGATACTCTCGTGCCTTGGATGCTGTAGCTAGGGATTGTGTAAGAAGATATCTCTTTGAGCCTAGCGGAAAGGAGATATGGATTGTTGAGGGAAAGGAGGCTTCATACTTCGTAATTCCATATGCCTACTGCGACTGTGATGACTTCTACCTGAATGTGGTGATAAGAGGGCTTATTGATGCCTGTTATCATTTGATAGCACAAGCTATAGCAGAGGCCTTGGGAAGATATACAACAACAAGACTTCCAGATGACGTATATAGAAGGATGATGAATGAGTGGCTTAAGCTCTAAGCTACTCCTCTTCTATCTCGATGGCTATCTCTCTGCGTGTCTCTATCCTCTCTACCTTGCCATCTCTTAAGTAGACTATTCTGTCGCTGACATCTATCATCTTAAGGTCGTGAGTGGCTACGATTACCGTAACTCCTTTCTCTCTATTGAGCTCCCTTAGCAGGTTGATTATATCAAGTCCAGTTTTCAGGTCTAGGTTGGCAGTGGGCTCATCGGCGAGAACTATTGATGGATCGTTGGCAAGAGCTCTGGCTATGGCAACTCTCTGCTGCTGACCACCTGACAGCTCACCTGGCTTGTGGTGAAGCCTATCACCTAGCCCAACTCTTTCCAGAAGTTCCGTAGCCTTCTTGACTCTCTGCTCCCTTGGAACTCCTGCGAATATCATGGGCAACATAACGTTCTCTAGTGCTGTGAGTACAGGAATTAGATTGAAGGTCTGGAATATGTAGCCTATCTTTCTGCACCTAAGCCAGGCAAGCTCATAGGCATCTAGCTTAGATATGTCCACCTCATCTATGTACACTTTACCTCTAGTAGGCCTGTCGAGACCTCCAATCATGTTGAATAGAGTTGTCTTACCAGAGCCAGAGGGGCCCATGATGGACAGGTATTCTCCCCTAATAACCCTCAAGTCTATTCCATCAAGAGCTTTTATTATGGCAGGACCCATAGTGTAGTACTTAGCGAGGTCCTCAGTCTCTACGGTATACTCATACTTCAACCTATCACCGTGAAGAGATTATATGGACTGGGTATTTAAGTAATGTGGTTTTCTGAGGCTTCATACTTCGTAACGAAGCGCTTCGGCGGGATTTAACTTAGCTGCTCTGTAAGCTGGATATAGGGATGCTACAAGTGATAGGAATACTGCCAACACTATTGAAAGCACGAAGGTGGAGATGGCTGTGGGGAGAAACTCTAGACCAGCTATGGTCACTGATGAAGTGCTAAGCGCACTCATAACAGTGCTCATGCCCACCTGTGTGCCATATATCACAGCCACTAGAAGCCCTATGACCCAGCCAAGGAGACCTCCTATCACTCCTATCAGTAGAGCTTCTATTAGGAAGAGCAGGAGCACATGCTTATCAAGTGCTCCTAGGCACTTCCACGTACCTATCTCTCTAGTCCTCTCCGCGACTGCTATCAGCATGGAGTTCATGATGCCTACAACGCACACTAGGAGGCTTATGAAAAGTATCCATAGCTGATACGCTTGAACACCTGCGCCTTCACCTCCAAGCACTCTAGCAATAGCAGCTAATATCAGAAGTGCATCCATAAACGCTACTCCTAGCACGACTGAGGCAGTGGTTATTGCAGCTCTTACAAAGCGCCTTCTTATGTCCTCAAGGGCTATCCTCACAGCTTCACCGAAAGGCATATAGATCTTTCCAATCTCCATGCGTGGAGCTGAGGACACAGCACCCACCTCTAGAATAGTGAAACTTAAGTTGGGTTAATAAGTGTATTACACTGCGGGCTGAGAACATGCCCATTGATCAACTGATGACAATAGTAAGAGCTCTTCTCGTGCTAGTCCTGTTCCTAATCCTACTGTATTCATGTCTATCGGAGGAATAGGTGAGCAATGATAGAGCTAGGGCTTTCAAAGGCTATAGTTGAGGCTGCTAGAAAGCACCTAGGCATAGAGGAGCCTACACCAGTTCAAAGACTGGCCATACCTGAGATCCTAAGAGGCAACAATGTCCTCATAATATCTCCTTCAGGGACAGGCAAGACAGAAGCCGCTCTTCTACCGGTCCTAGACCTTATGTTAAGACATGAACGAATAGGTATTGAAGCTCTCTACATAACGCCTCTCAGAGCCCTCAATCGAGATATCTTCTGGAGAATGCAGAGGCTTGCTCAAGATCTAGGGATTAAGATGGAGGTGAGGCATGGAGATACAAGCGATAGCGTGAGGAGGAGGCAAGCAAGAGCTCCTCCTAATATACTGATAACAACGCCTGAAACCCTTCAAGCGATACTCCCTGGAAAGATCATGAAGGAGCATCTAAGGCGTGTAAGGTACGTCATAGTAGATGAAGTGCATGAGCTTTTGGACGATAAAAGGGGGATTCAGTTGCTACTAGCCTTGGAGAGGCTCAAGGAACTCACAAACTATGACTTTCAGAGAATAGGCCTATCAGCTACCATAGGCAGCCCAGAGGTTGTGGCTAAGTATCTTCAAGGAAGCAGTAGAAGGAGGTTCAAGATCATAAACGCACCCTACGTCAAGAAGTACGAGCTTATAGTGACGTACATTAGGCCAACGAATGTCGCTAAAGCTGGCATGCCCAATGATGTCTATGCAAGACTTGAACATATACTAAGCGAAGTGGCGAGAAGAAGAGCTACGTTGATATTCACGAACACTAGAGAAATGGCTGAATTGCTCGGATCAAGGCTTAGAGCGCTAGACCCCAATACGATGATAATGGTTCACCATGGATCTCTATCGAGAGATGAAAGAGTTAAAGCAGAGACAGGACTTAAGAGAGGCGAACTAAAAGCCATCGTCTGCACTTCATCGCTGGAGCTGGGGATAGATATAGGCCACGTAGAGTATGTGATACAGTATTCATCACCTAGAAGAGCCACCTCTCTCATCCAGAGGGTAGGAAGAGCTGGACATAGGGTAGGAGGGATAGCTAAAGGAGAGATATTGGCTATTAATATCGATGATATTCTAGAGAGCGCAGTTCTAGCCAAGATGGCAATGGCAGGAGAGCTTGAACAGATTGAAATACATCATGGCGCACTTGATGTGCTAGCTCATCAGATAGTAGGCATTGTGCTCGATAAGGGCCGTGTTGAATTGCAAGCATTATTTGAGCTTATCAGGCGCTGTGCTGCCTATCGAGACCTTCCTGCAGAAATAATGATAGAAGTTGTAAAGCAGCTTGAGGAGGAAGGCAAGGTAAGGGTGAGGAATGATGTGATATTAAAGACGAGAAGTACATGGCAGTACTATTACGAGAATCTTTCGATGATACCTGACGTAGTTGACTATAAGGTGATAGACATAACTAGTGATAGAGAGATAGGAACTCTTGATGAGGAATTCATAGCCAGATATGGTAGAGAAGGAACTGACTTCATTCTCTCAGGCTATATCTGGAGGATCTTGAGTGTAGACCACGACGAGAGAAAAGTCTACGTCGAGCCCAGCTACGATCTTGAGGCAGCCATTCCAGCGTGGGTTGGAGAGCTGATACCAGTACCATTTAGATGCTCCGTTGAAGTGGGGAGCTTGAGAAGAAGGATATATCAAGCCATAAGTCGAGGTCACGATCCTGACAAGGTTCTCAGCAAATATCCCTTATCAAAAGATGCTAAGGAGGAGGTTATAAAGGTCTTCGAGGAAATGGTGAGAGAGGAATACATTATAGGCACCGATAGAACTATGCTCGTTGAGGGCCTGAAGGATATCGTCATAGTTCATTCCTGTATAGGGAGCAAAGGCAATTATGGATTAGGACTTCTCCTTAGCTACATGCTATCAAATACTCTTGGAAGCACAGTAGCTTTCAGCAGCGATGCTTATAGAGTGCTTCTAAAGGGTGCTATTCCCATCAGGGCAAATGATGTTCTCGAGTGCCTGATGAAACTATCTGAAGAGAATCTGCTGGACATGCTCAAGGCGTCTTCATCAAACACTGAGGAGTTTCGATGGAGGCTCTACCACGTAGCTAAACGCTTTGGTCTCCTAAGAAGAGAAGCTAGCATAAGTGATTTTCCAAGAAGACTTGTTCGGGAGCTGAAGGATACACCAGTCTTCAAGGAGGCGCTTAGGGAGTTTATGCTATCCAAGGTAGATATCCACGCTATAAGATGGCTTCTACGTAGGATATCAAGAGGGCTAATGAATGTCGTCTCCATCAGGAGTGATAAGATATCGCCCCTAACCATGCCGATACTCATGCGTGCCCACTGCTATGACGTAATGCCCTCAGTCAAGCCTACGTCTCTTATCTTGAACACCATTAAGGAAAGATTGCTTTCTAATGAAGTGAAACTCCTCTGCGTGAAGTGTCTGAAATGGAAGGCCGTAAGGATGGTACGATATCTGCCTGATCGCATATCGTGCCCCATATGCGGCTCAAAGCTTATAGCAGTAATGAAGCCAGGCGATGATAGGATGGAGAGAGCTATAAAGGCGTGGCGAAGAGGCGCTAAGCTGTCAAAGGAGGAGAAGGAGCTTGTGAGGAGAGCTCAAAACACCATAAAGTTATTGCTACTATACGGAAAGAGAGCTATAATCGCTCTAGCGGGAAGAGGCATAGGGCCTCAAACAGCCATAAGGATATTGAGGAAGGCTGATGATGAGGAGCAGTTCTATCTCGAGATCCTGAAGGCTGAGAGACAGTACGTGCAGACTAGAAGATTCTGGGACTAGTTTAAAGGATAGGAAAATTAGAGAGCGTAGAGATTCTCCCCTACTGTGAGCCTTAGTGTTGAGGACATAATAAGCTTCATACTCAAGCATAGGCCTCATCTGAGGAGAGAAGTAGTGGAATCAATGATCAGGAGGAAGGTCAAAGAGCTGGGAGGGCTTGTAACAGAAGAAGGAGCTGCCTATATCGTGGCCAAGGAGCTAGGTGTTGATGTTGAAACTGGCGATAGCGCCTTTGTAGAGATAGAACTAGATGAGGTTGTAGAGGGAATGAGGACAGCTGTACTCTCAGGTGTTGTAGAGAAGATTGAGGCTAGGAGAGGAAGTATTGTCTTGAGAGTTGTTGATAGAAAGGGAAGGCCTTTCATGGTCAAGATAAAGAACAGGAATGTAGAGATCAAAGAAGGAGACATCATAAGGGTTTCTGGAAGACTTTTGACCAAGAAGAAGTATGTAGAGGTGATAGTTGATGAAAAGGGAAGCATAGTGGTAAATCCATCGAGCCTTAGAAGAGGTGAATTCATCAAGAGAAGACGCATAGAGGGAGTTGTTGTGAAGCTCGTGAGGAAGTATTTCTTAAAAGGCTACTATTGTGCAGTAGTAGTGGTAAAAAATAGTAGCGACGAGTACATGGTTCTGAAGATTTTATCACCTGTTATGCACCGATTAGAAATGTTAGGAGACGGTCTTCTAATCGAGGTAGAGGGAGCTAGAGAGGTTGGAAGAGGTTGGTACTTATGTCACATAGATGAAGTGAGCCTGAGAGGACGTGTTGATACCATCGATGAAAACTACAGGAGACCACTAGTCCCCTCTGAGTTAAAGCCAGGCCTAAGGATGATAGATGTGATAGGCACGATAGTGTACGTAGGTAGATTGACGAAGGTTATGGTGAGAGGTGATAGGGAGGTAGATGTAAGAGATCTAGTCATAGAGGATAAAGGGAGTGCTGCCAAGGTTAGACTCTGGGGAAGAGCAGCCCATAAAATAGAAAAGGACAACCTTGGCACAAAGGTTGTTATAACAAATGTTGATGTGAAAGCTGACGGTAAAGGGGTCAGAATCGTAAGCACTAGCTTCACTGATATTGTAAAGGCCTGAAGTTTACAAGCAATCGACAATGCTTGGGGCTCAAAACAATAGTTATATCCCCGGAGGACTAGCAAAGATTAGAGGGACTAGAGATGGGAAGGAGAAGGAGAAGAAGGAAGATCGTTGTCAAGGTGAAGAAGAGAATACCTGAGGTCTTTGAGTGCCCCCATTGTGGTAGGAGAACTGTCAAGGTTGACATTGAGAGGAAAGGCGAAGTGAAAGCCATTGTGAAGTGTGGAAGCTGTGGAATACATTTCGAAACTCCAGTACCGTCGATCTTCAAACCTGTTGATGCCTATCATAAATTCGTAGATGCGTACTATGAGGGGAGAATTGAGCTACCAGAGGTGAAAGGTGAAGTAGCTGAAGAGATTCAAGAAGAACTTAAGGGCGAGCTAATAAAGGGAAGTGAGGAGCACAAGGAAGAGGTGTCCTCTTGAGGGTCTACAAGTACCTAATGTCAAGAATAAGCCAAGAAGGAGCCATACATCTTACCTTAATAGATCCAGATAAGGTAAACCCTGAGGAGGGAGCAGAGATAGCCTTAGCTGCAGAGAGAGCAGGCACAGCAGCCATAATGGTGGGAGGATCTATAGGGGTTACCGAGGCTAAGCTTGATAAGCTCATAGTTGAGATGAAGAGGCGAGTGAAGATACCCATAATACTCTTCCCAGGCAACATAACAGGGCTGAGTAGATATGCAGACGCTGTGTGGTTCATGAGCTTGTTGAACTCAACAAGCACTTATTACCTCATAGAAGCACAAGCCCTTGGCGCGCCAATAGTCAAGAAGTATGGCATAGAGCCCATACCCATGGGCTACATAGTGATTGAGCCTGGGGAGGCTGTAGGGTTCATAGGAAGAGCGCGACCCATACCTATCAAACACCCTGAGATAGCAGCAATATATGCCTTGGCTGCTCAATATCTGGGCATGAAGTTTGTCTATCTGGAGAGGGGTTCAGGAGCGCCAGGACCACTACCTCCTGAATTTGTTGAGAAGGTAGCTAACATGGTTGATATTCCAGTGATCGTAGGAGGAGGCATAAAAGAGGGAACAGTCGCAAAGAATTTAACGAAGGCAGGCGCAAAGTGCATAGTCACAGGCACTATTGTGGAGGAAGTAGAGGATGTGGAAGTTAAAATAAAGGAAATAGTTAAGGGGATTCGAGAGGGTGCTCTAGAAAGGATGCAGAATGTACAAAGGTGACATGGACTCCTACTTCAGGCTCATCGAGGATAGCTTCAACAGGCTTCTAGAGATAGCTAACAAGGCTCGAAGTAAGGGCATCGACCCTGAGCCTTATGTAGAGGTAAAGTCCGCTCGAGACCTAGCAGAGAGGGTTGAAGGCCTTCTAGGCATCAGAGGCATAGCAGAGATCATAAGAGAGCTCCTTAAGAGCATGAGTAAGGAGAGAGCTGCCTTCGAGCTTTCAAAGGCTCTTATATATAGGCTTGAGGATTTAAGTGATGAAAGGAAGGCTGAGATATCAATAAGAGCAGGTCTTGCTGTGTTAACTGATGGCGTGACTGCCGCTCCTATCCAAGGTATCGACTGTATAAAGTTCAAAAGAAATCCTGATGGAAGCCTCTACTTGGCGATATACTATGCAGGGCCCATAAGGTCAGCAGGCGGAACTGAGCAGGCCCTCAGTGTGTTGTTGGCAGATTACGTGCGTAGACTCCTCAAGCTCTCTGAATATAAGCCCACCAAAGAGGAGGTCGAGAGATATCTAGAAGAGCTAAGACTGTATGAGCGAAGAGTTGCTCGTTTTCAATATCATGCCAGTGATGAGGAGATAAGATTAGTAGTAAGCCACCTTCCCGTCGAGGTCACTGGCGTGCCTACCGATCTAGTTGAGGTCTCTATTCATCGAGACCTTCCTCGAGTAGAGACCAATAGGGTAAGAGGAGGAGCATTAAGAGTCATAAACGATGGCATCATAGCCAAGGCTCGTAAGCTCATCCCCTTGGTAGAGGAGCTGAGGATTGAGGGATGGGATTGGCTACATAAGCTTATCAAGGATAGGAATAAGAAAGAGGGAGGTACAGTAGAGCCTTCCGAGAAGTATCTCGAAGATGTAGTGGCTGGGAGACCCATATTCTCACATCCATCCAGAAAAGGAGGGTTTAGGATAAGATATGGTAGAGCTAGAAACACAGGCCTAGCTGCTATAGGTATGAACCCCGCCACAATGGTAATATTGGGCGAGTTCCTTGCTATTGGCACTCAAGTTAGGACTGAAAGACCTGGCAAGAGTGCCATCGTCATGCCTGTAGATAGCATTGAAGGACCCATAGTTAAGCTCAGAGATGGAAGTGTATTACAAGTACAGGATATGGAAGAAGCTGTTAGAATAAAGGATCAAGTAGAGGAGGTCATCTTCGCTGGGGACATCCTAGTAGCTTATGGAGAGTTTAAGGAGAATAACTATCCCCTAGTGCCTTCAGGGTATTGTGAGGAGTGGTGGGCTCAAGATCTGAGGAAGAAGATTGAGGACATAGAGGTCAATCATATCAAAGCCCTGGGCCTAGACCCAGCCAGGCTAAGGCGGATGATAGATGAGCCATTAAGGATAAGGCCAACCCCTGAGGAAGCTCTTCTACTTGCAGAGAAGCTCAAGGTGCCGCTACATCCCAAATATACCTATCTCTGGAATAACGTAAGAGTTGAGGACGTTAAGCTACTCATGAAGGAGCTCGCCATAAAGAGCAAGGTATTGAAGAAGGAGGGTCGTGTAAGGGCTATAAGAGTCAAGAGCATGAGGCCAGAGGCCAAGAGAGTGCTTGAGCTCTTAGGGGTGCCACACAGGGTCGTGGATGATGAGGTGTTAATAGAGGAGCACGCTCCTATAGTATATAAACTGTTCTTTCATAAAGCGGATATACCATCATGGTACTATCATGATGTTAGAGAGTACATTGAGTGTATAAGCGGAATACCTCTGAGGAACAAAGTAATCATGTACACAGGATTGAGAATGGGAAGACCAGAGAAAGCTTCTCCACGGAGAATGTCTCCTCCTGTACACGCACTATTCCCACTAGGCGAAACTGGAGGAAGAAAGAGAAGTCTTAGTGAAGCGGCTAAAGGAGGAACAATAAGAGTAGAGGTTGTGAACAGGATATGCCCAATATGTAGGAGGAGGACTTTTGACTACTCATGTCCACTATGTGGACAAAGGACGAAAATCATCAGGAGATGTCCTAGGTGTGGAAGAGAGCTTGATAAAGCACGATGCCCTTCCTGTGGAATGAACACCATAGCCTTTACCACTATGAACATTAACATAGAGAGCTATGTTAGTACACTGGTTAGGAAGTTTAATATAAAGGTGCCTAAGGATGTGAAGTGCGTAAAAGGCCTTATGAGTGAAGATAAGGAGCCAGAGCCACTTGTTAAAGGGATCTTGAGAGCCATACATGACGTCTATGTGTTCAAGGATGGAACTATCAGATTTGATGCTACTAATGCTCCAATAACACATTTCAAGCCTAAGGAGATAGGTACTTCTGTCGATAAGCTAAGGAAGCTGGGTTATGACAAGGACTACAAGGGTAGGCCTCTAGTGGATGATGAGCAGATAGTGGAACTTAAAGTTCAGGATGTAATACTTCCTAGAAAGGCAGGAGAGTATCTAGTAAGAGTTGCTAAGTTCGTTGATGAGTTGCTTGAGAAGGTCTATGGCATGGAGCCTTTCTATAAAGTCGAGAAGCTGGAAGACCTCATAGGACATCTCGTCATAGGGCTTGCCCCTCATACGTCTGTTGGTATAGTGGGCAGAATAATAGGCTTCACTGATGCCAATGTGATATTTGCACATCCATATTGGCATGCAGCGAAGAGGAGGAACTGTGATGGAGATGAGGATTCCGTAATGCTAGCTCTTGATGTCCTGCTCAACTTCTCTAGGCACTATCTACCAAAGCATAGAGGAGGTCTTATGGATGCTCCACTAGTAGTTACCGTCATAGTTAATCCCAAAGAGGTGGATGATGAAGTATACAACATGGATGTTGTATGGCAATATCCTTCTGAGTTTTATGAGCACACTCTAGGGATGCCTATGCCCTCAGACCTTAAGCGAATGATAGAGACTGTTGAGGATAGAGTTTATGGTACTAAAAGTCCCTTCATGAACCTTGGCTTCACTCACTTTACATCATCCATAGTCATGGGACCCAAGGATACAGCTTACAGGTCATTAAAGACTATGAGCGAGAAGGTGAGGGCTCAGCTTAAGATAGCCAAGATGATGTTAGCAGTAGATGAAGATGATGTGGCTGAGAGATTGCTTGTCCATCACTTCATACCTGACCTCATGGGCAACTTAAGAGTCTTCGCTTCACAGAAGTTCAGGTGCTCATCATGCAACGCCATATATCGAAGGCCCCCTCTTGGGGGAAGATGTCCTAGATGTGGAGGCAAGATCGTGCTCACGGTTCACGAAGGAACGGTTAAGAAGTATCTGGAGTTCGCTAGAAGCATTGTTGAAACCTATAAAGTTAAGGATTACGTCAGGCAAAGGTTTGCACTCCTTGAGCTTATGTTAAAAGTCACATTTAGAAGGGAGGCGTATCATCTAGATTTGGAAAAGTTCATGAGGGAGAGCACATGAGAATAAAGGAGTTTCAAGACCTTATGAGGAAGATCTACTATGAGAGAGATTCGAGGAGAGGTATCGAGAGGACCTATATGTGGCTCGTTGAAGAGGTTGGGGAGCTTGGCAGAGCTATTTTGAAGGGGAGTTCAGAAGAGGCTTCGCTTGAGGCAGGAGATGTGTTTGCCTGGCTTTGTAGTCTATGTAACCTCCTAGGCATAGACCTAGAGGAGGCTGTAAAGAAGAAGTATCCAGGCTACTGTCCCAGATGTAAATCAATACCATGTAGATGTAAGGAGGTCTAAGGTACAATAATGTGCATGTGAGCTAGAACTACTAGTGCCATAAGCATTATGGTAAGGACCACTACTATCTCAGGCCTTAGCTTTATGCCTCTTATCTCTTCCTCAAAGAACCTAACCAAGCCTGCCGATGAGAGGGGCATAGGCCTTCCTCTTTCTCTTCTTCTCCTTGACATGTCAACCTCCTCCTAATCTACTAATGCTAGCTCTCCATATTTTATTCTTCTCAATTCCTCAGAGCTTATCGGTTCCGTTTTAACCTTTCCTGAGTCCTCAGCTATAAGAGCACTACTCCCAAGGGGATCCTCTATTATGAAGGTAAATCTGAGTTCGCCCTTAAGTGCCCTCTCTATCTGAGCTAGAAATCTTCTACAGGACTCACGCTCCTCTTCGCTCTCAGCTGTTTGAAGAAGACCTTCAACTAGCTCTTTAACGCTGGTCAGAACTCCTTCTATGTTGGTTATCTCACCCTGGGCTATAGGCCCTGGCTCTATGAGGATCCCAAGCTCTGGTATCCTTATGGTGGCGGTTCCTGACCTTATGACTCTTATGTTGAGGTCCTCCTCCTTCTCAACTTCCACCACATATCTAGTAGGCCTTTTAAAGCCTAAAGAGGATACGCTGGTATGCTTATATCCACAGCACTCGCACTTAGTGGTCACTATGAGGACCTCGCCAAAATAAGGTATAGTATGCACTACTTCAGTTATCCTAAGTGTCTTCGCATGACAGTAGGGGCACTTCTCTATTCTCTCTCCAATTATCTTTGGTTCAGGCATAGCGTATATTTATCTTGAGAGACAGGCTTTAAATATAGACTCAAAAGCCAGAAAATCTGTGGGGTCATAGGATTGAACATAAGTGCATACTACAAGAAGCTGTTCAGATTGCCAAGTGTATACATTATGGTCATGGTCGTAGCACTAGAGCTCCTAGTTATGATTCTCCTGATGAAGTTCATGGGACTCAGCTCTGATACATGCGCATTCATGCTGCTCATCCCGATATTGAGTAACATTCCTCTCATGATCTTGAATAAGGAGTACTTCACTCTATCCAGGACTATATTTCTATCCATGGTCTCAGTGCTCATTTTGTGGATAACTATGTTGATGAGGAGAAAATGTGACCTCATTACACTAGCGCCTGAGACCTATTTTAACTCCTTTATAATAACCTTTCTCAGAGGTGTTGGGATAGCTCTTTTGATCCTAGTGCTTCATCTAGCTCTAGGCTCCTTTATATTGTCGTTCAGAGGTGTATTTTCACTCCATAACGTCATGATGTTCATTTCTCTCAGCATGATACCTTTGCTCATCATGGTCAGCATCATCAAGAAGTACGTAAGGGATGTATGTGGGCTTGACTTCATAGAGCTTTGTAGCTCCTTTCTAAGGATGTGGCTCGCCTACAAGATCGAGCCCTATGAGGAATACCTCAAGAAAATATGTGAGGAGAAGACCAGCAGATGCTTCTATATAGCTATGCTTGATAGGAAGAGGAACATCAAGGGGTTGATTCTCATACCTGAAATACATCCAGGTCCTTTCAGAAACCTAGGTAGTAGCGACCTGCCCTCTAGGCTCATGAAGGACTATAGTCAGCGGGAAGGCTTTCCTATACTATTTCTTCACGGTGCTGTGACGCACGAAGAGGATGTAGCTGTACGTGAAGATGTTGACATATTCTTGGATCATGCCTTGAAGGAGATAAAGAGGATAGTCAGAAGGCAGGACCCAGTGACCATGGTCAGCAAAGTAATGAAGGTCAGAGGAAGGAAGTATGAGGCGTACGCTATGGTAATGAACGATTATGTGATAGTCATAGTGTCGACTACTGAAGGAGGAATTGAGGATCTGCCTTTGAGCCTGTGGAGATGGGCTGATGAGGAGGCTAGAAGGCATGGCTTCAAAGGATTAATACTTATAGATGCTCATAATGCCATAGACGAGAGAGCTTCCATTACACAAGAGGACTTGAAGGACTTGGAGTACGTGATCAAGACATGTATTGATGAAGCTAGTGGTCTAAGAGGCATAAGGTGCAGAAATCTTCTAGGAGCTATGATGGTGAAGGAAGTCAGCATAGGGCTTGAGGAGGGCATGGGACTTGGAGGCATAGGAGGCTTATACCTGAAGTATGATGAAGATGAGGTCCTCCTCACTGTCTTGGATGGGAACAACATGAGGCGAGAATTCAAAGACATGTTGGAGAGAGCACTTCACGAGGCCGTGAGGCCGAAAGTAGTTATCGTAACGACTACTGACACTCATATCGTATGTGGTCTTGAGCTAGGGGGTAGAGGCTATCGAGCCTTAGGAGAGCATGAAAAGCACAAGCTCCTTATAGGCGAGGCTGTAGAGCTTGCCAAAGAACTTAAACAAGCAGCTAAAGAGGTAGGCTTTCTATGCGGATGTATTGATGTTGGGAGAGTAAGAGTCTATGGGAAGAGGTTACACGATATGATGAAGGCCCTAGACAGAGGCTA
>Ga0180300_10000201_pt1 | contig 24957 bp, 24 predicted proteins | sample GuaBasSediGuay15_FD_121798 | JGI IMG/M metagenome (GOLD analysis project Ga0180300, IMG submission 121798) | Subseafloor sediment microbial communities from Guaymas Basin, Gulf of California, Mexico - Guay15, Core 4569-2, 21-24 cm | ecosystem: Environmental > Aquatic > Marine > Hydrothermal...
ACGATTACCACGTCTCTTCTGTCAAAAAGAGCCCGGGTGGCAGCATGCCGCAGCTTGTCGATCTCCTCGTTGATATCGGTCTCTTTCTCTATGTAGGTATCAGTGTGCGGTATGTAGGCTTCCGGCTGGTAGTAATCGTAGTAGCTAACGAAGTACTCCACGGCATTATTGGGCAGGAACTCCTTGAACTCCGTGTATAGTTGGGCGGCCAGGGTCTTATTGTGGGAGATCACCAGAGTGGGTTTCTGAAGCCGCTCCACGACGTTGGCCATGGTGAAGGTCTTACCGCTGCCGGTTACCCCGAGAAGGGTCTGGTGCTTGTAGCCGCGCACCAGTCCCTCTACCAGCTTGTCTATCGCCTGCGGCTGATCACCGGTAGCCCTGAAATCTGAGACTATCTGAAAAGGAGGCATAACTTACCTGGGCAGACTCCGTCCTTGATTGTTGACACGAGGGCCGCAGGCTCTGTCTATCCGGGGTTGTGTCATGTTGCGTCCACCTCCTCTGCAATCCCTATCTTCTCCACGGCAAGCTGCACGTAGTTCACCTGCCCGGCCTCAACCAGGTCCTTCAGCCGCCTCTCGTCATGGGACAGTCGCGACCTGCCCGACTTGACCTCGATGAAGTCGACTCCCTGGTCATACTTGATGCCGACGAAGTCAACGGGCTCCCCAAGGTAGAAAAGCCTGTCGTAGTGGGTCAACTCGAAGGTGGCCATCAGCTCATGCAGTCTCCCACCCCGCTTGCTCAGGCTGCCTGTTATCGATTCCAGAACATCTCGGGGCAGTCTCCTCAGTATTGCATGGGTGTCCTTGATGTCCTGCGCTGACACCGTAGTGGCCGAGGCAAGCTGGTCCAGCCGCAGCCTGAGCTCGCTCAGGTGCTGTTCAACCTCGGGCAGCACCGTCGGTCTGGGCCGAAGGAGAAGGAAAAGCACCACAGCCAGTAACACCAGCACCACGCAGATCAAGAATATTTCCATGACCCTGCCCTCCTTGGGACTCCGTGACCTATTTTAAGGCATGGCGGGGCATTAAAGAAGGTATGGATGCCGCAAATGTCTTCCAGACATAGGACAACGCATTCGCCGATGCTGAGGAAGAAGGAGGTCAAAGCGGCCGCTTTGCTGGTATACCTGGGCGGCGGGGGTAACGTTGCGGACTAGAGGAGACTTTCTCCACGATCACCAGCGAACGCTCAGTCAGGAAATCAGAGGCCACCGGTCTGATCTCTCTCAGTCTACCGCCGAGAAGCTTTATTGCCCTAGCGGCCTGATCGACCTCGTCCTCTATCGCCCCTTTCTTCTGGGCAATGAACAGGCCACCCAGACGGCAGAACGGCAAGCTCAGCTCTGCTACAGTCGGAAGTCGGCTGACTGCCCGTGAGACGACTGCATCGAACGCCTCACGGTGCTCGGGTTGGTGGGCCAGTTCCTCAGCCCGGTCGGTCAACACCTCCACGTTTTCCAGTCCCAGTCTGTCCGAGACGTGCTTCAAGAAGCCAGTCTTCTTGGTTACCGACTCCAGAAGCACCAGCCTTATCTGGGGAACCACGAGCTTGATTGGGATGCCCGGCAGCCCTGCACCCGTGCCAACATCCAGCAGGTCCATCCCTCCCTCGCTCCCGAGGATCTCCCCCAACGCTGGTACCACAGTGAGCGAGTCCAGGAAATGCTTGACCTGTACCTCCTCAAATTCGGTGATGGCGGTGAGGTTCATCCTCCGGTTCCACGCAACGAGTTCCTCGTAGTAAAGCTGGAACCGATCAGTCTGTTCCTTCGAAAGAACAATGCCGAGTTGCTTTGCACCCTGTACCAGCTTGTCCATCACCAGGGACCCTGCATGTACTCAATGGTAGCGTGGGCTGAGACGTCAGGCTAGCGCAGAAAGCTTCCAGGAAGCCGGTGTGTCAGTCGGCCGCAGGCAATTCGCCTTGTTAGTAGATCACCTTCTCTGATTCGAGGCGGGCGATCTCTTCGTCGGACATGCCCAGGAGTTCTTTGAAAACGTAGCTGTTGTGCTCTCCGAGGAGGGGAGAGCGGTGCCGGATTTCGGTGGGATTGTCGGGCAGCACCCAGGCTGTGTTGGCGATGAAATCGACGCCGGTGGTGGGGTGCTCGACCTCCAGATATGTCCGCCTCTCTTGCAGGTGGGGATCGAAGAACCGGCCCTCGGTATCCAGGCAGGGCGCCGCCGCCACCCCGTGCTTCTGGAGTATGTCGGTAGCCTCGTAGTGCGTGTAGTTGACAGTCCACTCTGTGATCAGTCTGTCGAGCTCTTCCTGGTGCTTGAGGCGGCTGTACTTGTCAGCAAACCTCTCGTCCTGGGCCCACGGTGGGTTGCCGATTGCCTCGCAGAAGTTCTTCCATTCCTGCTCCGTCTTGACACCGATGGAGACCCAGTTGTCCTCTCCTTTGCAGCGGTAGTTATTGTGGGGGCACATGGTGGGGTAGCGATTGCCCTGCGTTCCCAGGACATTCCCATTCATGACATATTCCATTACCGCCTCGCCAGCTATGCCAATGACGGCCTCCAACTGGGCCATCTCGATGAACTGGCCCTTGCCAGTCCTCTTGCGGTAGCGGAGGGCGGCCAGAACAGCGAAAGCGCCATGAAGTGCGCTGTTCACGTCGGCATACGCCTGCTGTAGCCCCAAGACACGCTCTCCATAGTAGCCCACCAGGTTGTCAACCCCGGCCAGCCCGGTCAGGGAAGGCCCGTAGGTCTGGGCATCCCGCAGCGGGCCGTAGTGCCCGGTAGCGGGCAGAGAGATCATGATGATGCCGGGGTTCACCTTCGCCAGGGACTCGTAGTGAAGGTCGTGATCCCTCATCACCTTGGGAGAGAAGTTCTCCACCACGATGTCGCTTATCTTGACCAACTGCTTAATGATGGGTATGGCGGCGGGCTGCGCCATGTCCAGTGTCACGCTCAACTGATTGCGGACACCGCTGTGGAACCAGGGGTCTCTATCAGGATCCCTATCGAGGTTGTCAGGGCTGAGCCTCATGGAGTCTACGCGGCTCCTGGTCTCTATCTTTATCACCTCGGCTCCCAGGTCACCCATCATGGTGGCCAGATAAGGGCCGGCAAAGACCCAGCCAAAGTTGATCACCCTGTAACCCTGAAGAGGGTATTGTCTTTCCTGGCTCATATGACTCCCGCGTTGCGTAGTCTCTCCAGGTCTTCCCTGGCATAGCCCAGCCGGTTGCAGTAGACTTCCTCGTTGTGCTGGCCGAGAAGCGGCGCAGGCCGCTCTATGGCCCACGGGCTCTCTGAGAACTTGCCTGGGGCGCCTGGGTATTTCAACCTGCCAGCGACAGGATGGTCAAACTCAACAAAGTAGTCTCGCACCTTCAGGTGTTCATCATTCACCACTTCTTCCATGTTCCGCACCGGGGCGAAGGGTATCCTCTTCTCCCGGCACATGGCGTATATCTCCTGCTTGGTATGCGCCATCAGCCAGGGTGCCAGCAGAGCATCCATCTCGTCGGCGTATTTCAGGCTTAGCTCACGCCGGTCCTGGAACCTGGGGTCATTGGCGTACCACTCGGGCACCTGCCCATCGCCCACTATCTCCAGGAACCTCTTCCACTGATAGCCTTGAATGGCGATCATACTCATGAACCCGTCTTTGCACGGGAGTATAGTGTAAGGGTAAACCCCTGGCGTACGATGCCCCCAACGCATTCTCTTCATGCCATGCATTATGAACGAAGACTCCTGGTTTCCGGTGTGCAGAGTAGCCCAGACCTGTGCTTCCGAGATGTCTACCTGCTGGCCTCTGCCGCTGAAGTCGCGCGCGAACAAGGCGGCCATGGCGGCGGCAGCCCCAGCGGCGCCGCTCTGGTAGTGTCCGAGACACAGCGGAGGAGTTAGCGGCTCGCGGCCCGGCTCGCCAGCGCATACGCTCTGACCTCCCAACGCGCTGGCGTTGATGGCATAACCCTTGTAGTCTTTGTACGGCCCAGTCTGCCCAAACGCAGTAATAGAGACCATTATGAGCCCGGGGTTCATCCCTTGCAGACTGGTGTAGTCAAGGCCCAGGCTGACCATAGCGGCCGGTGCATGGTCTTCAATCAGTATGTCGGCCTTCTTCACCAGCTCCGTCAGGATCTTCTTTCCGGTGAATATCTCGGGGTCCAGGGTGATGCCGAGCTTGTTGGCGTTGAGGTAGAGGAAAAGGCCGCTCTTTTCTGGATGGGGAATGTGGCCGGGGAAAGGCCCGCGCTGCCTGGCCTCGTCACCGGTACCGGGCTTCTCTATCTTGATGACCTCGGCGCCGAGGTCGGCCAGGAGCTTACCGCAGTATGGTCCGGCAATGAAATCGGCCCACTCCAGAACCTTCAGTCCGCTGAGCGCCTTGTCGGCCATACCAACTCAGGATTATACCTGACAGGAATGCATTCCGCAAATAACGGAGGCGGGGACACACCGCAGGCCGTGCCCCCGGAGACTCATCCTGACACCACCCGATAGCCGTTCTCCCCAACCCCGAGCCCGTGCCTGAGGGCAGTGGCAACCTGGGGAGCGTCCCATGGGTTGGCAGTGAGCCTGTTCCTGGCCCGGTAGGACAGCAGTACCTTGAGTGCCTCCACGTCTATGGCCACCATGTCTCCTGAAGCCAATATGATGCCTGGCTCCACCAGTTCCCCTTTGTCCGGTCCTCCGGACACAAAGGCCCTTCGGCCATCCATGATGATCAGGTCGGGCTGTCGAAACAGGTTGACCTCGGCCACCTTGCGTTCCAGCTCCCTCCGGTGCATGGCACGACGCTCGCCAGGGTGCACCAGGCCCACGGCCAGCTTGAGGGACAGCGAGAAGCGGGCCAGCTTGTGGGTCTTCATACACGGAAGGTAGACCAGCCTGGTCGCCTCGTAAGCAGCCCTGGGCACCGTCACTTCCTTGAGGTAGTCACCTTTGATTTGAACCCGGACCCAGTCCTTCGCCCTGTCGTCGAATATGACCAGCTCCACCCCCATACCAGCCAGCAACTCCGGCACCCCGAGCTTGGCCGCGGTGAGTCTCGTCGGCCTCCACATGCCGCCGGAACTCTCGCCTACCACGACCCTGGCACCTGCCTCCATCAGAAGCTCCAGGACGACTCGTAGAAAGTTAAGGTCGGTCGAGCCAGGGAAGGGATCCGGGCTGTTGAAGTTGGGCCTTACCATTACGGTCTCGCCTGCAGCAGCCAGCCTGTCCAGGCCCCCCAGCAACTCAATGCTCCTGGCAACCGAACCACGAAGATCAGGACCTGCCTTCACCCTGCTGACCAGTGGCACGTTGTCCTGCCGCCAGACGTTTTCCCGGCGTGGCTTCGCCGGGGCGACAGGCAGCCCATCCGGTCTCCTGTCCATAAGGAAGTGATAAATGCCGCGGAGAGTATCCATCAGAGTGCTCATTAGAGGAGGACTGCCGTTGTATCTTTGTCGTCTATTGTAGTAGCTTGCGGGCCATCCGGCTATAGTGGTCGGCCCATGTCGACGGTTCACGGATTGGGTGCTTGCACGTACCGGAAGTGGGTAGAACCCCCCATTACTCCAGAGATCGCCTGGTATATTATCCTTGGTCGGTCACTGCTGCGGCGCCTCTCGGGATTGCCGCTCTGCCAGACTATGACTATAGGGTCCTTCGCCTCAGCGAGCCTGCGAACGGACACCCCGTACAGCCGGGGCACGCCCTGTCCAGGCCCGTGTGGGCCATCAGGAAACAGCTTGATTATTGGCTGTTTATAATGTAGCATCGCTCCGTCAGCGTGGCGGGCAATCATTCGAGAGCACCGTAGAATATGACGGCCAAGAGCAAACGAGCCAGGAAAGGTGTCGCGGCCAAGAAGGCAGCGGCCAGGGGAGCCCCACCCAGGCAGCAACCACCATCCCAGAAGCGGACTTCGGCTGGAAAGCCGCCTCCCAAAAAGGCAGGGACGGCTCCCGCCTTCTTCAGCTTCGACAACAAGCGCTTCGTCCTCCTCTGCCTTCTGGCTGTTCTGGGCTTCGCCTTTTTTGTCCGCTGCCTGCACCTGTTCGACTCCAGTCACTATTACATAATCAGCGCCGACTCCCACGTCTTCCACTGGATGGCGGGAGAGATCATGGACGGCCAGGCGATCCCGGACAGGTTCCCCAGCGGACTGGCCTACCCGATGGCCTACATTGCCAGCGCTGTCGGCTTTGTCTTCAGCCTGTCAGACGAGCATGCGCTGGAGCTTGTCACCAGGTACCTGGCACCCTTTCTGGCCGTGATTACGTGCGTCGTGCTTTACGTGGCCGCCAGCAGACTCTATGACCGGCGCGTGGGGCTTATGTCTGCTTTCGCCTGGGCAGTCCTGCCCCATGCCTACTTCATCCAGGGTGCGGGGTATGTCGACCGTGACCCGTTCAACGTCCTGCTGGTGGCAATCGGCGCTTTTGTTTTCGTCTTCAGCAAGAGGTGGCACCGCCAAATAGGTCGTTTGGACGTCGGATGGGTGCTCGGTGCCCTGCTCGTGCTGGTCATCGAGTTCATACTGTATCTGGAGTGGTCGTGGGTTGGGCCAGGGCTGGTGCTGGCCATTATCCTGGCCTATTCTGCCGGCGACTTTGTGGTTGAGTTCCTGAAACAGGGAGAGAGCGGCTCCATGGCTCGCTACCAGCCGGAGTCGGAGCATTTGTCCGTCAGGCTCAAGAGCGCCCTGAAGCAGACTAGCTGGCAACCTCTGGCTCTCGTCCTGTCTCTCAATATATTGGTCTCCCTGGTGAACTTCGGCCTGACAGCTAAGACCTTCAGCTTCATTGGCTCGGTCCTTGCCGCTGGCAGTGGTGAGATCGCGGAGCTTCAGGGCCTGGGCTTTAGTGACTTGCTCCTCTTTCAGTTCTTCCTTCTTCTGATCCCGGTCGGGCTATTCCTGGCTCTGATGAGGCACCAAAAGGGAGACATACTGGTTGTGACCTGGTTTGTGAGCTTCTTCGTCCTGAGCCTCTTCTCCCGGCGCACCATCCTCTATGCCACGCCCGCAGCGGCTGTGCTTGGCGGCATCGTCTTGGGCAACCTGATCGACTTTCGCTACAGCCGTGAGGCTGGCCGGATTGTCCAGAAGATAGTGGCTGTGATTGTTGTAGGCATCCTGCTGGGGCTGTCCTCGCTGGCCCAATCGCTGGGAAGCGAGCCAAGAGTAGCAGCCAACAACGCCTGGTACGATGCTCTTGTGTATCTCAAGGACAACACGGAAGAGGACGCCATTGTAATGACCTGGTGGGACTACGGATACTGGATACTTGACGTGGCCGGGCGAAGGCCAGTGGTCGATGGCGGTCTGTACGGGCATGGCGGGTATCAGGACGACGATATAGCATTAGTCTACTGCACCGAAGACGCATCGGAGGCGGTCCAGGTAATGCAGAAGTACAAAGCCGACTACCTGGTCTTCTCAGAGGTGGAACACGAAATCTGGTCCACCATTTTGAGCCGTGGCTGGCCCCAGGTGAAGCCCGGCGAGGACTGGACCCCTCTGTGGCGTCGCGCCCTCGATGGCAACTTTCACTCCGAGGATGGGCTGGAGAGGATATACCCCGCTCCCGAGGTGCAGGACCCAGAGATAGTGATCCTGGCCCTGAAAGAGGGATGACAGCCACAAACCCACCGTGACTGGCATTAGCACCTGGCGTTTGCCATCGCTACCCGGCCAGGAGCCTGACCGGGCAAGAAGAACAATGTCATACAGACGTTATCGGCCAACCACCGTCAGCCCCATAGTCATTCTTATCGGTATTAACGCGCTGGTGTTTCTGGCGACCAGCGCAGATGACAACCTGATATACACGCTCGGCCTGCGGCCGGAGGCCCTCTCGGAGAGACCCTGGACCATTGTCACCAACCTCTTCGTCCATGGTGGTTTCGGGCACATCCTGGCCAACATGCTGACCCTCTACTTCTTTGGGACCTACCTGTCCCGGCTGCTGGGCTGGCGCGATTGCCTGTTCATCTACTTCCTTGGCGGACTACTTGGGAACGTCTTCTTTATACTGCTGGCGCCGCCAGACTACGTCGGCATCGGGGCCTCGGGGGCAGTCTTTGCCCTCGGAGGGACGCTTACTGTGCTGCGGCCGAACCTGCGCGTCATAGTATTTCCCATACCGGCCCCTATCCCCCTCTGGGTGGCCGTGCTCGGTGGTTTCGTGATCATCTCCTTCTTCCCCAACGTGGCCTGGCAGGCCCACCTGGGCGGTCTTGTCCTGGGTCTGGCGGCAGGCGCATTCTTCAGACCGCGCAGTCGCCGCACGCCCTACTACTGGTAGCCCCCGTCGCAAGGCGGTGTGCCGAGACCGGCCTCCCGTCTCTGGTCCAACCAGCAAGCCAGCGCCTCCCTGCTCTGCTAACTGTAACCTCTTCTTCACTTCTGGGCGCCGTTCTTAACCGGTTCTTAACCCTGACGAGGTAGTCTCCATGTAGATCGAGAAGGATGATACGCTACTCGCACGAGCTGCGTCCGGTCTGGGCAGACGGGCCTATAAAAGAGGGAACCCAGTGGGGCAGGGGGGTACATCCCCACTGGGTGAGGGAAATTGGTATGACATCGAACCTCTTCGGCTCGATTGCCACCTTTAGAAGTTGTACCGCGGAGAAAGTTTCCTTCGTCCTCCTGAATCAGCTTGACCTCATTCTGACATTGTGGGCCATTTCTCTTGGACTGTCTGAACTCAACCCCTGGGTGAACGCTCTGGTTTCCACTCCCGCTCTGCTGGTGCTGGTCAAAGCTGTTGTGCCTCTCTTCATAGCTTGGCTAGTTCCTGGTAGATTGCTCCTACCAGCTAGCGCCCTCCTGGCGGCCGTGGTTGCCTGGGACATATCGCAACTGCTGGCATTCCTGATTTGAAGTTGCTCCCCCTGGCATGTTCTCCAAATTGTCTGCTGCTCGACTCGACAGGCTTCGCTCGCCCGCTCCCCTCAGGCTCCCTGCCAGGATTGGGGTTGTGAAGGAGCGAACCTCTGCAGCGGCGCCACCGGCGGCACCAACTCACCAGTAGCCTCAAGATAGAGTCTGGCCGCGCTCACCCTGGGGTGCTTGCGATCGAAATCTGCCTCTGCCTTGAGCTTGCCATACATACTGTTTATGTGGTGCTCCACGGTTTTCACATCGATATATAGAGCATGCGCTATGGCGGCGTTGGTATACCCCTTGGCCAGTAGATTGAGGATCTCTGATTCTCGGGTAGTTAGCTGAGTGAGGAAGGGATAGGCCGCCTTCTCAGTGAACAGGAAAGTGGCCAGGGCTGGATCAAGGATCACCTGGCCCTGGCTCGCCGCCAGTATGATTCCCGACAACTGCTCTACCCGATCAAGGGACTGCTTCAAGAAAAGAGCCATCCCACCCTGCCCCTTTGAGGCGATTCTCCTCAGGGACTGGATGCCCTCGGCGTCATAGAACACCAGCAGCAGGACGATGGCCATTTTGGGTTGGTCAGATCGGACCTGCTCCAGCCCCTCAATGAGGCTGGCTTGAAGCCTTTTGGTACCTACCAGAAGCACGTCGGGCTTGAGTTCGGACACTCCTTGCGCCAAGGCGTGGGCATCATCGTTGGCTGATATCTTCAGCAGGTCAAAGGGCGCTCGCAGGATGTCATGGGAGAGAACAGACTTGTAGACCTCGCGGTATATCTCCTGTTCTTCCGCGACATAGAGCCGCACTCTCTTAGGTTTCATTCGCGCCATTCTCTGCTCCCTCATCCGTTTCCGATCCGGGGCGCTCTCGAGATGCTCTGCTGATCAGAGTGCCTCGGACTCGAAGCCCCGGCGCTAGAGCTCCCCTGGCAACCGGCTTCGCTACGCGATTCTGGGGTTACAGGGCGGTAACGAAGCTTACGAAAAGATTACCGACATGTTGCCATATTTCCTTAATTCTGGCAAGTGGTGATAACCCCCAAATTTGCCGTGGGAGACACCAACAACCTTGACGGGGGTAACGCCGTGAAAGATTGGTGGCAGCGGTTGTGCAAAATCCGTGGTGGCCTAGTCGCCGCTGCCAATCGCGGGTGATAGATTGCAGGGTGTCTATCTGTGCAAAGAGATGTGTAATGTCGCGCGGTCGAAACGGGATACGGAGACCGAATGAAGGCCAGTCAGGCATAACCGGGCTGGAAACGGCCATCATTCTCATTGCCTTCATTATGGTAGCGTCTGTGTTTTCCTACGTAATCCTCTCCGCCGGGCTGTTTTCTTCACAGAAGGCCAAGGAAGCAGTCCACACCGGCCTGCAGAAAACGAGGAGCAGCGTGGACCTGAAGGGCAACGTCCTCGGCTGGGTGCAGCACGGGAACATAACCACAGTATACTTCACCGTGGTCAGTATCCCGGGAGCCGATGCGGTCGATTTCACTAATACCACCGGATCACGCTCACTCGTCATCTCCTATTCGGACAAACATACCTATGACCCTGATGTGACATGGGGCGTCACCAGGCTGACCAGCACAGGCAGTGACTACCTGCTGGACGAGAACGAGCTGTTTCAGGTCACCGTGTACCTGAACGCACCCGGTTCAGCCATAGACCCGTTGCCCGGCCCGTATGACAAGTTCACCCTGGAGGTGAAGCCGCCGGCGGGCGCCACGTTGACTATCGAGCGCACGGTCCCGGCCAGGGTCAACGAGTTGGTGACGCTTTACTAGGGGAGGTGGATGGTGATGTGAGAGGACAAGAGACCATACCAAATCGCTCAAGACTACTCAAGTGAAAGGAGGCGGTATGACCCCTGATAGAGGCAGAGGATTCGGCTGATGATTCACGCCATAAGGATGTAGTGACAGTAAAGGAGAGAAAGGAAAGGAGGGAAAATGCTGGGAAAACGTCTGAAGAAGACAAACCGCGATGAGAGAGGCATCACCGGCCTGGAGACAGCCATCATCCTGATCGCCTTCGTGGTAGTAGCCGCGGTGTTTGCCTACACGGCCCTCTCAGCCGGGTTGTTCTCTACTCAGCAAAGCCAGGACGCGGTCTACTCAGGGCTGGAGGAGGCCCAGAGCACCTTGGAGCTCAAGGGCGGCGTCATCGGCCTGGCTAACGCCACCGGTTCCGGCACCACCGGCAAGCTGGAGCAGATCCTGATTACCGTGGGCCTTTGCTCCGGTGGAGAGCCCATCAACTTCACCGACCCAACGGTGAGCGGGAACAATGACGGCAAGGCGCTGAGCACCTCGTCGGCCACCCACTACGTCACCATCACCTACGTCGACAAGGATCAGAAGGTGGAGGACCTGTACTGGACCCACACCGCCCTGGCCGATGCTGACAGCGACGCTCTGCTGGAAGATGGCGAGCAGTTCCTGATCACCATCGGCGGCAATGATGGCAATAACCTGGTGGATGCCTTGAGCACGGACCTATCGTGTGGCCGAGAGTTCAAGCTCCTGGTCAAGCCTCCGACGGGTGCTGTGCTCGAGATAGAGCGGACGACGCCGGGCTACATCAGCAGCGTGGTCAACATGAGCTAGCTCTCGATTGGCGGCTAGAACAGATGAAACACGAGAACTGGGACTTCTCCGCAGAAGAACGCTAGTAAGAAAGGAGGGAAGGAAGGATGATGAGGAAGTTGAGCAGGATGCGCCGTGACGAAAGGGGAATCACCGGGCTGGAAACGGCCATAATCCTGATCGCCTTCGTGGTGGTGGCAGCCGTATTCGCCTACACTGCGCTCTCAGCCGGCCTGTTCTCCACGCAGAAAAGCCAGGAGTCAGTCTACTCCGGCTTGCAGGAGACGCAGAGCACCCTTGAGCTCAGAGGCGGCGTCGTGGCGTACAAGCACGCTGTTACCGGCGAGAGCACCGACCCGGTGGTCAAGGTAGATATCACCCTGGCCATTGTCTCCGGTGGCGAGCCGGTGGACCTGACGACACGGTACACAGCCACAGGGGACTGGGAAAGTAACGATGAAGGTATAACAGACGGTGGCGCCAGTGCTGCCGGGCCTGTGATTATCAGCTTCTCCAGCGACGAGACCAAAGTGACGCAGTGCGTCTGGACCAAGGACTGGATCGGCGACAACGATGGCGACGACCTCCTGGAGGAGAACGAGAAGGCCGTGATCAGCGTCTGGTTCCACCACCCAACTGCCGGGGTCTATGCTGCTGGCAGCGACCCGTATCTGGGGACCGACACTATTACCACCAATGAGACCTTCAGGCTGGAGATCAAGCCAGCCACCGGTGCGGTTCTGGTCATCGAGCGGACCACGCCAGCCAACCTGGATACGATCAACGACCTTCACTAGGGTCAACCTCGTGGGGATGGGGTGCTTCTGTGTGCCCCATCCCCGCCAGGCAGCAGTCGGTGCATTCCCCGCTACGAGGGGCTGTAGGAGTGGAAATGGCAACCTGTGTTAGTTGGGATTGCCGGGGATGGATGAAGGAGCGCTCTTGTGGACAAGGCCATAACTACAGCTCTGCTCATCATAGCGGGGATTATTTGTACGATATTCGTGTTCAACACGGTGTACCCGATGGTGAACCGCTCCAGCTCAGCCATGGTGAGTATGACGGACCAGATAGACAACAGGATGAAGAGCCGGATCAGTATCGTCCACGAAGCGCACACGGCAGACCGCCTCACTGTCTATGTGTGGGTCAAGAACGTGGGCACGACGCGCATCGACGGCGTCGATGACTGCGACCTGTTCTTCGGACAGGAGGGTAACTTCAATCGTGTCCCCTATGTGACCGACGCCGGCTCAAGTTATCCCCGATGGGACTATGAGGTGGAGAACGACACCGAGTGGAAGCCCAATGTGACTGTCAAATTCACCATCAGCTACGATAGCGACCCCGGGACCGGCACATACTTCGTGAAGGTGGTTCTACCGAACGGCATAGACGACGAGGACTTCTTCAGCATGTCGTGAGACTGACACCAATGTCAACCTGACGACAGGAGGAAGAAGGCAAGGAGCGTGACTCCCGGAGACGCTGGGAAGCCCGAAGCTTGTAGGGCCGCTTTAGCGAGATGAGAGGAAAGAGACCATGGAAACGGCCATTGTAGCCATTATCTGCGTGGCGCTCATAGTGCTAGGTGGCATGACCATGTCCCAGGGCTTTCTGTCGTCAGTAGACACCGCCACCCTCAGCCTGGACGAGCTGGGGGACAGGGACGCCGAGATAATGAGGACCGAGATATCGGCGCTGACTGCAACCTGGTCGTCTTTGACAAACACACTGGAGGTATCTTTGAGCAACACCGGACAGGTGAAGCTGGCCAGCTTCAGCAAGTGGGACGTCATAGTACAGTACTACACCAACAGCAGCTACAGCGTGCAGTACCTCACCTACACCAACGGCACGCTGGGCAGCAACGAGTGGAAGAAGGAGGGTATCTATCAGGACTCCGCTAGCAAGGAGGCGGAGGTCTTTGACCCTGACATTCTGAACCCGGCAGAGGAGATCATCATTCAGGCAAAGCTGGACCCACCCGTAGGGTACGATAGCACCAACCTGGTGGTGGTGTGCACTCCCAACGGCGTTCCAGCAACCAAGTCCTTTGCTGGCCCATCTTCGTGAGGAGGGCCATCGTAACAAGAGGGGGCCGGTATTCCCAGTAGCGTAACAGGCCGAAGACCATGAAGCAGCGCAAGTCCGATCAAGCAGTAAGAAGGAAGTCGCTGAGGCGATCCGTCAAGCTGAGCGACTATTCGTCCTTCAGCTTCGACATGCTGTACCAGCTCTCCTATATGTCAGTGGTAGCTGGTGCCGGTGCGCCGCGCGACCACATTTTCCGGCGCGCTGCTGAGTTGCCCTGTAGCCTGGCAGACTACTTCATGAGGGTTGAGCGCACGCGCCGAAGGCTGGGGTGCGACTACGCCAAGGCTTGCCGCATGGTGGCCGAAGCGATCGACAAGGAAGAGATAAAAGCACTCCTGCTGCGTCTATCCAGCTCACTCGTCTCCGGAGAGCCAGAATCTGAGTTCCTGAAAAACGAGGCAGAGGCCCAGTCGATGGCCTACACCAACGAGTACGAGAGAAGCCTGGAATCGCTGAAACAGTGGACTGACGCTTACGTTTCGCTCGTCATGGCTGCAGTTCTGGTGGTCATTATCGGCGTGGTCTCCACCATGATATGGAAAATGAGTGTGGTCTTCATTCTTACGATGGTGGGGATTTCGATCGGCATTGCTGCCATCGGGGTATGGTTGATCTACCTTCTGTCACCCCGAGAGATTGTCGTCCCTGCTCAGCCCGGCTCTCGCGAGCAGAAGCTTGTTAAGCGGCTGGTCCCTGTGCTCCTGCCCCTCGCCCTGGTGGTGTGCGTTCTTCTAGCACTGACCGGGATGGGCGCGGGATGGATAATGATGGCCGTGGCGCTGGTAATCTTCCCCATAGGTTACCTCAGCGTCAAGGATGACCGGCGAGTCACCAAGAAGGATATGGAGCTGGGACCATTCCTGAGGTCCCTAGGCGGCGTTGCCTCCGCGATAGGGACCACTGTCAAGGATGCGTTGGGCCGACTGGACCTTGACTCGATACGCAACCTTAGACCTGACCTGAGGCGCCTCAACGCCAGTCTGCGCTCTGGACTAACACCCAGGGTCTGCTGGGCAAGGTTCACCAACGATACTGGGAGTGAGCTGGCCAAGCGCAGCGTTGGCATGTTCTATGACGTGGTGGAGGTAGGTGGCGAGCCAGAGGAAGCTGGTCAGCGCGCTGCCTTTTATGCCTCAAATCTGGCCATGCTGCGTGCCAGAAGGAAGACGGTGTCCTTCCCATTCCGCTGGCTTTGCATCGGCATGCATGCCGCTCTCACGGGTCTGCTGATATTTGTAGTGCAGGTCGTCGCTACTTTCGGGTCCATGGTCGCTGAGGCACAGGCGCCAGCGCTCGATACAGCCAGCGGCCTTACCATGGGCTACTTCACCAGTTTCAACCTCGGCGGGCTGGAGTTGATGCAGCGCCTGGTGCTTCCTCTTGTGATTGTCTTCACTGTGTCCAATGCCCTTGCCCCCAGCATAGCGGATGGGGGAAGCAGATGGAAGATCGTCTATCATCTGGGACTGACGGCCTTTATTTCGGGGGCCAGTCTGGTCTGCCTGCCCGAGGTGGCGGAAATGATATTCAGTGCTGTCGAAAGGTGAGGTAACAGGATGGAAACAGTAGAGGAGAGACTCAAAGCGCTCGAAGAAGAGTTCTATTCGGTGAGGGACGACCTGCAGCGGATACTCCTGGACATTCGGACCTATCTCATGGAGGCCCTCTCCCCGCTACGAGACCGGGAGCAGGATGAGGACGTTTCACAACGCGATGAGGAAAGGGGGTAAAGAACCATGTCCGAGGTGGAAGTCTTAAACCGGCTGCAAACCCTTGAGGGCGAGTTCAAGCTAATCAAAGGACAACTGCGACAGTCCATGATAGACGTTCGCGAGTTCCTCCAGGGCCTGAAAGTGCCTGCAGATGTCAGTAAGGGCAAGGAACCTGACAAGCTCAAGATCGACCTGGACACAGACTCGAGTGGCTCGCCGTCGGAAGGAATGGCCGGAGCAGAACCGGCCCCTTCAGGCGAAGAGGGTTCGCCCTCGTTGCCGGAGTTTGGGGAAGAGGAGCCCCTGCCCCCCATGGACGACCTGATGGGAGACCAGTCGCCGTCATCGGGTGATGATGATAGCGGAGGAGGTGGCTCGGGCGGTTCAGGAGGTGGGGTGGGGGAAGGCGACAGCACTGAGTCAGGGCCCGGCCAGCCCCAGGATGAACTGCTGGGCTCCGAGCCCGGCTTGGGACCGGAACCAAGCTTGCCGCCCCTTGACGACATGCCAGGGATGGGTGACGACGATTTCAAACCTGGCGGGCAGCAGCCCTGGCAGGACTTGCCCCGGCAGGAGATGACGCCGGGACCATTCGATGAGGAAGAGGCAGCCGAACAGCCTACGCAGGGAGAGGAATGGCGCGGAGAGCTACCGCAGGATACGGAGGTGAACAAAATGAAGGAGGACGCGGTCCAAGCCGTGGCAAAGGTCAACTTGCTCGCCAATCTGATCCGCTGGGTCTCGGTGGCCAAGCGAGATGTAGGCATGGAGCAGATGCCTGTGTTCCTTGATACATACGCCATCGGTGGACCTTTCTCGCCGGAATTGAAGGACGGCATCCTGAGACTGGCGGAGGTGGTGGAGGAACGCTCAGTGGAGGCGGACAACGCGGACGCGTGGAGCCGCCTCATTCTGGAGCTGCACGGAATCCTTACCGGGGGTGGCGAACCCCTGGTGCCGTCAACGTCTTTCTTGCATACCGAAGCTGAGAGCCACCAGGAAGGACCCACCGAGGCAAACGAACCGGTGCGGCTGAAGCTGGTACTTCCCACTGGCAGCGACGGCCAGCAGAAGGAGTTCAGTATTACGCTGACGCCTGATGCCAGTAGTGAGGTTAGCTGAGATCATATGACACGACTTGGTGGGAGGTAGAACGCCATGATGAACGAAGTGCCTGCTAGGGAAGTTATCCTTACTGGCGTTCGGGAAGTGGACGATAAGCTAGGCGGAGGAATACCGGTCGGCTCCCTCGCCCTTATTGAGGGCCACTCCGATGCTGGGAAGAGCATCGTGTGCCAACAGTTGACCTACGGAGCTCTGAGGGACGGGATATGCGTTGCCTACTTCACGACTGAGAATACCGTCAAGAGCCTGATTGCTCAAATGGACTCGCTCTCTCTACACACGCTTGACCACTTTCTGAGCGACCGATTTCGGATATATCCGCTATCCATGCGCAGTGATATCACGGACGGGGAGAAGCCGCTGAACGACCTGCTGGTGCACATGTCCCGGCTCCCGGCACACTTCAGGCTGCTGATAGTTGACTCCATCACAGTACTCATAGCGCACAGCCGGCAGGTAGCTATCACAGACTTCTTTTCCTGGTGCAAGCAACTGTGCGACGAAGGTCGATCGATTTTCCTGGTGGCCCATTCGTACGCCTTTGACGAGGACATACTGGGACGGACACGATCACTGTGCGATGCGCACCTCAGGCTGAGGCTGGAGCAGATGGGCGACCGCCTCGTCAAGATCATGGAAGTCCTCAAGGTACGAGGCGCAGACCGTCCCACGGGGGACGTGGTCAGCTTTGAGGTGGAGCCCAAGGTAGGCATGCGCATCATACCTCTTGCCAAAGCCAGGGTCTAGGAGACCAACATGCCGAGTTACCGTCTTCCCTTTGACCTGAGGCCGTGTTACAACGAGTGCGGCCACGAGTGCGGAGCCAGCCTTGCTGACTGCCCCACCTATGCCCGGCTGGACCCCGTCCTTCAAGAGAAGTGCCAGCAGAACTGGCACCTGTTGCAGTACTTGCACTCGCTGCCGATCGATGAAGTGGGCGTACCTCAGTACTACCAGACGATCAACAGGAGCCTCAAGAGCTTAAAGGAACGCAATCTGATCTACCCGGTGACTGACAACGTATTCATCCATATACTGGGGAACCAGGAAGATGTCCGGGACCACTACATTCCGATAGAGCCGACCCTGTGCGACGACCTGGACCGTCTGCTGGAGCAGGCAGAAGCACGCCTGGTGGATGCTGCGGAAGATGACGACAACCTGGACGACTCAAAGAGAGTAGAGGTCATACTCAAGGCGCTGGACAAGCTGGTCACGGTGAAGAGGTTCGACAAGGGCAACAGTCCGAACCAAGCCGGCGGTCAGGGCACCGGTAAGAAAAAAAAGCGGTCGAGCGCTGCCAAAGTCAGCAAGAACAAACTGGTGCTGACTCGTACCCAGTATGACGCGCTGCGTTACGTCCTGAGGCGCAAACTGGAGGGTCTGGGCGTCCTGGACCCCCTGATACACGACAACAACATCGAAGACATCTCATGCTCGGGTCTGGGCAACGTTTTCGTGGAGCACAGGGTATTCGGCGGACTTACCGCGACTATCGCTTACGAGACGCATGATGACCTTGACAAGTTCGTGGTTGAGCTGGCTGAGAGCATAAAGCACCCAGTCACCTTCCGTAGTCCTACCGTGGATGCCACCCTGCCTGACGGCTCCCGTATCAATATCATCTATGGGACTGACGTCTCCAAGCGAGGCAGCAACTTCACCATCCGGAAGTTCTCACCAGTCCCGATGAGCATCATAGAGCTTATTCAGCTCGGCACGCTCAACTACGAGATGGCAGCCTATCTCTCTCTCCTGTGCCAGGAGCAGATGAACATCTGGGTGTCGGGGGAGACGGCATCCGGCAAGACTACACTGATGAATGCACTGACAACCTTTATCCCGCCGGAAGCGAAGATTGTCAGCATCGAGGACACGCCGGAGGTCCAGTTGCCGCATGCCAACTGGATTCGCGGTGTGTCCCGCGGCGGCTCAAAACTGGTGCAGGCCTCCGACGTCTCCATGTTTGACCTGCTCAAGGCCGCCTTGAGGCAACGGCCGAACCTGATCATTGTCGGTGAGATCCGCGGCGAGGAGGGGGCCATCGCTTTCCAGGCAATGCAGACGGGTCACGCCTGCATGAGCACCTTCCACGCGGCAACCGTTACCAAGCTCATTCAACGTCTGACAGGCAACCCGATCAACGTGCCCAAATCTTATGTCGATAATCTCAATGCAGTGGTGGTAGCCCAGCAGGTCCGCCTGCCCAACGGGGCAACAGCCAGACGGGTGACCAGCATCAGCGAGATCGTTGGCTACGACTCGGTAGAGGACGTTTTCTCTTTCATTGATGTGTTCGTATGGAAGCCGCTTGAGGATGTCTTCGACTTCAGGGGTTACATGAGCTCCTACCTGCTGGAGGAGAAGATCGCCCCCAGGCGCGGCATTCCGCACGAGAAGAGGCAGAAGATATACATGCAGATCAAGCAGCGGGCGGAACTGCTGCGCCGTATCGACGAGGCGGGCATAACGAACTTCTATGACGTGCACCGGGTGCTGACCAAGGCATACCGACAGGGCTACTTCCGGTGACAACAAGGAGGTGTGACTCGGTGGCAGGCTACCGCCCGAGGTGAGTTCTGGCCTCTTCGGCTGGGCCCCAGACGGCTTGGCGGTAGAGACCACCGTCTTCTGTTGAGGAGGTGTTTCAATGGGCTTTGGCGACAGGTTTCGCGCACGCAATGTCAAGAAAGTCAAGCTGGACCAGGAGGAGGCTGCTGAGGTGCGGGAGCAGCAGCCCGCAAAGACCGCCAGTCCTGCCATGGAACCCGTGGCGGCGAAACCCGAGGCGAAGCCCTCGGTTGAAGATGCCTTCGAACTCCGGCCTGCCACACCCCAGGGCGACCAACAAAGTGAGGCAGAGGGTGAACCCGACTTGTTCTCCAGTATCTTCGGCGAAACGGCCTCCGAGGAGGCTACGCCCCGTTCTCTGCTGATCGAGTCCCTGCCCGAGGTCTCGCCGGACGAGCTACTCGATGAGCTTGAAGAGCTCAGGGAGATCATGTGGGACTGGTACCTCCGCTGAGCCGTGGATAAAGCTGCGCACGCGTCACGAGGGTTTCCTACTAGCGACAATGAGGGAGAGATCGCTGAAAAATGAAGGGTATCTCGGATGTCCTCTGCTGCTGCTGTTGGTAACTTCTGGTTGTGCCGGGGACTCACCGGCAGCCGTCCGCGTGGCGGGGCGCGAATCGCGCACGGAGCTGTGACCATGTATCCGGTTGAAGGAGGTCCCCCAGAGGAACCCAATCTCACGGCTGGAAGCCGGGCACCAGGTATCAAGTGGTCTGCATCGAAGGCAGGCGCTGCTGCTCCCGCCGCCGAAGGGTTGTTGTGCAGCGTAGCTGACGCGGCTGTTGGTTGAGGAAGCGGCAGGGAGGGTGAAACATGGACAAGAAAGCCAAAGGCACCAGGGTGTGGGTAAACCGTCATCTATGGTGTATCGCCGCCCTTACATTGGCGTGCTCCCTGTTTTACTACCTGGATGCCATTTTCGGCCATTTCGGATGGACAGCAGGCGAGGATGCGCTTGGTAAGCTGCACGACTTCCAGGGCCTGGTCTTTTTCGCTCCGGTAGTCTACGCAGCCTACGTTTTCGGTCTGAGAGGGGCCCTGCTGGTTGCCCTGGTGTCCATGCTTATCCTCTATCCCTATGCCATATTCGTGGCTTCTTATGAGGATGGCCTGTACCGCACCTCGGCCTTCGGCGTCATCCTCAGCGCGGTGGGTGCGGCCATAGCCATGCTGCGAAGCAGTGATGAGCAGCGACGCAGAAGCATGAACGAACTGAGGTCTCTCTACGATCTGGGCAAAGCCGCAGAGGAGAGCACTTCTATAGACCGGTTCCTGACATCAGCGGTGAGAATCATTTCCAGCACCATGCAAAACTCGGAGATGGTGAAGGTCAGAATAACCGTGAGGGACAGCACCTTCGAAAGTCCTGACTTCGTGGAACACCCAGGCCGGATAAAGGAGAGCCTGGTCGTGGGTGAGGACGTACTCGGTACCATAGAACTGTGCTCCGACAGCAAGCGGAGCACCCACCTTGCTGGCTGCCAAACGCTGGTCAAGACCTTCGCGGAGAGGATCAGCGGAGCAGTCCGCAGGCTGGAACTGGAGCAGTCCCTCAAGGTCTACTCCGAGCAACTGGAAGAAATGGTGGAACAGAGGACGAGGGATCTGAAAGACGCGTACGGGCAATTGCGGCTGCTCTCGAACACGGTGAAGAGCTCAATCGACGGCATAACCCTGGCAGACATGGAAGGGAACCTCACCTTCGCCAACGAGGCGGCACAGAACATGTGGGGCTATACCTTCGATGAACTCATCCGGATGAAGATGCCCCAGTTGTACGCAGCCCAGGAGGCAGCCTTTCTGGAAAGGGAGGTCATCCCGGCATCGCGGACCGGCGTCTGGACGGGCGAGTTGAACGCTGTCAGGAAGGATGGGAAGAAATTCCCTGCCCTGGTGACTACCTCGCCAGTCCACGATGACGAAGGGCAGACCGTGGCCATAGTCAGCGTCCATCGGGATATTACCGAAACGAAGAGCATGAGAGACAAGCTTATTCGCTCCGAGAGATTGGCCGCAGTGGGCGAATTGGCATCGGGAGTTGGGCACGAGTTGCGCAACCCCCTGAACGTGATAAGGAACTGCGTCTATCTGCTTAACATGACCCTGGCTGACACTGCTGACGAGGAGACCTTGAACACCCTGAAGCTTCTCGACCAGCAGGTCGACATTTCCAACAAGATCGTCACCGACCTGCTGAATTTCACCCGGGTCAGGCCGCCATCGCTGGCACCCGTTGACCTCAATAGCCTGGTGAACGAGAGCTTGACCTGGGTGGTGATCCCTGAGGACATAGCGGTTTCCGCCGATTTCACCCCGGCTTGCCCTGCTGTGATGGCAGATGCCGAACAACTGGGCCGTGCTTTTGGCAACATCATCTCCAACGCCTTGCAGTCTATGAACGGCAGCGGTCAACTGAAGGTCATCACCGGGGTGGCCAATGACCACGCCTGGGTGACTTTTGAGGACACCGGGTGTGGCATTCCTGAGGAAAACCTGGACAAGGTCTTCCAGCCTCTGTTCACTACCAAGCCCAAGGGCATTGGTCTTGGCCTTGCCATCACCAGAGGTCTGATTGAGCAGAATGGCGGCGCCATCGAAATCGCCAGTCAGGTAAATAGGGGCACAGCTTTCACGATAAAGTTACCTGTGATCGAGCAAGGAGGCAAGCCGGTATGAAGGAGCACGGCAGCGTGTTGGTGGTCGATGACAACGTGGACTTGCTTAACAGCCTATCGTCCATACTGAGGAAGAGCGGCTATCAGGTAGACGTGGCTGAAGACGGTCTGACCGCTGTGGACAAGTCCAAGAAGCACAGCTTCGACGTCATACTGATGGACGTTGTCATGCCCGGGATGGATGGCCTGGAGGCTTTTCGAAAGATCAGGCAGATAAATCCTGGGGCCAAGGTCATACTGATGTCCGCCTACTACGATGATGAAGCCATGCAAGAGGTCCTGAACGAGGGGGCACATGAGGCAGTGTGCAAACCTTTCGATGTCGCGTGGCTTATGGACATGATCAAGAAGATTGTCTCAAATCCCCCGATACTCATAGTGGATGACGACCCGGACTTCTGCCGGACCATGGCAAGACTGTTCGAAACGGAGGGCTACCGAGTGCATACCGCCGGCAGCGGCGAAGAGGCGCTCAGAATAGCAAAGCAAAGGGCATGCCAGGTCGCTTTCGTCGACGTCAAGCTGCCTCTCATGGATGGGCTGGAGACCTTTCTCAGGCTGAAGGAACTGAACCCCGGTATTGTGGCCGTCATGGTCACGGCATATCGAGACGAGGTGCAGGGCATCATCCAGAAAGCCCTGGCAGCAGCAGCCACCGCCTGCCTCTACAAGCCATTCGATCCCTCTGAGGCGGTAGGACTGGTGAATCGCGTCTCACATCGGATTCCGACCACGGAGGTGTCCAAATAGCCGGTAGACCCAGCATACTGGTGGTAGATGATGACCTCGCCTTCCTGCAGGTGATCAGGCGTGTGCTGGAGGCGAGAGGCTACGAAGTGGAGGGGGCCGCATCAGCCAGCGAGGCGATGTCGAAGGCTGAGAGGCGCTTCTTCAATGTGGCCATCATCGACATCAGCCTGCCTGATATGGACGGCACGGAGCTGCTCTCTAGGCTCATCAACATGCACCCAGATGTCATTGCAGTGATGCTGACTGGACATTCGTCCGTGCAGAATGCTATTCGGTCCCTCAACAGCGGCGCGTTCTCCTATCTCGAGAAGCCCCTCAACCCGGACCAGCTTTTGGCGGTCGTGGCCAGAGGTCTGGAGAAGCAGCGGCTCGTCCTTGAGAACAGGCGTCTTATGGAAGAGATGGAGAAACATGCGCGAGAGACGAGTGTTCTCCTGGCTGTGTCTCAGGCTGTGTCTCAGTCGCTTGACCTGGAACAGATTCTGGATGCGGCGCTACATAAAACGATATCGAGCATGAACCTGGCAGCCGGATACGTCCACCTCGCAGGCGAGGGCAAGCCGGTTCTGAGAAGATACCACGGTCTTGCCCGCGACGTGATCAATGAAATCGAACTGGCACCGGCCGGAGGCATCCTCGGCCAGATACTCAGGTCAGGTCAACCCGTCGTCGTCGAAGACACAGCCGCATGCCCCCAGCGCGATGTAGCTTGCCTCGCCAACGGTGGCTATCCCTCCTATGCCGGAATCCCGCTGACGATTATGGGTGAGACCATCGGCGTCATGGGCCTCGCCGGAGCACCAGGCCGTTCTTTTTCCGCCGAGGACATCAAGCTGCTTACTGCGGTGGGCAGGGAGATATCGATCGCGGTGCGGAACGCGCAGCTATATGAGGAAGCATCAAGCAACAGAGCCCTCAGAGAACTCGATGCTCTGCGGACAGAGTTCCTGGCCAACGTGTCCCATGAGCTGCGTAGCCCCCTCGCTTCCATCAAGGGGTTCGCCACCACTCTTCTCCAGCCGGACGTGGAGTTCGACAAAGAAAGCTGGCTCGACTTCTTGCAGACCATTGACAAGGAAGCCGATAGGCTCAAGCGCCTGATTGAAGAGCTGCTTGTCATGTCCTGTCTTGAGGCCGGAGCACTGGAAGCCAAGAGAGATCGCCACACCATAGCCGAGGTCATCGAGTCAATCAAAGACAGGTTATACAGTATGGCTTTCAGCCACAGGCTCAGAATAGCCGTTCCTGCCGATCTGCCGCCCGTTGCCATTGATGAGGCTCATATAGGCGAGGTGATCACTAACCTGGTAGAGAACGCCGTAAAGTACTCCGGCGAGAATACCGAGATCGTGATTGAAGCCAGCTACAGCGATGGCCAGGTGATAACCAGCGTGGTCGATGAGGGTGTCGGCATTCCCGCAGAGTTTCATGAGAAGATATTCGAACGCTTTTATCAGGTGGAGGACGAGGGTCGCGGTCAGCGAGGTGGGACTGGCCTGGGTCTCTCCATTTGCCGTGGCATTGTTGAGGCGCACCGCGGCAGGATATGGGTGCAGAGCGAACCAGGAAAGGGCTCCAGGTTCAGCTTCAGCCTACCGGTCAGCTCAGAGGAATGATTCAGTTATGCGCAAGACGCACATCCTGGTGGTTGACGACGACGCTGCCATACTGAGGCTGCTCTGTACGAACCTCAGGGCGCGGGACTACAGGGTGACCGTGGCCTCCGATGGCCAGGAAGCCCTGGAGGCGATACAGACAGACTTCGTGGACCTGGTAATCCTGGATATCATGATGCCCAAGCTCGACGGAGTGGAGGTATGCCGCCGCCTGCGCGAGTGGTCGCAGGTGCCGATTATCATACTCAGCGCAAAGGGGGATGAAAAAGACAAGGTCAAGTGTCTGGAGCTAGGTGCAGACGATTACCTGACCAAACCATTCGGCATTGCGGAGCTCCTGGCGCGAATCAAGACGGCTCTTCGGCACGCTGGCATGTCCGCCCAGGTTCCTGCTCAGCCTGTCTTTGCCTGCGGGGGCCTTGAAATCAATTTCGATATGAGGCGGGTCACAGTAGATGGAGTGGAGGTGAGGCTGACACCCACCGAGTACTCTCTGTTGCAGCAGTTGGCTGCCAACGCAGGCAAAGTCATGACTCACGGCATGCTCCTGCAAAAGGTCTGGGGAGAGCAGTACTTCTCGGAAAAGGAGTACCTGCGTGTTTTCATAGGGCGGTTAAGAAAGAAGATTGAGCCAGACCCGGAGAACCCTGTATATATCTTGACCGACCCGGGCGTCGGCTATCACCTTGCAGTGACTGAGAGTTCTCCCTAGGCGCAGTTAGCCAGACACGCTCCCAGGTTTGATACTCCTGCCACCATCCTCGTCGCGGCCGCAGTTGTACATCCTGAAAAAGCCAGAAGAGCAGCGCTAAGTCCACATGCTGCCCACCTCCAATTCTGAGAAGGTGAATTACCACTTACCAGGTCTTGGCCTGTATGCCCAGTCCTATGGGTTGCCTTAGCCATGCGCACGCCGAGAACAGTTGCCAGGATGGGAAAGAGCCCATCGGAGTCGGTATGTTTCT
>Ga0180300_10000202_pt1 | contig 24893 bp, 18 predicted proteins | sample GuaBasSediGuay15_FD_121798 | JGI IMG/M metagenome (GOLD analysis project Ga0180300, IMG submission 121798) | Subseafloor sediment microbial communities from Guaymas Basin, Gulf of California, Mexico - Guay15, Core 4569-2, 21-24 cm | ecosystem: Environmental > Aquatic > Marine > Hydrothermal...
CCTAGACCCCCTCGTGGCTAGCAGCATGGATGAGGGGGTGCCAATGCTGCTTAAGGCGCCGGACTCCGAGGTCTCCAGCAAGTTGCGCGAGCTAGCTGAGCAGCTGGACGAGGCGCTGAGCACTGCTTAGCTATAGAGAGGAAAACGCTACGAGGCTAGCCAGTCTGCGACTCGTACTTTACGACCTTCGTGAGCTTGGTGGGCTTGTCGGGGTTCAGGCCGCGCGCCACAGAGGCGTAGTAGGCTATTAGCTGAGCCGCCTTAACCACTGGCAACACGGCGGCATCGCCCTCTACTCCCTCGAATTCAACCTCTGAGCCCTTGAAGTAGGCTTCAACCCCCTCAGCCCTGGGGCCCACGTATACCCACGCGGGCTTGTAGCCCTGAATCTTCTTCAGCGCCACCTCAGACTCCCTGAACGCCTCCCCGCTCCCCAGGAGCAGGTAGACAGGCGTGCCCTCATCCACGAGCTGGAGTGGGCCGTGGAGGAACTCCCTCACAGCGAACCCCTCGGCGTGTATCATGGCCGCCTCCTTCAGCTTCAGCGCGAACTCTAGGGCTATCGGGTACGTCGCCCCCCTGCCCAGCACGTAGACACTCTCCGAGCTCTTCAGCCCTGAGGCGAGTTCTCTAAGCCTGCCCCTGGCCTCTATTACCTGCTCAGCAGCCTTGACTGCCTCCGTTAAATCGTCAAGGCCGCCCCCAGCTACAGCCCTCACTATCATCAGGCTCGCAGCCAGCTGTACATCGAACGTCTTAGTGGCAGTCACTGCCTTCTCCTCACCAGCTCTTGTCACGACACTGTAGTCCGCTAGCTTAGTCAGGGTGCTGCCCGGCGTGTTGGTGATCCCTATGGTGAGCACCCCAGCGGCTTTAGCCTCCTTCACAGCCTCGATGACATCGCTGCTCTCCCCCGACTGGGAGAAGCCTATGACCACGTACCTGCCCTTCACCGGCTTCCAAGCCTTGAACTCGGATGCAGGCACGGCGGTGAAGTGCAGGTCTGTGTACTTATTGATCAGGTACTGGAGGTAAAGGCTGGCGTGGAAGCTCGTGCCCGAGCCCACTATGAAGCCCCTCCGCACCTCGGCTCTCCTCAGAGCATCGGCAACTGCCTCGACCTCGCCCCTACACTCTGAGAGGGTTCTTCGAACGACGCTCGGGCCTTCCACAGCCTCCTTGAACATGTAGTGCTCCTCCACCTTCATCGGCCTATGAAGGCTCTCAGAATGTTATAAAGAGTGCGTTACCTCCGCTTAATTAAGCCCCTCTCAGCTAGCTTCTCAGCAGCTCGCCGCAGCACTCCTCTCACCAGCGGCCTGAGCGATAGACCACCCAGCTTCCTAGCTGCTGCTCTGACGCTGCCGCTCTTGACGAATACCTCCAGCACCGTGCGCTCCTCCCAGCTCAGGTCATCCAGCTTCTCCAGGGCGAGCCTGGCCACCTCGACGGGCGTCTCCTCGTACCTCCAGCTGAACTCCGAGTCGCTGGGGGGCACGTCGAACTTCTCAATCCACTTAAACTTTATCACGGTCACCGGAGTGTTAGCCCTGATGCTGGGGTAGTGCTGCCTCAGCGCCTTTAGGAGCTCGTAGAGGCTGGAGAAGCCGTCCAGCCTAGCATCCTCCTCAGTTAAGTCTATCAGCTTCTTCCTCTCGATCCCCGTTATCCGAACCCTCCCCAGCACTAGGCCTCCACAGTAGACCAGTACTGTGTCGCCAACCCTGTACTTGATGTTGCCTAGCCTAATGGTGCACGTCTTGGAACCCCTCAGTAGCTCGGAGAGGTATTTCTTGGAGAACATTAATGGCCTCGGCATCCCCGGGCATGGGGGCTTAGAGGCTTTAAAGGCGTTGCTGCTCCGCCCTGGACGACGACCCTCATCCTACAGCCTTCCTGGCCAGTATACTCAAGACAGCTTCTACCTGAGGTCTCATGACTTTCGGCAACCCCTTTATCCCGGTCTCGAGGAAGCCTCTCACCAGGAGGGAGGTTGCCTCCTCCTCAGTGAAGCCCCTTGACATGAGGTAGTAGAGCTCCTCCTCTGAGATCTTGCCTATGGCAGCCTCGTGCGTCAGCTGCGAGCCCCCATGCAGCGAGCAGAGTATCGGCGCTGTCTCTATCCTCGAGTCGGGAGAAAGCTGCAGCCCCCTACACTCTATGTGGCCCCTGGAGCCCGGAGCCCTCGCCTCTATCCTCGTCGGCAGCCTCAGGGCTGCTCCCCTGACCGCCACAGCTCTTGCAAGCACCTCCCCCCTACTGCCCTCCCCAGCCAGGATCAAAGTAGAGCTTATCGTTGTAGAGGAGCCGGGGCTAGCGACGTAGAGTGTCGATAGCAGGGCAGTAGCCCTCCGCTCCAGGAGCGCCCTCGAGTCGGACGTTAAGGTGGATGGCGACTTTAGGCAGGTGTAGAATTGCGTGAAGCTGCCCCCCTCCCCAACCTCCACGCCGGTCTTAGCGGTCACCCTAGTCTCCCTCATCCAGCTGTGAATCATCACATAGTTGAGCCGCGCACCCCTCCGCAGATACACCTCCGTGTAGCCCTTGTGCGCCTCTCCGCGCTCAGTACTCGCGCAGGCCGAGGTCATGAGGACTTCGCTGCCCTCATCAACCACAACTATGTTGTGGACGAGCTGCTCCGCCTCGCTCACCACGAAGCAGAAGGTGAGGGGGGCCTGGATGCGCAGCCCCGGCGGCACGTAGAGGAAGGCTCCATGGAGCCCTACCCCCTCCTCCCTCGGCAGTGCGCGCCAGAGCAGCTTCCTAACCCAGCTATGCCTGCTTACAGCCTCTCTGAGGGGCTCTAGGAGTAGTCCCCTACGCCTCAGGCTATCAGCGACTACCCGCCTCAACACGTCGTAGTTCCTCTGCAGGTAGAGAGCCGTGCCGCCAGCCCTCGCTAGCTCATCAACTACGCTCATTAGCCCCACCTCCCGCCAGCCCGCTGTACCCCTTAGCCCTTACCTCCCTTAACAGGTGAGGCAGCTCGCCCGAGGCCACTATCCTGCCGTCAATCATCACGTGAGCCTCATCCACCCTCCTCAAGTACTCAGCTACGATACCCGTGTGGGTGACTAGCAGCACTGCAGCTCCCCTCTCGACTAGCCTGTTAATAGCCTTCCCGACCACCCTTATGCTCTCCAGGTCGACACCGCTATCCGGCTCGTCCAGCAGTGCCAGCTTGGGGCGCTGCAGTATCGTTAAGGCCAGCTCAACGCGCTTACTCTCGCCCCCACTAAATCCCTTGTGGAGCTCCCTATTGAGCAGCTCCTCAAGGCCCAGCCCCGAGACGTCGGCGGGCGATGTGCCGTAGAGCCTGCACAGCTCCCTAATGAGGCGTGAGAGCGTGACTCCTATGGGCCTAGTGCTCTGGTACGCCATGGCTATACCCATCCTGGCCCTCTCGTGGGGCTTGAGGTCTCTCATATCCCGCCCCTCGAACATTATCTCCCCCTCGACCACAGTGTAGCCGGGGATCCCCATGATTGCCTTGAGGAGCGTGCTCTTGCCGCTGCCGTTAGGCCCCATCAAGATGTGTAGCTCTCCTCTCTCAATCTCTAGGTTTATTCCCTTGACTACCCTCCTCCCCGCGACTGCGACGTGTAGATTCCTGAGCTCGAGGAGAGCCATGGAATGTCACCGGCATACCACCAGGGGCTTTATTTAAACATGCCGTTACGCCACACAGCTTAAATCCAGACGCTTACACTCTACATTGGGCAGTGATGAATCGTGACCCGGCCTGAGCGGTGATTGGGGCCGTCGCATCTGAGCATCTCCTTAGCTGATCAGCAGAAAACTTGAATAGTTGGGGAGTTTGATAACCCGAGGCGAGGGAAGATGGCTAAGAAGTTTGAAGTAACTATAGATAGGGACGCGTGCATCGCCGATGGAGCTTGTGCAGCCCTCTGCCCGGACGTCTTCGAGCTGAGTGAGGAGGATGGGAAAGCACAGATAGTCAAGAAGTTCAGGGTTGGCGACGACCCGGGGAAAGGATTAGTGCCCGGAGACCTCGAGGAGTGCGTCAAGAGCGCTGCAGAAGCCTGCCCCGTCCAGATAATCTCGGTGAAGGAGGTCGAGGAGTAGGGGGGACTCTGGCACCTGCTCTTTTTTAGCGGTGCTCTGTCTCGACTTCCTCGGGCGGGTCTGCTGCGATGGCCGCCGCCCGCTCGACGAGTGGAGGACTTATGAAGGGCCAGCCAGCCTGGGAGAGGATCGCCGCTGGCCTCTCGAGGAATGAGATGTAATACTCGCGGGCAGTGAGCTCGATCAGCTGAAGCTTGTCCACGAGGACTATGTACACGTAGTGGAGCTTCGCCTCCAGTAGTTCATCGAACTTCACAGGAGGCTTGGAGTAGTACGAGTCTATCAGATTCTTGAAGTGGGAGATGCCCCACCTAACTCTCTCCTCGGGCGGGAGGAACATTATGTAGGGCAGCTGTAGGATGTGGAAGGGGGGGACTGCTACCGCGAACTCGTCGGCGTACCTGCTGTACCTAGCGACCTTGCTTAGCTCTCTAGCCATCCTGTAGGCCACGGGGTCTAGCGAGTTCTCAGGAGGCACGAACCCCGTCTCAACCTCGACTATCAGGCTCCTCCCATCCCTAATCCCATATACGTCGCACACGAGGCTTGGCGCGAGCTCGTGTTCAACCTCCACCTCATAGCCCCTCGAGAGGAGGTGAGCCGCGACCACCAGCTCCATCACGGTATGGTTTGAGCTTATGACGCGGCGGAGGGCCAGCTCCTTGAGCTTATCGCCTAGCTGCTCAAGCCTGTGCCGCGCGCCCGGATCCAGCTTCTCCCCCAGGGATGCTATGGCCGCATCGATGTCCTCTACGAGACCCACGTGCGAGGGACTCGTGACCACATTATAAGATAACGATTAGGTTACTACCCGTTGCCTCAGCCCGTCTCAAGCCTCCTCCCCCACCAGCTTCCTCCGAGCCCTCCTCACGCCTCCCCTGAGGCTGTAAGCCTTGAAACCCAGCTTCCTGAGTAGGTAGGCCGCTTCGAGGCTTAAAGCTCCCTCATCGCAGACCAACACGTAGGTGGCCGAGGGATTCAGCTCATCCACCTTCTCCAGGAGCTCGTCAAAGTCCACGTGGATGGAGCCTGGTATGTGCCATTTCCTGAACTTGCTCTCGCTCCTTAGGTCTAGCACTACTGCCCCCTTAGGCACGGCATCTACCTCGAGCCCCTCCAGCCTCTCCTCCACGCTCACGCTCCTGAGGTCGTACTCCTTGACGTTCATGAGAGCCTCCTCGAGGAGGGAGGGATCCAGCTTCTCCTCCTCCGCCTCCACCTCCTCCAGGCTGACATGAGTGCGGGGATGCTCCGCAAATGCTCCGCAGTACTCCTTTACTCTAGCTGACGCGTCGTAGGTCCCCACCTCGCGGGCTAGCGCGATTATGTCGTCCTTATCGAAGCCTATGAGGGGCCTCAATACGGGCATCTTGACGGCCATGGAGGCCACGTACAGGTTCCTGAGAGTCTGGGAGGCCGCCTGCCCCAGCGACTCGCCTGTGACGATGGCCTCTGCCCCCACCTTCCTTGCCAGGGCCTCAGCCGCCCTGTACATATACCTCTTGAGAATCACGTTCAGCAGCGAGATGTCACACTTCCTCCTCAGCTCCCTCAGGAGCTTCCTGAAGTCAACCACGTAGAGCTTCGGCCTGTACCCGTAGCTCCACTCATCGGCTAGGACCTTAAGGACGTGGAGGGCGCTTAGCTCCTGGACGGGGCCTCCGAGATTGCAGAGCAGGTAGTAGACTTCCGCCCCCCTCCTCAGCATGTACCAGGCGGCTATGGGCGAGTCAAAACCGCCTGACACTAGAGCTAGGACTCTGCCCTCACTGCCCACAGGCAGCCCCCCATAGGCCCTCAAGACCTCGGTGTAGAGGTAGGCCCGGCCCTCCCTAACCTCCACGAACGCGGTCACCTCCGGCCTCTCCAGATCCACCTTGCTGCCATACTTCAGCAGAGCAGCTCCTAGGGCCTTCTCCACGTCCATTGAGGTGAAGGCGTGCCTGCCAGCTCTCCTGGCTCTTACCGCGAAGGCCCTCCCCCTCACCTTATCAGCGAAGAAGGCCTCTGCCCTCTCAACTAAGTCCTCAAGGCCGGTGAACTCCACTTCGTGAGCGATGGAGAGCGACTTTATGCCGAAGACGTGCCTGAGGACTTCAGCTGCCCTCTTCTCGTCCCCAGCGTAGATGAAGATCCTGCCCCTCTCCCTCCTGATCGCATAGGGTATCGAGTGAGTGCGCAGCGCGTCGTCTATGTTCCTGAGTAGCAGGCGCTCAAACCTCTCCCTAGTCCCTCTACCCTTTATTGTGATCTCGCCCATTCGGACTAGTATTACCACAGGCTGGAGTGTGAGCAGCGGTTTTTAAGCATAGGTTGCGGGAAAGTCTTTATGAGTTATCATGTGTTGAGAGGCTGAGGGCATGGGCCTTAAGGCACGCCGGGCAGTACTCATCAGGATCACCGGGCTAGTCCAGGGGGTGGGCTTTAGGCCCTTTATCCACCGCATAGCTAGGAGGAGCGGAGTGAGGGGCTACGTCAAGAACCTGGGCGGCTCAGAGGTGGAGGTGTGGGCTGAGGGCGCTGACGGCGCCGTGAGGAGGTTTCTCGAGCTACTGGAGCACGAGCGCCCGCCTCCCGCCGAGCTAGACGAAGTTAATGTGATAGAGGTCGAGCCCAGGGGCTACAGGGAGTTCAGGATACTCAGGAGCGGGCGCCAGGTGACTAGGCGCTCACAGATACCCCCGGACATAGGCGTCTGCGAGCACTGCTTGAGGGAGGTACTCGATCCTAGCTCTAGGTGGTACAGGTACGCGTTTAACTCGTGTGCCTGGTGTGGGCCCCGCTTCTCAATGATGTACTCCACCCCCTATGACAGGGAGAACACAGCTATGAGGGCCTTCCCCCTATGTGATGAGTGTAGGAGGGAGTACTCGGACCCAGACAACCTGCGAAGGTTTCATGCCCAGGGGATTAGCTGCCCCCGCTGCGGCCCTAAGCTATGGCTCCTGGATGGGAGAGGTAGGGAAATCGCGTGTGAGGACCCCATACGGGAGGCGGCCAGGCTCGTTGATGAGGGCTTCATCGTGGCTGTCAAGGGGGTGGGGGGCTTTCACATAGCGGCGCTGGCCTCCGATGATGATGTCGTGGCTGAGCTCAGGAGGAGGAAGCACAGGCCCCAAAAGCCCTTCGCGATCATGGCACTAGACCTGGAGGTGGTGGGTAGGATAGCGAGACCCTGTGAGAAGCACGTAGAGCTCCTCTGCTCCCCTCAGAGGCCGATAGTGCTCGTGCCCAAGAGGGAGGAGGCGCCTGTCTCAGAGCTCGTGGCCCCCGGCCTGGCCGAGATAGGCGTGATGCTCCCCTATACTCCGCTCCACTACCTCCTCCTCATGGAGACGAGGGATAAGTTCCTCATAATGACGAGCGGGAATAGACGTGGATTGCCGATATGCACGGGCGTTGAGGCGCTCGAGGAGCTGAAGGGGATAGCCGACTACTTCCTCCTCCATAACAGGGAGATAGTGAATAGGGTGGATGACAGCGTGGTGAGGCTCACAGACGGCATACCTCAGCTCCTCAGGAGGGCCAGGGGCTACGCCCCCAGGTGGATCAGGGTGCCGTTCAAGCTGGAGAGGGAGGTGATAGCCCTGGGCGCGCACCTCTCGAATGCGGGGGCTGTGGCCTTCGAGGATCGGGTAATCCCGACACAGTATGTCGGCGACATGGACTGCCTTGAGAACGTAGAATTCCTCCTCTCAGCCCTCAAGTTCCTCGAGGAGTGCTACAAGCTGAGTGCTAAGGCAATAGCATCAGATGCACACCCCGGTTACGTGACGACGCGGCTAGCCGCGTCGAAGGCGTCGCAGCTCGGGGTGCCCCACATCAGGGTCCAGCACCACCACGCTCACATAGTCTCCGCAATGGCATCGGTAGGCATTCAAGCCGACGAGGAGGTGCTGGGAGTAGCAATTGACGGGGCTGGCTACGGGGCTGATGGCAAGATCTGGGGGGGCGAGGTGATGGTCGCATCCTACACGGGGTACGAGAGGGTGGGGCACCTGGAGTACATACCCCTGCCGGGAGGGGATAGGGCCACCATCTACCCTGCCAGGATAGTCGCGGCAACATTATCGCTGGAGCTAGGCCCGGAGCACGCGCTCAAGATCTGCGAGAAGCTAGGGCTGCACCACAGCTTGCCGGGAGGGCGGGCAGAGCTGGCGCTCGCAGCCAGGAGTGCTCCCAGCGCCCCCCAGGCCTCCAGCGTGGGGAGGTTCCTGGATGCTGCCTCAGCCATCCTGGGGATATGCCGTGAGAGGACCTACGAGGGCGAGCCAGCAATGAAGCTAGAGGCCGCGGCTAGGGGGGGCGGGCTAGTTGGAGGGCTCAAGCTAGAGGTGGAGGACGGCCGTGTAGTCGTCAGAGAGTACCTCCTGAGGCTAGCTGAGGCCGTGGACGAGCACAGCGTTAAGGACCTAGCCTACACTACCCAGGTGAGGCTGGGAGAGGCTCTAGGCCTACTGGCGCGCGAGGCCCTAGGCGATGCCCACATGCCAGTAGTCGTGTCGGGCGGGGCCGCGGTAAATGACTACATCATCAAGGGGCTGAAGAAGACTGTTGGCAAGCTGCTGCTGCCCCGCGGCATCCCCCCCGGTGACGGGGGGATCGCCGTGGGGCAGGCCGTCGTGGCTGGGCTAAGCTTTTTTGAGTAGCCCGTGTGAGTTGAGCGATGACGGTAGTCGCTACTCACTCATCCCTGGGCCTAGCTGCTAGAGTCGCAGAGCTGCTCTCAGACGAGCTGGTGCTTGTGGAGGAGAAGCTCTTCCCAGATGGGGAGAGGTACCTCAGAGTCCCTTGTAAGCTGGAGGGAGATGTGATCCTAGTGCACTCGACCCACCCGCCACAGGATGAGAGGATCATGGAGCTACTGCTCGCGATAGATGCGGTGAGGGGGGCTGGCGCCAAACGAGTGGTAGTCGTCACGCCGTACCTGGCTTACGCCAGGCAGGATAAGCGGTTCCTGGAGGGCGAGCCCATCAGCATCGGCGTCGTACTCCAAGCGGTCCAGGCAGTGGGCGCGGATGCGCTGGTGGTGGTTGACATTCACAAGCCCTCCTCCCTTGACGAGTGGCTCAGGATTCCTCACATAAACGTGCTGCCCATCAAGCAGCTCGCGGAGTACTTTAAGGGGAGGCTGAGAGACCCTCTAATCCTGGCCCCCGATAAGGGGGCTCTCCACAGGGCGCGGGACATGGCGCGTGTGCTAGACGCCGACTACGACTACCTGGAGAAGAGGAGGGATCGCGTGACTGGCGAGATCAGAGTCTTACCCAAGAGCATGAGCGTGGAGGGGAGGGACGTGCTCATAGTGGATGACATCATAAGTACTGGGGGGACGCTAGCGGCTGCAGCAAAGTCGGCGATATCGGCTGGCGCTAGGGGAGTCTACGCGGCGTGTACACATGCGCTCCTGGTATCTGGCGCGCTGGACAAGGTGTACGGAGCTGGAGTCAGGGAGGTCGTGGCCACGGATACCGTCCCCTCACCCATCTCCAAGGTGAGCGTAGCTGAGCCCATCGCAGAAGCCCTCAAGCGCCTCAGCCCCTGATGCCTAGCCTATCCACCCTCGAGATGAGGGCAGCCGTTAAGCCGGCTGTCACGGCCTCAGTTAGCGGGCCTACCCCGATCATGTATCCACCCATCACGGGGAGGTAGAGGCCCAGCAGCGAGTAGATGAGGGCGGTCACGGGATCCCGCACGAACATGAGTAGGAGGAAGTAGGACGAGAGGACATCGTACATGAACTCCGAGATGAAGGCTAGGACGAATATCAGCGTTGCTCGGTGCTTAGCGCGGAGCAGGCCCCAGGCCCCTCCTATAGCTCCAGCTAGCAGGGAGTCAACCACAGTCCACGGGCCCAGCCCTAACAGCAAGTCGCTCAGGGCGAATGAGAGGATTCCCGTAAGCATGCCGGCCAGGGGCCCCGCAGTATAGCCAGCCACCATGGCCGCCAGTAGGGGGGCGTTGAGGAACTGCAGCGTGCCGACAAGCGCGTGCTTGGTGAGCCTCACCGCTATGCCCAGGGCCGTGAACAAGGAGACTAGAGCTACTACCCTAGCGTTCACTTCTCCCGAGTCTGGGGATGAGGCTTGACGGCTGGAGAGGCGGTGTGGCGCCTGCGCCTCAGGAGTGAGAAGGCGAGCAGTCCCGCGGTCGCTACCGCTAGGCCTGCGCACAGTGCTGCTAGCCAGCTAGGCGGTGGGGAGCCCTGCTCACCCTCTTCCTGTCCTACGCTCACCTCAATCCTCTTGAGCACAGCCCTCACCTCTAGCTGCTTATCCACCTTTAGCAGGAGAGCTGTTTGATTGTAACCAGGCGCGCTGACTATAACGCGATACGTCCCAGTGGGCAGGTTAAACACGCACTCAGCTCCCCTGGACTCTGCTAGCACCTCCCCATCCTCTGCCTCCACGATCACCGTGGCATTCTCCACCTCCACTCCCTCCTCACCGGATACCCGTATGACGACCCTGTAAGTCCCCCTAAGCGTCACTACGGCTCGCGTATCCTGCTCCACCGCCCACGAGCCCTCAGCCAACTCACCCCCCGCCCTCACGCTTACTGTGTAATTCCCCCGAGTCACGTTCAGCAATGCCCTACAGTTAACGGCTTCACCGCTCCACAACACCTCCCCATCACGCAGGACGGCTATGTGACAGAGGGGGGGCACAGTGCCGTTATCGAATATGCCCATGACCTCGAGTAGGTAGAGCCTCTCCAGCCGCACCGTGAGGGAGGTGCTCTCTGAGAGGCTGAGCATCACGCGTGATGGCTTATGTGAGGGTGAGCTAACCTCGACGACGTAGAGCCCCGGCTCCAGCGTCATCACGGCTATGCCATCCTCAGAGGTCCTAGCGAGGGGGGTTGAATTAATGCTGATCAAGGCGCCTGGGATCGGCGCTCCCTCATCATCGACCACCTTCACCGTGAGGGAGAGGGGCTTGGCCTCGGGCTCAACGCCCCTAAGCCTTAGGAGGGACGCCTCATTGGCGGTAATTACCACAACGTAGTCGCCCGCCAACTTCATCCTCGCAAAGCCCCTCCAGGAGCCTAGCCATCGAGCTCCAGTCGCGGGATCTAGGTAGAGCAGCGTGGTATTCCTCGATACGGGGTCGCCAAGGAGCACGAGCACCCTGCCCTCATCGTCTACTAGGGAGTGCACAGCGCCGCTCGGCGCTGTAGCGAGCGAGTACCGCTTAAAGTTCCTATGAGAGATGTCCACGAGCATTAACATCAGCTTCCCCCCCTCTAGGTAGGTGTAGTGGAAGAACTTGGCCCCAGGCGAGAAGCCGTAGCTCCTCCACTCCCCAGCGCGGTGGGGGAAGGTTACGTTAGAGACCACTGTGAGCCCATCTCCGCCGACCCTGTATATGGCTAGCTTCCCCCACCGCGCTATGTAAATAGTTGAGAAGTTCTCATCGACGCCCACGTCCTTGACTCTCTCGACCTCCGCCTTAACGAGGTATGTCCTACTCCCCACCCTCCTGATTACTAGCAGCCGCTCGTCGTTCTCCAGGCATATGTGGCAGAAGGTGTTTATGCCTAGGAGCAGGGCTAGTGTGGCATTCCTGCTCAACAAGCACTTCACATACCTGTTCAGCACGTGATCTCTGGGCCCAGCATCCTCGAGACTGGGTAGGGCTTTGAAGACTACATTCCTCCCAACCAACACGGCTACAACCCCGTTAGCGTAAGCGATGCTGTACTCCCCCCTCTTTATCGCATTGACATCTACCCTGAGCTCACACCAAGTAGCTTCACCGCTCATTGGAGATAGCAGGCCCAGCCAGCCCCTCGAGGTGAGCACGAGTATGCCATAGGGGTACGCGGGCTCCACAGCCACCGGCGTGCCATGCGTACCGGTATGTGAGACCCACCTAATGCCGTCCTCAACGTAGATTATCGTGCCATTGGCAAGCGCCACTACGAGGGCGGCGCCGTAGGCAGCTGCATCGGCTACCTTGCCAGCCACTGAGCTCACTAATTGGGGCTCGCAGCTAGAGAGGCTAGCCAGGCAGAGCTGCACCACTACTAGGGCGGCGACCCCGAGCCTCATGACCCGATCTCAGCAGCTTAGCTCCCCTAATAACCCTTTGCGTCAAGTAGCTGAGCACTACTAATGCGGCTAGCGTGATGGCTGAGACCAGGGTTATCGCGTCGCCTGGAGTTGAGAGCCTGTAGTAGAGCCTGAGGACGTGCTCGCCACCAGGCACCTCCACCTTGATGAACGGGATCTTGTAGTTCGTTAACGTGCCATCATCTGGTACTAGGACGAATGAGGGGACGTTGGGGTAGTACCTGCCCACCTCTACCTCGCGTCCGTCAACTCGGGCATGCCAGCCCGGATACTCCACCTGCCTCACATACACTACCGTGTCATTAGGGGCTGAGTACTTCACGACTATCTCGCCGGGCCTTATCTCCACGTCCTCAACGACTCCTCCCTTAATGCTCACGATTGGGTTGAAGGACGTGGTCCTGAACACGTGAAACGGCGGCTCCACGAACAGCTCTTCGAATAGGTCAGGCCTAGCTCTCATAGCGTTCACAAGGGTCTTGTCGAATAGCACGAAGTACGTTATCCCGAGCTCCCTGGCCACGTGGTAGAGCCTCTCGGGATGGCGGGCGAGCCAGGATATGGGCTGCCCCAGGAGGTAGTCTGCCTCGGTGTTCGCTAGGGGGTGGGTTATGTACCTAGTGCCGTAGCCCCCACCCACCTGGGGCTTCCCCGTCAGCATCGATGAGAGGTAGAAGTAGTGTGACACGGGGAGGCGCCGCCAGTCGCCCAGCTTCCAGAGGGTGTCCTGGTAAAACACGTACGTATTATCAGAGGCATTAGCGGCTACCCACTCCATGATGCGCCTCAGGCTCTCGGTCATCGGGAAGTCAGTGTCTAGCTTAAAGTGCAGCTCACCAGCGTAGGGGTAATAGAGGTCAGTCTCCTGCAGGTGGGGGATTATGTAAAGTGCTGCGAACAGCATGGCGATGAGCCCTATAGCCGCCCAGCCCACCTGAGCCACTGCACCCCTAGCCTCCTTCAGGGATTCGTAGGCCCTCCTGAGAGGGGTTGAGAAGCCTATTGCAGCCGCTGCGAACACGAGGTATCTGGCTAGCCCAGCGAACTTGTAGTAGGCGTAGTCGCTGCTGAACGGCATGAGCTGCCCCATGTTCACCGTCCAGCCGAGGAACTGGAACCTGTAGGAGGCAGGCCCCGTGGCCATGAATAACAGTAGAGAGGCGGCAGACCCTATGAGTAGGGGGGCTGGCTGGGCGGAGAATGCTGAGGCTAGGAGGAATAGGAGTGATGAGTAGATGAGCCTGAGGCCCATGCATCCATCGTAAGGCGATGCTGCCGATACTAGCCACATTATCACGGCCGCCGAGGCTGCTGTGAGGGGGATGAGCCTCGAGCCCCTGGAAGGCATCGAGGCGGCAATGAGTACGCTCATCAGAAAGAGAGCCCCCTGCAGCAGGCCGAGGGACCTTAGGAAGGTGTTGAAGCCCCCGGGCCCGAGTACCCACTTAATCGTGGGGAGGCTGCGGTACGCGTAGTTGGTCTTGAGTAGGGGGATTAGCCAGAACGCCGCTAAGCCCCCCGCGCCAGCAGCAGCTACGCCCAGAGTAGCTGCTGCCCACGCCACCCCCCTCCAGGAGCCGGCTAGCTTGGCCCTCAGCCCCTTGCCCTCAGCAATTACGATCGCCCTCAGAGCGGCGTACACGGTGAGGAGCAGGAGCACAGCAGAGAGCCCTATCCCAGTCATGGGGTGGCTGAGGAGGGTGGCGGCTATCAGGAAAGCAGTTAATGAGGCTAGCCTAGCCCAGCGCCACCCTCTAGCTGAGAGAGCCAGCCAGTAAGCAGCTAAGCTGATGAGAGCTACCCCTATGCCCAGCCGGTGAGGCCACATTCCTATGACGTACATCTGCTTCAAGCCAGCATCTAGCCACTCCGACTCCTGAGGCATGACGACGATGCATAGCAGCGCTGCCAGGCACGCTGCCACTGGGTCGCGGGTCGACGCCTTAACGTACAGGTACGCCCCCACCGCTGGGAGCAGGTAGGTGATTAGGAATGCCACCTTGTAGGCCATATTTATATCTATAAAACCCAGGGCCGCGTGGTAGATGAGAGCTACAAGTAGGTATGCCCCCGGGTTGTAATACTGATTGAACACCCAGCCGAAGTTATTGTAGGGGTCCCACCCCAGCACAGTTAGTTGGGGGAGGAAGTATACGGCAGTTAGGTACGAGCAGACGAGGTGTGGGGGGTTATCCCACCCGGGCAGCACCCCCTCTCTGAAGATCGTCTTCACAGATAAGGCGCCCAGGAGAAGCACTGCCGCCAGTGCCAGCTCGCCACTTATCGCGCGCCGCCCGCCTTCCATGGTAGCTTCGCGTGTAGCGTTTGCAGGGGGTTTATTTCCATTATGGCGATAAGCCTTTAAACATCCTCAAGCCGGGCTCTTCTGAGGAGTATGGCAGGCCTCAGCCTACGAGTAGTTGCCAGCACAGCCATAATCGCCATGACCCTCTTCCTCATCTTCCTGCCCGAACTCAACAAGATGTTCGTGAGGGCCGAGGAGGACGTGCTCACACGCGTGCTGGAGCACTTCACACAGCCGGAGCTCTTCGGGCTGGAGGAGCTGGACCTGAGCGGGGAGTGGAGGTACACGGTGAAGAGCTACGAGGAGGGAGTGCTCGAGGGGCTCTACAGGCCTGATGCGCCAACAGAGGAGTGGCGCAACGTAACGGTGCCATTCATGTACGTAGCCACATCGCGCAACTCGACTATATGGCTCAGGAAGGACTTCGTAGTTCCTGAGGGAGTTGAGGGGGCTAGGGTGAGGCTAGTCTTCATGGGCGCCTTCTACAGAGCTGAAGTGTGGCTTAACGGCGTGTACCTGGGCGCCCATGAGGGCTACTTCGCCCCATTCTTCTTCGACGTCTCTGACAAGCTGAACTACGGAGGAGTTAACGTGCTAGTGGTGTGCCTCTCAACTCCCGTTGAGCTCGACCTGGATAACAAGCAGGGCATAGTCGGGGTGTTCAACGACTGGGACATGAAGCCGTACCCCCGCTGGGCTCTGGGGAAGCTGCCCCCCAAGTACGAGTGGACAGTCCCGATAGGCCTATGGAGACCCGTAAAGCTCGTCGTCAGCGGGCCTGTCGCGGTCACCACCGTCCTAGTAGACTCCACTTACGACCCCTCCACCGGCCAGGCTCACTTGAAGCTCAGGTTCTACGTCTCAAACACTGGGGGGGAGGCCGCCTGTGAGCTGAGGTACGTCATTAGTCCCTATAACTTCGAGGGGCGAGCTGTCGAGGGGAGGCTCAGCTTCTCGCTAAGTGGAGGAGAGAGGAGGTGGGTTGAAACCGAGGCGACAATCCCCGATGCCAAACTGTGGTGGACTTGGGATCAGGGAATACCCCACCTCTACAGCCTGGAGTACGAGGTAATGGCGGGGGGCGAGCTGCAGGGCAGGGGGTCGCTCAGGTTCGGTATCAGAGAAGTTGAGGGCGTGGTAGGCCCTCGTGAGGCGAGGATAGCCATCAATGGGCGTCGAGTCTTCCTCAGAGGAGTGAACTACATAAGCGACTTCCTGCTCGTGCGCGCCACCCCCGAGTCACTGAGGCGGGACATGGACATGATGCTGAAGGCTAACGTGAATTTCGTCAGAGTACATGCTCACGTCGAGCCTCCCGAGTTCTACGCGCTCGCTGACGAGGCTGGAGTAGCTGTCCAGGCGGATGGCCCCCTGATATGGGCCTACGCCTCCAGGCTGAGGGGCGAGGCGCACACACAGTTCCTGAGGAAGGCACAGGAGGTGTTCGCCGAGATGATCCTAATGCTCTACAACCACCCCAGCGTGATACTCTGGACCGTACATAATGAGCCTCCCTGGGCTAGCAGGTGGATGGGCCGCCTCTACAGGATGAGCGTCAACCGACAGCTGGACGAAGTCCTAGCGGCCTTGATCTCCAGCATTGACCGCCAGGGCAGGCCCATAATCATGGGGAGCGGCTACGAGGACCAGCACGTCTACTACGGGTGGTTCGGCGGCACGTGGATCGACTTCCTCAACGATAAGTCGCCATTCCCAACGGAGTTTGGAGCCGAGTCCCTGCCCAGCATAGGCTCGCCCTTCTGGGAATTGGTGAACGTCACCCACTGGCCCATCAAGAAGGGGGATAGGGAGTACTATGAGCTGACTTACCGATGCTTCTACTGGGCTAGCGGCTACGTCAAGATCCCCTACGGGCTACCCGAGGACTACAGCAGCCTCGAGGCCTACGTGAAGGCGAGCCAGGAGTACCAGGCCGCCCTCCTAAAGGTAGCGATCTCCAGGTACAGGATCCTCAAGTTCAACGTGACCGCCGGCTTAGCAGTGTTCATGTTTAAGGACTGCTTCCCCTCAGTGACGTTCTCGGTTGTCGACTACTTCAGGGTGCCTAAGCTGGCCTACCGCATCCTAGCTGAGGAGTTGAAGCCCTTAAAGGTGCTAATCGAGTGGGGCGGGGACTTCGAGGTTAACGGCCTAAACATCCTGTTTAGGCCAAACTCCACTCTGAGGGCTAGGATATGGGTGGTGAACGACGCTGCAGGCGCCTCTGGCCCCGCACTCGTCCGGTGGAGGCTTGTGGACTTGAACGAGAGTAGGGTGCTGGCCGAGGGCGAGGCTAACATCACCATCCCCAGCAGCGATGAGCCAGCCAGGCTTGTCGATAGCCTGCGGCTCCCCACGCCCATATTCACAGACGGCGTGCACGAGGTGGAACTCGAAGCCGCTCTGATCAGGGGAGGGGAGGAGCTGGACTCTGATGCCTTGAGGTTCCTCGTCACGCCGGCTAGCAGGGTGAGCATCCTGCTGGAGAACGCGAGCGAGCCCCTGACGTTCCTAGTTAGGACCGACGAGTACTCATTCTACGTCAGGTCCAGGGGCGGGAACCTCAGCTTCGTAGTACCCGCCGGGCTCAGAGCAGTGCTGTACGGCCCGGTCCTCAATGCGAGTACCCCCTACGTGCCGGTGAAGTACGACTTCGGCAGGCTCGAGGCTGGAGAGAGGCTCATCAAGCTCAGGCTCGTGAAGGGGGCCTTGTACGTGCTTAGGACGCCGATGCCCAGCTCCGATGAGTCGAGGCCCCCCACTGTCGAGTTCTCCATAACTCCCCTCACCCCACTCGAGGGGCCCTACGTGCTGAGGTATACGCCGTCCATGGCCGATGTGCTCGTGGCCCTGGGCTTCAGGGGGAACACGTTCGTGATCCCAGCCGCCACGCCGGTGAACGTCACCTACGTCATCAGGGGGGAGAAGAGGAGCTTCACGGTGTCCCGGGGCCCCATCACGCTGGCCCCAGGCCAGCTGTACGAGGACTTCGAGCCAGCCCGCAAGTTGGCTGAAGAGGCGCTGGCGGCCAGCAGGAAGATGCTCAAAGTCGTCAAGGCGAGGCTCACATGGATCACCAAGAGGGGCTTCTACGCGGGGCTCTCCAGCCAGTGGATAGCCCAAGCTGAGGGGCTCATAAAGCGCGCCGATAACTTGGTCGGGGAGAAGCCTGAGGAGGCTGTGGTACAGTCACGGGAGGCGTACGAGCTACTGCAGAATGCGCTGAGGAGGCTTGAGGAGCTGTACTCCACTGCTAAGGCCAACCTGAGCTTACTGCTGCTGGTGCTCCTGCTATCGTCGCTGGGGCTGGCCTCAATAGTGGTGGAGGAGGAGGCCAGGAGGCCGGCGATCAGCACGGCGGCGCTAGTCGTGCTGGGGATACTGGTCTACCTCACCTACCCAGGCATATCCGAGATAAGCACCATGGACCTCTTCGTGTCCCTCTACGTGAGCTTCTTCGTAATGATATTAGTGCTGCTGCTGCCCCGACTGCTCGAGGACTTGAGGAGCGAGAGCGGCCTGCCGGTATTTGCAGCAGTGGCGGCCGCGCTATCCATAGCGGCGAGGAACCTGCGTAGGCGCAGCCTCAGGACTGGGCTGGCCCTGCTCTCAATAGTTGCCATGGCAGTTGCCGTCACGAACCTCTCCTCCGTCAGCTACTACGTGATGTCCAGGGAGCTCGTGACTAGCTACAGGGCCCCAGCCGGGGTGGACAACGCGCTTATGGCCTTTAAGGACGGTGACTTCAACGCTGAGGAAATACTCTACGTGTCATCCCAGCCGGAGGTCCTGGATTACGGCTTCAAGATAGATAGCGTGCCCCGCAGAGACCCCTACGCCTACGTGGCACTGAGGGCTGTGAGGGGGTTCGTCAGCTTCTACGGCTATGCACCCCTGCTAGCTCAGCTGGCAGGCGCTGTGACTCCCCCGAACGCGCTAAGGGAGCTCCTCAGCAGGGGGGACGCTGTGCTGGTGAGCGAGACCTGGAGGCGCGCGGGGATTAGGCTGGGCGATTCCATAACTATAGGCGGCCTCAAGCTGCGGGTAGTGGGCTTCTACGATCTGAGCATCGGGCAGCTCAAGGACCTGGGCAATCACGAGTTCTTGCCCAAAGTCGTCCGCCCCGATGGCACGGTGAGCTATGCGCACCCCGATGATATAGTCATTCTATCCCCCGAGGCAGCGCTGAAGCTGGGCGGCAGGATAGTCAGGGTGTACGCTAAGGTCTCCACCACGGCTGAGCTCCTGGAGCTGGCTAAGCGGCTCAGCTCACAGGTGGGCTACGTCGTGGTCGCTAGGCCTGCCGGGGGCCTGGTCAGGGTCTACTACGTCGGCTCGGCCGTGGAGTTCAGGGGAGGTGAGGCTCTCCTGCCCATAGCCCTGGTGTTCATAAATGTCGGCATGGTAGTGCTAGCCTCCGTGTACGAGAGGAGGAGGGAGATATTCACGCTGGCCTCCGTCGGCCTGAACCCCACCCACATATTCATGGTGTTCCTCTCAGAGGCCTTCCTCCTAGGCTTCGTGGGCGGGTCCCTGGGCTACATACTCAGCTTCGGGATACTCAAGCTCATGCAGGTCGCTGGGATCGTGGTGCCCGTGGACGTTAAGACGAGCACGCTGGACTTGCTAGCAGTCGTGGGGCTCTCCACGCTATCCTCAGCGGTGGCCGCAGTCATCCCCGCCCTAAGGGCATCAGCCTACGCGACGCCCTCACTCCGCAGGAGGTGGAGGCTTGAGGCCGAGCTCGTGGGCGGCGAGTGGAGGGTGGAGATCCCAGCCAGGATACCGGCCTCCAAGGCTCCCCACTTCGCAGACTTCGTGGTCGAGAGGCTGAGGGAGGAGGAGTACGGCATTGAGAGGGCTGTGAGGGACATAAGGCTGAGCAAGAGGATCGAGGGAGAGAGGATGGTTTACGAGATAGAGTTCACCTACAGCAGGGGTGGCAACAGGCCGTTCACAGCCTGGAGTAGGCTGATTGTGAGGCCGGTTAGCCCAGAGTTCTACGGAGTCATGCTGGCCACGAGGCCCCAGTCAGTCTACATGAGGTTCTCGCAGAGCTACGTCCAAGAGGTGACGTCCTTTGTGAGGAACATAGTCCTCGAGTGGGCATCGCTCAGGGTAAGGCTGCTGGCCCCCGTGGGCGCGGATCCCAGCGCGGTCGTTAGTCTAGTCCGCCATTACCACCCGCAGCTAGTCATACTAGTGAGCAGGAGGGGTGATAGGAGAGTGGTTAGGGAGGTCAGGAGGAGGATAAGGAGCTTGGGTCTCAGGCCGCCAGCGATGGAGCTGATCGACCTGAGGGGCCGGAGCATTAACGAGCTAGTAAATGAGGTCAGGAGCCTGCTGGTTAAGGCGGATATCGTCGCGCTCGACTCGGATGACGGAGCTCTAAGCGCCGCAGTCGCGCTAGCTGCAGCCCTCGAGGGGAGGAGGGTCTCAATACTGAGGGACGGCAGGGTTGAGGAGGTAAGCGTGGACAAGCTATTTGGAGCGGCGGCAGCCTAAGTGCCCGATGAGAGCTTCTTCAGCGTGGCCCAGCTCTTCCTCACAATAGGCGGCAGGGGCCTCCCCTCCTTGAGGAGCTCGTGGAGGAAGCGCCTTGTCTTAGGGTCTGAGGGGTAACCAGACCCGAAGTCCCCGTACAACCTCTTCAGCTCCTCCACCACCCTATCCCTCTCGACCTTAGCCACTATTGACGCGGCAGCCACGTGGGGGTATAGCCTATCCGCGTGATTAGCCGCTACGAGTTTAAGCTCCTGGAGCTCCCCCCTCAAGTGTAGCTTTATGAGCCCCGCGAACCTCTCCGGCAGCGGGTCGGGGGAGTCCACATACACGGTATCCACCTCAGTGCGTAGGCTATTGATGAGCTCGGCAGCAACCCTAGCCTCCAGGTAGTTGAGGTTCCTGTCGCCCCTCCCCTCTACAGCTGCGTCGATCTCCCGGGGCTCGACAACCCTTATCCTCACCTCCTCGGCCACTGCACGAATTGCTCTGTAGATCCTCCTCCTAGCCTGCGGGCTCAGCAGCTTTGAGTCCTTAACTAGGCGCTGCAGCGCCCTCGCAACCTCGGGCTTCAGGACTACACATGCCACCACCATTGGCCCTATCACGGGCCCCCTCCCGGCTTCGTCGATGCCAGCCTCCATGCTACTCAATGGTCTTAGCTAAGGTGATGAAGTGGCGGATGCCCACTACGCCGGGTAGCTGCGTGTAGAAGAACAGGTGGGTGGTCCAGGGTATTGTCGCTATCCTGACGCCCTCTCCCCTCATCCTCTTGAGAGTCTCGAAGAGGAGCACGGTGCCTATCCCCCTCCCCCGCAGCTCAGGGTCGACTCCTATTGGGCCGAAGAAGTCGGGGCGCAGGGCACCGTAGACCGAGAAGCCCGCGATCCTAGAGCCCATCTTCGCCACTAGCACGCCCCCATCCTCGGCCTTGAGCCCCATCTCGGCCTCAATTCTCCAGAAGGGGGAGAAGCGCTCCTCTACCCACCTGCCTAGCTCCTCGCTCTCCTCCCTCAACTCTACTATCTCCACCCCATCGCGGCGAAGCTTCTCCGCCAAGCTGGCCACTCTGCTCGGCACGTAGAGGCGGGAGAGATCGACCTCGTAGTTGACAGCCTCGCTCACCTTCTTGTACCCGAGATCTAGGAGCATGGCGTGTATGTGGTCATACTCCAGGTCGACTCCCGGGGTCAGGTACCAGCTGGCGTAATCCGATATCCTCACATGCCTCCTGCCCTCCCGCTTAAACTCCTCTTCAAGCGTTGTTATGAGCTCCTTGAGGCGGCCCACATCCTCAGGTTTAGCAGCTAACGCCTTAACCCACGCCACCTCCCTTTGAGCCTCCACCACGGCAGCTGGCTCCCTTATCCTCCTAACTCCAATAGCGACAGCTATCACGTTACCCCTCTCCAGGGCCACCAGTGCGTACTTTGGGTCGTAATTCGGGTCTTCCAGCGTGAGCTTGCGGTAGAAGCGCCTATCGATGAAGTCCCTCCACAGGGTTAGGTTAAGGAACTTCCTCACCTCATCGTTAAGCCCGGGATCCTCAGCTAGCGTCCTTACCTCCACGCTAATTCTCGAGGGCTACGACCTCTATTAACATTGCCATCGTCTCCACGCTTCATCTGCTTAGTAATCGTGTGCTTTACACATCTGCGGTAAGGCCTTCACCTCCACGGATCTGGACAGCCCTGTAAGGTCGGGAGGAGCGAGCGGCACGCGTCAAGCACTCTGCTCGCCTCTCCAGCTGCTCCTCTGCCCGCTAGAGCCGATACGAGCACATGTGAATCCCCGGCGAGGAGACAACGCCAGCAGCCCAGCTCCATGGACTGCGCTGAGCACAGTAAAGCTTTTTAAGCCCCGCCGCTCCAGGCGGCCTCCAATGAGGCAGAGGAGCGGTAGGCTGGCTGTCTACGGGATGCAGCTAATCAATAGCGTCCGGGGAGGTGTAATAGGGCCGCTCATGCCCCTCTTCATCTACCAGCTCTCCCACGGAAGCTTCACCCTCGCCTCCCTGGCGGGGAGCGTTAGCACACTGCTCTCGGCTGTACTGGCTCCCTTAGCGGGAGCCCTAGTCGACAGGGTGGGCAAGAGGAAGGTAATCATCGTGGCGTCGGGGCTGACCGGCGTGGCCACCAGCTATGCTGCCTCCCTAGTAGATGACTACAGGCAATACATCGCAGTGAGCTTAGCTGGCTCAGCGGTGGGGCTGGCGGGTAGCATAGCACTCTCCTCACTGCTGGCCGACATCTTCAGGAGGGAGGAGAGAGGTAAGATGTTGGGTCTGTACGGCTTCCTAAGCACCGCCGGGAGCCTTACAGGCAACCTGCTCTCAGCCCAGGCGTATAGCCTATTCGGCCTCAGGGGGTCCATTCAGCTCGTCTCGGCGTGCGGCGTGATGCCAGTGCTGCTAGCCCTACTGCTCGATGAAGAAGGTGGGAGGAGGACCGCCCGAGGCTGGGGGCTCTGGACCGCTCTGAGGGACCGGGACCTGCTGAGGCTACTAGCGCTCAACGCGGTTATGCGGACGCCTCAGGCCATGAGCGGCAGCCTCCTCGCGGTCTACTTCGTGAAGGAGCTGGGGGGAGGAGTGGCGGGGTGGAGCAGGCTAGCTGCAGCTGCTACAGCGGCCTCGCTGACCTACCCGCTCTACGGGTACGTGGTCGATAGGGTGGGGAGGCTGAGGGTCGTGTGCGGTGCTGCCGCCAGCTGGGCCGTGCTATACGCCGGCTACTACATGAGTAGAGACCCTGCAACCTTCGCCCTATTCTACGTGATCCCCGTGGGCAACGCGTATCAGCTGGCCATCACCGCGATGCTGTACGATGTGACTGACGGCAGGGAGAGGGGGAGGCTCCTAGGGGCATTCTCCTCCATCTCCTCCACATACCTATTCGCGGCGACGCTACTAGGAGGCTTCCTGGCGGACTCACTCGGCGTAAGGGCTGTCTTCGCGATAAGCTCCATCACGTACGCGGCCGCGGCGCTACTAATACCGCTCATAGCTGCTCACTCCCACTCTCGCTTGAAGATGCGGCAGCAGGCCCCGCCCCGCTCAGGAGCATAGGCATTCTGGCACCCGTAGGCCTCGGCGGGGCACACGCTCCTTAAACACCAGCAGCTCAACTCTTTTTAATGATGCGTGTGCGCTTTAACGTGGTGAGCTAAATGACCTCAAAGCCTTCTGAAGGCCTCGTGGAGCTGGCTTCTGGAGTCATTAAGGGCCTCAAGGAGCTTAGAGATGGGATAGCTGAGTCTAAGCGCAGCGTGGAGTCAATGCCCTTCCTCATCAGGGGCTACGCAATGGCTGACTTCAAGTCGGGGACTGGCATGAGCCACGATGAGTGGCTGGAATTCCTTGATGACCTGATAACCAGCCTAGAGGAGCTCAGTAGCAAGCTCACTGAGCGGGGGGAGGCTGAGGCGGGCGAGGTCTTGGGTAAGCTGGAGAGGGCTGTAGAGTCCCTCAATAAGCTGAGTGAATACCTACGCGGCCTCCCCCAGAAGGCCAGGCTAGCGGCAGGCTTCCTAAGCGAGGAGCAGATAAGGGCCTTAGAGGAGGGCCCCAAGCGCGCTGAAGAGGTCAGCACGCTGGCGCAGGCTATTAAGCACCTCATGGATGCCCTCGGGAGCTAAAGGAGCTGTAAGGAGGATGGTGGACCGGCCGGGACTTGAACCCGGGTCCTCCCGCGCTCCTGCCCGGCTCGCGGGATGCAAGGCGGGCGCTCTCCCCGGCTAAGCTACCGGCCCGGTAGAGCCGGAGTTTACAGCCCTCTTAACCTTTTCTCCGCCTCCCGCAGTGTCCTCAATTGGCTGCCCGTGCGGTATTTCGGGTATTTCCGCTATCTTGGTGGTCATGCGTGGGCAACTACTGCTGAAGTAGGGGCGTGGAGTAGTTGGTGGGCCCGCGCATGGCTGGCGCCTCCGAAGCATGTTTTAAGCTGGGGTTGTTCGTAGGACTGTGGGCTCAGTAGATCTTGTGGAGGAGCTGTGCCGGCTTGTCAGGATACGCTCGGAAGTGGCGGTCTCGGAGGCGGGCGACGTCGTGCGCAGGAATTATGAGGAGGCTGCTAAGGCCGTGGCCCGCTTAGCTGAGGAGGCGGGCTTGGATGTTGAGGTGCTCGAGCTCGAGTTTAAGGGCGGGGTTATACCCACTGTGATGGCTGAGGCTGGGGGAGGGGGTGAGCGCCTAGCTCTAGTCAGCCACTATGACGTGGTGCCAGCCAGGGGGCCCTGGCTTGTGGGCGGCAGGGAGGTCGACCCCTACGAGCCAGTAGTGCTTGGTGGGAAGGTCTATGGCAGGGGGGCTGCAGACGATAAGTCCGCTATAGTTGCCAGCATAGCGGCATTGGCGGAGCTGCTGGAGGAGGGCGTCAAGCTCAGGTACAGGCCCTGTGTGGTGGTGACTGGGGATGAGGAGGTGGGGGGCTATGGCGTTAGGGCGCTCCTGGAGGCTGGCTACAGGTGGGATAGGGTGGTGATACTCGACGCTGGCGCTGATTACCTGTCAGTGGGGGCTAGCGGGGTGATCCACGGCTGGATAAGCGTTAAGGGGAGGTCAGGCCACGCGGGCTACCCCCACCGGGCTGTGAACCCCGTGGAGGCGGCGATCAGGCTGGCTAATTACCTCCTCGACGCCTACAAGCCAGCTAGGGCGAGGAGAGTCTCGCGCCTCAGCTCTCCCCCAGGGTCTCCGATACCCAGGGTGTGGGGCCGCTTCAGCATCACGATAATGAAGCTTGCTCCAGGCGAGCCTGAGAAGCACAACAGGATACCTGCGGGGGCTATGCTGGGCTTCGACGTCCGCCTAATACGGAGGAGGATTTAGGGGAGGCATTGCGCGAGCTGCACTCCTTCGTCTCGGAGGCAGCCGCCAGGCTGGGAGTCGAGTGTGAGATCAAGGCGTGGGGCCAGCGGGGCTGGTAC
>Ga0180300_10000203_pt1 | contig 24856 bp, 29 predicted proteins | sample GuaBasSediGuay15_FD_121798 | JGI IMG/M metagenome (GOLD analysis project Ga0180300, IMG submission 121798) | Subseafloor sediment microbial communities from Guaymas Basin, Gulf of California, Mexico - Guay15, Core 4569-2, 21-24 cm | ecosystem: Environmental > Aquatic > Marine > Hydrothermal...
AAGATGATAGACAAGCTATACGCCTCCATTGCCCACGAGATGGATATCTGGTTGAATTTAGATCGTTATGTCGAACACTTCGAGAGGTTGGCGAGGAAAGAGGATTACATCTTCAAACGGATCCTCCCTTGGGTGGAGAAGGTTAAGGAAGAGGCTAAGGAGGAAGAGAAGAAGGAAGAGAAAGAAGAAAAAAAGGTGGAAAAAGAAGCTGAAAAAGTCGAGAAGGGGCTGAAGAAGATCAGGGGCATCATTTCAAAGGAAGCACTGCATAGTGTGCCAAGTTTTCTTGCCAGGTTCTTGAAAAAAAAGAATCCTGAAAAAGAGTTTGAGAGGTATGTTATCGGACCGATTGAGCAGATAAAGATAACTTTAGAAGTCTTGTACAAAGACTTGTACGAGATCGTTAGAGAAAAAAATGTTTGGACCGGCGATGAACAACAATTTTACCGTGCGGTAGACTGGTTCATAAAAGAATCTAAAAAGATAACGGAAGAGGCAAAACACTACATGGCCTCAAAAGTTCTTTCTGATCTGAAAAAAGGACTTGCTAAGGAAAACATCCCAATCAACGCGAGAGACGAAAACTTCATACAAAAACTCAAGGATTGGGGCTACTATGACTACTTCAAGAAATTTATGGATAGGTATGAAAAACTCAGAGAAGAAGCAGTAGTCCTCCAAAGACTCCTCAATAAGGTTATCGAGAAACTTTAGTCGTTAACTTTTTATACTTCTCTTGCGTAGAGAAAAGCATGGCTGATGGCCTTTTTACGGGAGTTGTAGAGAGCTTACAACAAATGGGCTTCTTCGACGTGCTCCTACCATTTCTACTGATCTTCGCTATCGTCTACGGGATCCTGGAAAAGACGAAGCTCTTCGAGGAAAGACACGACATCAATGCTACCATCGCCTTCGTCATAGGCATGATAGTGATAGGGACCTCGTGGGTTTTAGGGGTCCTTTCAGGGTTCCTTCCATGGGTAGGACTGCTTTCAGTGTTGTTCGTGTCGTTCTTGTTGCTCATAGGGCTCTTCTGGGGAAAGGCGGAGGAGTTCTCCAAGAGCAATTTGTTAAGGTGGGGAGGGACCGCAGTGGTCCTGATAGCGTTCATCTTCGTCCTACCTCCTTTGCTAGGATTCAACATATTCGGCACAGGGACCTTTGGTGGCATGACCACAGCTGACTGGGGAGCTCTCATAGCCATCTTCATCGTCTTCGGCCTCATACTTTACATAGCCAAGCCGAAGGAGGGAGGAAAGAAGGAGGGATGAGCAATGGTAGTGATGGAGTGGCTCAACGCTATATGGCAGGGCTTCCAGGTCCTGACGCCAGCAGGCATACAACCAGAGTACTTCTGGTCCACTTTTTTACTCATTTTTGCCCTCGTTTACGCATTGCTAAGTAAGGTGAAGCTTTTCGGGGAGGAGTTGGAGGAGAAAGGGAAGGGGATCAACGCGATCATAGCCCTCGTTTTTGCCTACTTCACCGCCAGTTCCGCTTTTGCAACCATAATCATCTCCAAGATGGCGCCGAACTTAGGGATGTTCTTGGTAGCCCTTCTCACTTTAGTCATGGTGTTCTCCTTCCTTTCGGAGAACTTCGAGAACTACAAGTGGTTAGTGATCATCATAAGCATCATAGGTTTTGCCTACGTCCTTTGGAGCGCGTTCTCAGGAGTTCCAGGAGTGACTGGTGTGAGCATAACTAAGGAGGACTGGGGAGCCATCATAGCATTGGGGATCATCATAGGGTTGCTCGCCTACGCCTTCAAGAAGTGATGAGAGATGGCTGAGACCTTCATGGAAGCAGTTGGGGTCTTCAGGTACTTCGGATTCCAGTACTTGATGGTCCCCCTTTTGATCTTCGTCTTAGTCTTGGGTTTCCTTCAGAGGACCAAACTTCTCGGGGACAAAGCAGATCTTAACGCCGCCGTAGCCCTGGCAGTAGCTTTCTTGAGCATGATGGTGCCTGGGTTTGTGGACTTCGTCTACGCTTTGATCCCTTTCTTCGTGGCCTTCGTAGTCATCCTCTTCGGGGCAGCCTTGGTCTTCATGCTCCTCGGAGCCAAGGCAGAAGACATCTTTGCCTTTACTAAAAGACCAGAAGTGACAGTGTTTCTACTCGTTTTGTCAGTCATCATCACCTTTTACGTCATCGGTCAACAATTCGGTCATCTTTTCTCTCCCTACGCGAACGTGACTAACGAGAGCCAAACTTTAGTCATGCGGGAAGCATCTCAACGCATATTCAATCCTAAAGTGCTCGGTACCATCATTTTCTTGGCCATAATCTCTATAGGAATTTATCTCCTAACGGTCCCGAAGAAGTAGGTCACTTCTTGCTCTTGACGACTTCTTTCAACTCTTTTATGCTTTCACTTAGGGTGGGGATGAGTTTTCCCATCACCTTTTGAAGGGCTTGAATCTCCACGTTCACATCCTGCATGGCCTTACCGTATTCTTCCACCTTTGCTGCCATGCTCGCCTCTATCCCATCTATCCTGGATTTGAAGTCATCTATCCTCGCGTTCAGGTTCTCAATTTTCTTCTCGATTTCCGCCTTCCATTTTTCGAGGACGGACAGCTTTTCTTCCACCTCATCCCACTTTTCTTCGATTATCTGTTCGAGTATCCTCTCGATTTCCTCCACGCTCTTCCTCTCGGGGGCCCCAACAGGGGCTGTCTCCAGGGTCGGAGCCATGGGAGCGGCAAGGGTCTCTGTTCCAGGGGCAGGAGGTGTGGGGAGGGCTGGAGGGGTCTCTGGAGGAGTGACAGTGGTCTTCAAATCGGCCTGAGACAAGGCGTTCCTTATACTCTCGAAGTCATAACCCTCTGCCCTCAACTGATTGATGATTTGATCGTTAGTCAGTCCCCTACTCCTTAGGTCTAAGACCTCTTTTACGGGAACTGGCTTGGGAGCGGGCTTCTCCTCTTTTTTCTTTCCGAAAGGAAACATTCACACCCTCCCCATCTCCTTCCTTATCAGCTGAATCGCCTCCTCCTTGGTCAAGTATCTAGTAGGGTCTAACAAGTTAATATATCTTTCCAAAACCTTGACGTCCTGAACCTTCGCCACATTCTCCAACTCTTTTATGATGTTTTTTACCACATTCTCCAACTCTTTCACCAATTTCTTCAACTCATCAACGTCCGCATTGAAGTCCGATATCATTTCTTTCATCTCCTTGTACCTGCTCAAGGAACTCTCGTCCACGATCTTTATCTTCGTAGATAGTTGGTCGTACCTCTCCTCTAATAATCTCACCCTGCTCATGAGTTGATTGACTTGCTGGTACAAAAACTGCATGTAATTTTGTTGGTTTTCCATGAAGCACCACAATTTTTAAATCGCTAAGTATAAGACATATTGAGCGCATTTAATACTTTTCGATGATGAGCCATGAAAAAACCGTGTTCTTACACCGTGGAAATCGAAGGGAACCAAAAGAACCTCATCGTGAACTGCGTGGGTTGCATGTTCTATCCGAGCTTAGAGGACAACTTCGCCTGCATGGAGAGGGTGGTCAACTACATCCTGGAGGCAGGGACTCCCACCAACATCATCCTTTCCAGCACCAGGAACTTCATCTACCCAAAGGAACAGGCAGAAATGTTGGCAGAGATAGCCACCACTTATAAGGTATTGACCAAGGAGAAGAATGTGCTGGACATAAACAAGTTGGCGCCCTTTAATCGAGCCGCTTTGGGGGAGAGGATAAGCATCGTTAGGGACATAGTGTTGGGCACTTTAAGGGGAGATCCTGTTGGAGCCTACGTTAAGGCATTGAGGGAATTGAGGAGGCAGAAGGCCAGGTATGAGTTGGCCCCACCAGGGGAGAAGAGGGACCTCCAATCCTTCATCTCTGTCCTGAACGATATCGTGGAGACCTTAGAAGGGACTAAGCTGATAAAGAGGGCCATGCCGAAGATCCCTGGATATTCTGTGGGCGATAGGTCAATTTACAGGGATATCTTCGAACCTCTCATAAAACCTAATTTCATGCTCACCAGGCTCATGGCAGAACCCCCTGCTAAAGCTGTGGAGATAGACTCTTACACCATAGGGAAGTTCGACAAGTCAGACGTCACCATCTTAAAAGTCCCAAATAAAGTACAACTCCTCTACCACATCATCCCACCGGAATTCAGGTTAGATGAGGCAGAGTATGCCTTGCTGGATGAGGCGAGGAACATCCTGGCCAAACACAAGCCGACGGAGAAGGAGTTCGTTGATCCCAAGCGAACGAGGGACGTCTTCTTCAGCATAAGCAGGGACCTCCTAGAACAACTAGCGAAAAGTAAGGGGATGAACTTGAAATATAAGGAAATAGAAAGACTTGCGAGGATCTTGGTGAGGTTGACGGTGGGGTTTGGTTTAGTAGAGGTCTTGCTGGAAGACGAACTGGTGGAGGACGTTTACATAAACGCGCCCATAGGTTCTGAACCTATTTTCGTGAAACACGCTAAATACGGTGAATGTTTCACTAACATCATACCGAGCTACACCGAAGCCGAGGCGTGGGCATCCAGGTTCAGGATGATCTCGGGGAGGCCATTGGACGAGGCCAATCCAGTATTAGACACAGAGATCATAACTCCAACAGTGTTCGCCAGGGCCACCGCTGTCCAAAATCCCTTGAGCCCTCATGGCCTTTCCTTCGCTTTCAGGAGACATAGGGCTAAGCCGTGGACCCTCCCTTTATTCGTGAAGAACAAGTTCCTTTCTCCCCTCGCTGCTGGACTGATCTCCTTCTTGGTGGACGGCGCGCGCACCATGCTCATAGGCGGGACCAGGGGTTCTGGGAAGACGAGCCTCCTCTCCGCCATAATGGTGGAGATCATGAGGAAGTACAGGATCATAACCGTGGAGGACACTTTGGAATTGCCAGTCTCCCAACTCAAAGATCTGGGCTTTAACATTCTTTCCATGAAGGTGAGGAGTGCCATAACTGGTGGGAAGGCGGAGATGAGCGCTTCTGATGGCATAAGGACCGCCTTGAGGTTGGGCGACTCATGTTTGGTTATAGGAGAGGTGAGGAGTAAGGAGGCAGTCGCCCTATACGAAGCGATGAGAGTGGGTGCTTTAGCAAACGTGGTCATGGGCACCATACACGGGGATAGTCCCTATGGGGTATTCGACAGGGTGGTGAATGATTTAGGAGTTCCTAGAACAAGTTTCAAGGCCACGGACATAATAATCATCGCGAACAAGCTGAGGAGCCCGGGAATGATAGAGGAAATGAGAAGAGTGGTGAGCATAACTGAGGTGAGGAAGCATTGGGAAGAGGACCCCGTGAGGGAGAAGGGGTTCGTGAACTTGATGGAGTACAATGCGAAGAAAGATACCCTAGAACCAACGCCCGCTTTGTTAGAGGGAGAAAGCGAAGTGATAAAAGCTGTCGGTTCGAGGGTGAGGGAGTGGATAGGGAACTGGGATAGGATATGGGACAACATCTTATTGAGGGCCAAGATAAAGGAACTCATGGTGAAGTACTCGGAAAAGGACCCAAGCATCTTAGAGGCGGATTTCGTGGTCATAGCTAATGACATGTTCCACAACATCTTCACCAAACTGGCGGAGGAACAGGGGTATCCGGAAAGTGAAAGGGTGCTCGAGGAGTTCGAGTCTTGGTTGAAGAAGAAGGTGAGGAAATGAAGGACGTAGAAGAGCTCTTCGAGAAATATCTTGGGAAGAAAGAGGGAGAAGTGAGCAGGGAGTTCAAGCTCTTCTTGAGGGACGAGAGGACAGAGTTCATGAAGAAGTTCGAGAAGTTATGTAGATGGGCAGGGAGGATAATTCAGGTCAAGTTGGACGAAGGGGAGAGGAAGAGGTTGGAGAGCGCGATTTCCATAACCGGGATGAAGATAAGGCCGGAGGACGTGGGGGCCCTCTCCCTCCTCTCCCTTTTGTTTATGGTCGTTTTCACCTCAATTCTCGCCCTGATCGCTTTTCTCTTCAACCTTTTGACGGGAGTTGTGCCCTTCGTCATCCTCGGGTTAGGTGTGGGAGCTGTGTTCGTCCACAATTACATCAGGAAACTTCCCATCTCTCTCATAGAACAGAGGAGGGTGAGGGCTTCTAACGAATTAGTGTTAGCGATTTTGTACATCGTTTCTTACATGAGGCATACTTCCAACTTGGAGGAAGCGGTTAGGTTCGCAGCTTCGAACCTGGAAGGTCCCCTGGCAAACGATTTCACCAAACTCATATGGGACATCCAGGCAAGAAAATATTCTGACATAAACGACGCGTTGAACCACTACGTAATGAACTGGAAGGAGTTCAGCCCGGAGTTCGTGGATGCCATATACCTCATAAGGAGCACTCTATACCAATCCGATGAGGCGAATAGGATTTCTCTCCTAAATGAGGCAGTGGAGAGGATACTCGACGGGACTTACAGGCGCATGATAAACTACGCTTCTTCCCTGAGGAATCCCATAAACACTCTCTACATGCTGGGGATAGTCCTCCCAGTTTTGGGGATGGTGATGTTTCCCATGCTTTCCACGTTCTTCGCCAAATCCGTCAGCGTGCTCAGCATCGCAATTGGTTATAACATCATCCTCCCCCTCATCGTGGCATTCCTCGCCAAGAACGTGCTCAAGAACAGACCCTCTGGCTTCCCCTACACCGATATAAGTAAGCACCCCAACATCCCGAAGAGGCATCACTTCTTCTTCGGTAAGAGGCAGTATCCCTCCATCATACCCGCTGCCTTGGTGGCCCTCATCTTCATCGCACCCTCCACTTACGCCTTGTCCTTCATTCAAGGCGTGAGCGAGCTTCAGGTATATCTGAGCATACCCATAGTGTTCGGGCTGGGAGTTGGCGTTTACGTCCACACCAAATTATCCACGGCAAGGGCAGTGGAACTCCTCAAACAAGTCAGGGACGTGGAGGAGGACTTCGCTCATGCAGCCTTCCAATTGGGTACTATCTTGATGCAAGACATTCCCCCAGAACAGGCATTCGTCAAGGTGAGCGATTCCATGAAGGGTTCTAGGACCGCCGCTTTCCTGGGCAAGGTAGTGAACAATGTGAAGAGGTTAGGCATGAGCATAAGGGACGCTCTCTTCGAGAAGAAGAACGGGGCAGTGTGGATGTACCCTTCTCCAATCATAAGGAGCACCATGCAGGTCCTAGTTGATACTTCTAAGAAGAGCTTGAAGGATGCCGGGGTCGCCCTCGTTTTCATCTCCAAGTACCTCAGAAACATAAAGAACGTAGACGATAAGGTCAGGGACGCCTTAGATGAGGTCCTCTCCTCCATGCACTTCCAAGTCGTCTTCTTAGGACCTATCATAAGCGGGATAGTCGTGGGTATGACAGCCCTTATAACCCTCGTCTTGACCATCTTAGGGGAGAGGATAACCAACCTCGCACAACTCTTAGGTACAGGGGGAGCTCAAGGTGTGCCTTCCCTCTTCTTCGTCAGCGGCCTGTTCAACATGACCCAGACGACCCCGTTACACCTCTTCCAACTCATGGTGGGATTATACACCATAGAGATCATCATCATAATCGGTTACATGATATCCAACATAGAGAGGCCCGGGGATCCGTACTACAGGGACTTCACCATATCCAGAATGATCCTCATCCCCTTAGTGATCTACTCCATAGTCACCTCAGCCATCACCATGATCTTGGGAGGACTGGCCAGGTTAGCCATTGGGGTTAGTGAGGTGTTCGCATGAAAGTGAACTTGTTACAGGTCATCCTGGGACTGATGGTGGGGGCGATGGTGCTCCTAGTCGTTTTCTCTTACATGGGGACCCACATGGCCAATGGTTTGTGCGAGAATAAGTACACGGAAGCGTTGAAGGGTTACAAGGATTATGGGGAAGGAGTGAGGTATCCAGCCTGGCTCACTGATTGTTGCTATGACTCTGATAGGGCATCGGATGTCTGTCAGGCCTATGCAGACGCCCTAGGGGAAGACCCGAGCGAGATCTGCTCGGACTTGTCAAAGGATAATCCAGCGACCCTCTTCGATTGTACGGAGAGCGATGACTTGTGCAATGATGAGGACTGCGTCCAATCGTGTGACAGGGATGAGATATGCGAAAAGGGGGAAGGCCCCTGGTGTGAGGACTGTTGGTGATGATCCAAAGGGAGGTGAGGGATTGGCTCCTCTTTTTGGTAGCCCTAGTGATCCTGATCCTCTTCATTTATGCCTTTTATGAGGTGGTCGTGAAGAACGCTAACGTATCCTTTTGGGGGTTAATCTGATGCAGATGATAGTCAAGCTCATCGTGGCCGTGATCGCCCTAGCCCTTTTCCTGAGCGTGATCTTCTTGCTCATCCAACCATCGGACGTGATAGGTTTTGCCATTCAGATCTTCCCCGTGAAGCTCCTGAAAGGAGCGTACCTCTCCCTGGGAAATTGGCTGGGATTGTTAGGCCAAATACTCTTCATCGCTTCCAATGCCCCAAGCATCTCCAGCGCCTGGACACCGCGCACCATAGAGTACTCAGGACTGCTTCAGGACCTTCCCTCCATCCTCGGGACGAGGATCCTCGCGTATTGGAACATCTTGAGGTATGGAGACGAGGATCCCCTGGTGAGGGAGAACACGCTCATGGAACTCTTCATCGTGAGGGTTGAGGACAAAAACCTCACTGAGGCCTTCCTCGAGTTGAACGACACCTACAACTTCACCGCAGTCCTCGTGAACAAGACGGACGACATCGCGGAATACGTGAACTTGAATGATTGGACGGAGTTCGGGAGTTTAGGGGACTTCAACGGCACGATCCACGTCTACTATAGCGACTGGTTTTTGTACGAATCAGGGAAGGATAAGAGCCCAGTGGCCACTTACTGTTATGTGAGCCCGAGTCAGAGGGATGCGCCTAAGGACAATGGACAGGCCTCTGGCTTCTTTGATGCCTTCACCGAAGAACAGGAGTGGGAGGAATCTTGGCTCGATGAACTGTACGATTGGTTCGCCTCTATGGGCTTCTCTTTTTCAGATACCGACGAGGCCTGTGACATTGCCCTCACTGCCTGCGGCTATCTCACGAAGTCAATGGTGTGTTGTGAGGACAAGATCATCATATGCTTGGTGAGAACATGAAAGGGCTGAGTAACATGATAGTGGGCCTGATCTTAGGATTGATAGTTCTCGGCTTCCTCATCTTCTTAGGGTGGGAAATCACTTACCTTTCCTCCTCCTTTTCCAGCTCCTTCGTTTGTAGCCTCTCTTCAAGGTTTAGACACTTCCTCCATTCCTTCTCCCTTCAGTTCTACGGCGTTGAGGTCATCTCCCTATACGACATAGCTAGGTTCGACGTGCCCCTGATAGGGTGCGCCCCTACTAGTATTAGATATGGTGAGGTGAGGGCGGAGGACCTCATGAGGACCATCGCCTTCGAAGCGGGAAGGTGTTACCAACAGTATGGTGGAGGGGAATGGAACGTGATGTGGCTCTCTGGGGAGAACCCAAGACCATGTTCTTCCATCTACGCGGACCTCGGCGACCAGATGATCACTTTTGAGGATCTCTCCAACTTCTTCAAGACCATCAAGTTCAGTTCCAGGTTGGATTGCAGGGACTGTGAACACGCCTGTCCTGAAGGGTTCGTCTGCGATTATGAACACCCCGAGCAATGCGTGAGGAGCGAGGCAAACCCATTAATATGTGAGGCCTTCGGGGTTCCCCCGAAATGTTCCGAAGGTTCCCTGAAGAGGATAAGAGGGAGTGAAGAGGAGATATTTGACGTTTTGAGTGACTTCGCGTGTGAGCAATACGACTTTTCCACCTTCTTAGAAGAGGGCTGTTTCGACGGGACGGATGCGGGAAGCACCTATCTCGGAGAGCCCGTGGGAGGGGTTTGCTCTTCTGGAGTCCTCCTGAGAAACGTATGCATCTCTTTCGGAGAGCTGGACGGAGAGGCCACCATCCCCGAGGACATGTGCGTATCTTATGGGGGAGATGGCGGGGCGGAGTACGAATGCATGTACTGCGAGGAAGTCGTGGATGGGAAGACTCATCTTTACAAGACGGACTTTTGCTTGATTCATCAGCCCACGAACGATAGCTGTAGAAAGGAGATAACTTACTACGACTACTTGCTACCAGGGATCAAAACTATATACACCTACAGGGATCCGAGCGAGTCTTTCGTTGTGTTGGAGAACGAGAGTAATCATCCCATCACAGGGAAAGTGAGGATCTTCATCGAATTCTTAGATTCCTTCAGTGGGACGGGGAAGCACGAGGGCATAAGGTATCTCCCCCCAGAGTGTGGCGTGTTAACTTTTGTCGACTCCTGTGACATGTGTGAGGATGAGTGCCTTGGGGGTTTGTTTAAGACTTACTCCCTCATCTCTGGAGGAAAGAAAGTTTATGGGAATCCCCTCACTTACACGACAGGCCCCTTCTTCTTCGTCATCTCCACGGCCTTATGGCAGTTCGGCACGAGTGCTTATTCCTCCCTCCTCTCCTGCGAGAATTGCATCTCCACCAATATAAGACAGACCTTCTCAGAAGCCGACCTCGTGGCTTGTAGGGACACTCTGTTGATCTGCTTCTACCAAGAATAGATTTAAATAAGAGGAGGGGGATGTAAGAGCATGAGAGGGGTCGTGATGAGCGAGACCTTGAAGCTCTTGCTCGCCATCTTCACCTTGATAGTCTTCGTCCTCGTGCTCATCTTCCTATCACAAAAGGGAGGGGAATGGCTTGACCAACTCAAGGAAACCCTCACCTTCTCCTGGCTCTTCCAGTAAGGGGGCGGTGAGCATCGCCTTGAAGTACATCATCCCTCTAATCCTAGGGTTGTCAGTCCTACTCTTCTACATGATCTTCTTCGGTGCCCCCAGGTTGATCAACATGTTGAATCAGAGCTTGAACGTCTCTCTCCAATAAATTTATATAAAAAGCATACCTCTTTCTCTCATGAAAGCCCAGGGTTTACCCTTGAATACTATTGTCTTGGGGGCTCTCGCTCTGTTAGTCTTGGTCTTACTAGCCGCAGCGTTCGTCCCTTCCATCGGGAACATGTTCAGGAGCATGTTGGGGATCACTGGCACGGGGAATGAGACGTTCATCCAACAGTGTCAGCTCGCTTGCCAGAACTTGGACAACAAGTACACGCAGAGCACTTTCACAACAGCAGCACAGGGAAGTTCGTTCTGCACGTCTACCTACGGTGGCAAGCACTGCTATCATGTGATCACTTGTACAGCTCACACGATCGATGGGAAGACGGTAACCGTAGATAGCAGCTGTTGTGGGGGAAGTTGCACTTTCACTTGAACATGAGGGCACAGGAGCTCCCGATGAGCACGATAGTAGTTGTGGCTTTAGGTCTTCTTCTTTTTCTTCTCGTGGGGACGATAGTCCTCAACATAGGCGGGTTAGGGGAAAGGTTCAATTTGTTTCATCCCTCGGAGAGTATGGTGGATGCATGTGAGAGGTATTGCATCCAATCCAATGGCTTTTCAGATATATCCGCTACCCCTTATTGTAAGAATGACTGCGAAAACTATGGCGTCGATTGTTATGCCTACGATGAGAACGGGTCGACGCACGATTTAAAGGTGGAGTGCCCGTGAGAGGAGCGATACAACTCGGAGTTGAGACCATAATCGTGATAGCCGTCGCCCTCATAGTCCTGGTCTTAGTCTTGGCCTTCATCTACCAACAATTCGTCGGGCCGGCAAGCCAACTCTCCAACTATTCCACATCTTTAAATATAAGTCTCCCGAAGATATTACCATGGTAAGGGTCGGGCTCCAGACCATAGTCGCTATAGCCCTCGCTTTCGCCGTCCTCATTTTGTTATTCACCTTGTTCAACAGGAACGTCTCTTGGATACCCGGCCTCCTCCAGAACATGAGCAAGAACGCGTCTTGGGGAACGCCATGAAGGGAGTGACCAGCTTCACTATCCTCTTCATAGGGATGCTCCTAGCTGTAGCAGGGGTCATAGCATTGACGTTCGCGGACATACTCATACCCTTTCTCTTCAGCGTTCACATCTTGAAGGTGGAGAGCCAAGCAGGACCTTTCTCGAAAATCGTGAACGTGGTTTATACCTCCCAACAAGACATGTTGGCTTCACTTACCCTGACGGAAGATGGATTCTTCATCCAGATCTTCTGCGATGAGGATTGTAGGAGAGATTTGGTGGCCTTGTACGTGAACAACAAACTCCTTGGGGACCCCATCTGCGAGGGTTATTGCGTGTGCTTCGGGACGTATGAAGAGGGACAGGGGATTCCATCGAGTTACGCGAATTTGAGGAACATGTCGAATGTCTTTTTCTATTTAGATACTGACGACCCCCAGGGAGAGCTCCAATCCTTCTGGGAGGAGTTCATGGACATGGATAGAATCAACAGCATCATGTGTGAGTCCGTCCCCACTTACCTTTCAGCGAAGGCAGAGGAGTGCGTGGAAATCTGCGACAACTTTCCCATCCTTTACGCTGACATCCCTGGAACGGCCACCTTCACCCTGAAGCTGAGCCGCATAGGAAACTCGGTAACGGTGGCGGTGACATGATACTCCCTTTCCTCAGAGAGCTGATAATCACGGGCATGATCATCCTCTTCCTAGTGACACTTCTTCCTTCCCTCCTTCCCCTTCCTCAGGATGTTTCCTCCATGTTCTACTCCTTGAGCAAGAAAGTGAATTTCGCTTGTGAACCAGGACATTATTCGGAGTTCTGGGACTTCAAATTGCCGAGGGGTTATTCAATAATTCAGATCTACGGTTCAGGGGATTGTATGAACAACTTGGAAATCCTCAACCAAACGGGGTGCTTCTACCCCCTTCGCAAGGAATACGAGAGGTGTGCAGGCAAGTATTGCTTATGTTTGTTCCAGAGAGCGGCCGGCACGAGCGCGCCAAGCGAGAACATCGTCGCCCTAACCATAGAGGAGAAAGATTTCATGTCCAACAGGATACAGGCCTGTGTGGATCTCAAACCCGATCAAATAGAAAAGGGGACAATGATATGTCTCCCCATAGATTGCAAGTCCACCACCATCCCCATCCGGCTCACCAACGGGACCGGGAGCTTGATAGATTCCATAAACGCCCTTGATGAGGATTTCACCATAAGGTACATGGAATTCGCCCGGTCCAACTCACCAAACATCCACATGTTCGTCATAAGGCGGTGAGGATGGAAGCCCTCTTTTATCGAAAGCTGAACGGAAAGGTGAAGTGCACTCTCTGCCCGAGGGGTTGCGTGATAGCCGAGGGAAAGAGGGGTTTTTGTAGGGTGAGGGAGAACAGGGAGGGTAAACTCTTCTCCCTCGTTTACGGGAGGCCCGTGAGCATAGCCATAGACCCAATAGAGAAGAAACCCCTCTTCCACTTCTATCCAGGGACGGACTTCCTTTCCTATTCAACCGTTGGTTGCAACTTCGCTTGTAAGTTCTGTCAGAATTGGGAGATAAGCCAGGCGAGCCCGGAGGACTTCAACGTCCCCTACGTCTCGCCGGAGAGGATGGTGGAGCTAGCTAGGGGGACGAGGGGCATAGCCCACACTTACACAGAGCCCACCGTCTTCTACGAGTATGCCTACGACATCTCGAAGCTCGCTCATGAGGTAGGGTTAGTAAACGTCTTCGTGACCAATGGCTTCACAAACCCAAGGCCCTTGAGGAAGATATCCAAGTTCTTGGATGGAGCAAATATAGACCTCAAGGCTTTTGATGAAGATTTTTACCTGAAGGTGGTTTCCGCCCCACTGAAGCCCGTCTTGAAGTCCATAAAGCTCTACAAGAAGTTAGGCATATGGGTAGAGCTCACAAATCTCATCATTCCCGGATTGAACGATGACCCGGATATGATAAGGGAGATGGTGAAGTGGATAAAGAAGAATGTGGGCAGTGAGACGCCTCTTCACTTCTCTAGGTTTTATCCACACTACAAGATGGGGGACAAACCCATCACTCCTGTGGAGACCTTGGAAAGAGCAAGGGAAATTGCCAAGGAAGAGGGGTTAAAATATGTCTACTTGGGAAACGTGCCTCATGAAGGGGAGAACACCTACTGCTGGAAGTGCGGAGAGTTACTGGTGGAAAGAAGAGGTTTCTACGTCTTGAGGAATGTGTTGACCCATGAGAAGAGGTGCCCAAAGTGCGGAGCAAAGCAGTACTTTGTGTTTTGATGCTTTTTTCCATCTCCAAGGCCCAGTACATATATGTAAGCGTTCGCCCTCACGAGAGCTTCGGAGAGGTGCGGGTGAGATATGAGCTGGTGAATGGAAGTGACGTCCTTCAAGTGTTCCTCGTCAGGTGTTCGATCACGGATGAAGGCATTAGTTGTCCTTACTACCATGATACTTGTCCCGGTGAACTGTTGTGGGAGGAAAGGATTAGTGGAGAAGGCGAATTCTCCATGTACTTGGACGAGGAGCCTGGTATGTACAAGATATGCGGGAGGCTGAAGAACACGGGGAAGTATGACTACGTGGATGGGTATTCGGGCGAGGACAATTATCTCCTCTTGAAGAACTACGTAGAGAAGGTGATCACGAGGACGAGAACGAAAATCGTGGAGAGAAACGTGACCAAGATCGTGAGGGAACCCGAAATCGAGATCCTAGAGATGCCGACCGCGTTGAAACAATATCAACCCTTTAACGTGACCTATTTGATATCGAACCCAACGGAGAAGCCCATCAACGCGAAAGTGTATTCCTTTTCCTATCACAATGGTTCTCATGTGACGAGATCTAAGCCGTGGGATTACCACTTGGTGCATGTGGGTGCCAATGCCACATTCGTTGGAAGATTGTCCAACGAGTTCCTGAAGCAAGGGAGGTTCCTCTTCAAGGTCAGGATGAGGGTGAACGACACGAGGTATACGGACTCTTTGTGGGTGAACGTGAGCTGTTACAACAAACCATCTCATAAGTTCATATTCAAAGAAGGAGTGGTTGGAGTTCTCCTGGAGAACCAGGGGACTTGCAATGAAAGTTATGAGGTGATATTTAATTCCAGGGAGAGGAAAGTGAGGCTCTCACCCAACTCTAGTGAAGAAGTGCTTTTCAACAGGACAGCTGGTTATTTGGTAGTCTCGTACCGAGGGATCACCGAGAGCAGGAGGGTCTATCCGAGGAGAGAGGTCACGGGCGCCTTCGCGATCGGAGAAAAGGATTTAAGCAGGGCCCTCATAGTGTTCTCAGCTTTGGTGTTGCTTTACGTGGTGTGGAGGACATGAAAATAAGATGCATGCTTAATGTGCTCGGGAAGCCCAGAGAGTTCGTTAAGGAAGTCATGGAAAAGAAGTTGGAGAAGATCAAGAGAGAAAGGAAGGTGTATTCTTCCCAATTATTCGAGCCTAAAAAAGTAGGCAGGAGTTTCTACTCCGTGCTGATGGAAGTAGAAACAGAAGTGAAGGATTTCACCGATTTAGTATCGTTCATCCTTGATTACGTCCCAGTGAATATAGAAATCCTCGAAGAAGAAAATCTTAACTTTGAAGTGGCAGATTTCCAATCCGGCGTGAACGACTTGATCACGAGAATTCAAGAGTATGAGGAGGGGATTAGGGCTTTCAGTGCAAGTACTAAAATCCTTTCGGATAGGTTGAGACAAATTTTACAACAAAAAAATGATAAAAATGAAAAGCGTAAAAAACGCGGGAAAAAGTCTAATTCTGGTTAGAAAAACATTTAAAAACCAATGAAATCTAGTAAGAAACGTACCTCCTATAGGAGGAAGGGTGAAAAAACATGAAGGCAAAAAAATTTGTGAAAAAGATTGTGGCACTAGCCGGTTCGGCAGCCATGGTCGGTGCGACAGTTGGAGGAGCAATGGCAGCTTTGAGTGACTTGCCAAGTCCATTCATAACCAATGGAATCTTTGACGCTTATGTGGTAGTGGGAGCAAATGCAGGGATCTCTGATGTGGTTGCAGCGATAGAGCTCGCGGCCGCTTTCGCGCAAAAAGCGACCAGCGGCGGGGCAGGGGTAGTGACATTCGAGAAGAACACGACCGCAGGGGTCCTGACCTCTGGTAGCCTAACTGATGGAGCAGGGATAAAGAGTGTCTTGAATGGTGTGACTTTCACACCAGCGACTGATGGTTTCGACTGGTTGGAGAACAAGACCGTAACCAAGGACTACGGGAACGGCACTATAGTGTACCTCAAGGAAGAAGAGAAACTGGGCATCACGGATGGAACCGGTCAGACAGACGCCAAGGGTAACCTGATATTCTATGGCTATGGTATCATCTACAACGTGACCTTCAACCAAACCGTCCCTGAGGGAACGTCAGGGATTTCTTGGTTGGGAGACACCTATGAATTGGTGTCCTCGAGTTCAACGGAGGTCATCCTCGGCCAGATAGAGGAGACCACGCTGAAGCTCGGAGAGGAGGTCACTGTAGGACAAGCGACCATAACAGCAACTGACATAGACTCTGTACTCAATGAAGTTTACTTAGTGATAAAGGACGAGAACGGCAACATAGTGAAAGAGGACTGGTTCGCTCAGAACGAGGAGTACTCCAATGAGACCATAGGCATTAAGAACGTGAAAGTGAAGTCGTTCCACTACAGCATCACGAAGCAAGAGGGAACGGTCGAACTTGAGATAAGGGCGAGCGCGGTAACCCTGAAGGACGGGAACACAACCACGGAGTATGGCGATAAGTGGGAAGTTGATCTGAGCGCTACTGATGATGGTGTTAACTGGATCGCCTTGAAGTCAAGGCTTTACTATCCAGAGTATCCCAACACCACGACCTTAGAGGGACTTACTCCTAACTCAGAGGTGGCAGGACCGAACAACTACTGGTATTTATACCACGATGGCTTCAAGATCTTAGATGATGGCGGTGAGACGACGATTCAAGTAAAGGACGACTTTGATGGTTCATCCATATGGGAAATACTCTATGTGGACAACAACGACGAGACGGTCATGATTGACTTGGATAGTTACACCGTGACCGACTGGACAGAGTACCCGTCCGGGAGCCCTGTCTCAAACAGGTCTGCATACATAAACCTGCAGGGAAGCAGCTGGGTGTTTGAAGTATTCGACATATCAGGTGGCAGCTATGCCCACATAAACATCACAAAGGCGGGAGAGTCAACACCAACGTACAGCTACATAAACATAACCTCTGGCACGCCATACGCCTACTTCAACGTCAGCGACGTGTGGTACAGAATAGACATGGAGCCAGACTTCACTCCAAAGGAACTCAACTTAACAGTATGGAACGTGACCATTGACACCAATTCACTGAGGCCGCCCAAGTTCAATGGAGCTGCCTACAACCTGACTTACACGAATGCCACCAAGACAGTGACTATAAATGACGCTGGTGATGAGGACATCACGATAGACCTCGGTGACAGAGAGGTCTATGTCGGGACCAAGAAAATGGCGATGGGAGAGACTCTTTACTCCAAGTGGGGAAGCAAGACTTCCTACGGCAGTACAGGTATCGTATCAGTTGGGGTGCCTGAGAACCAAAGAGTGCTCGTGATCTCTCTCGGTAGAAAGGCGCCATCTCAGTTCACAGTGAACGTCGGAGAATACAGCGAAGATATAGGGGCGAAGGTCGTAGCAGGGGGCGGAGAGGTCGTAAATAAGATCTCTCCAGAGTTCGCGTACTTGGACAGCGAGTTGAGCACCGTGGACAAGCCAGTCATCCTGGTGGGAGGACCAGCCATCAACTCGTTGGTGGCTAGCCTCGGAAACAAGACTCTGACCTTGGACGAGTGGAGGAGCGGGAATTACACTGGCAAGGCCATCATAGACCTGATCGAGAATGCCTTTGACGGCAACACAGCATTAGTGGTCGCCGGTTACGAGGCAGACCAGACGAGGATCGCAGCCAGGCTCTTGGCCAAGGAGTTGCTCTTCGGCGGAACAGTACTCGGAGACAACTGGACTGGCAAGGACAAGATCATATTGGACGCGAGCGGCTTGAATGTGGATGACTACACTAGTGCCACGGTAGTGGAGTAAACCTCCATCCTTTTCTTTTATTGTCTTTTCCAACCTACTAAGTTTAAATACGACTTCTCCCCTTTACGACCATGAAACTCGAGCACAAACTCCTTCTCTTCTTCGGCTTCTCCATACTCCTCGGTTTCGTGATAATCAAGACCTACATCTTCCTCATGTGGAAAGAGGTTTTGGAGGAGAAGAACGCTTACTGCGAGGCCTATGGGGAGAACTTGACCTTGGAATTGCAGGAGGAGAAGAGCTATGTGGTGAGGTGCGAGTGCTTTTATCAGAGAGTGAAGCTGGAAGACTTAGAATCAGAATGTGTCTGCAAATGCTACACGAATGGAACGGTGTGTCCTCACTTTGAAGAAGGCAGGTGTTACTTCCTCATTCCTATCATCAAGAGCAAACCTTAGATTTCTCGCACAGGACCTCTCCAAATTCATCCTTCGAGAGGAAACCTTCATACTTGCTCCCATCCACGATGATGGTGGGGTATGTTCTGACATCATAGGCACTCAACAACGCGTTCACTAGGGTTACGTTTATGTCACTGTCTATGGCGAAGATCAGAAGGGACTCCTTGTGGAGCAACTTATAATAATCAAGAACGTAACCCTGTTCCTTACAGTTGTCGCAGTACTTGTTGGAATAGAAGTAAACGATGATAGTATAGTTGGCATTACACTGGTGTTTCACTTTTGAGAGGACCATCATGTCATTTATTAAAAATTTCATGTATTCCGCCTTCATCCTCATGTATTCCTCAGTCATGATCTTTCCCTCTAACTCCATCAGGGTCACTTTCTTCCCTAGCTCTTCCGCCATGTCTCCCAAGTTAGAGGCAACCCTTCTCAACAAATCACATGAAGCGCTTCTGTTTAGGGACTCTGACATGCTCAAGATCACGTTCAAACTAACTATCTCCTCAGTAGATTCTTTGAGTTTCTGCTCGAACTCGCTCATTTTCTGTTCCCCGAAGTTCAGGCCTATGATCAAGCCAGCGAAGAATAAGAAACTAGAGATTATCAAAGCGAAAAGGAAAACCTCTACATCTCCTCCCCTCTCCATCGCGTACCACCACGCCTTACTGCTTTATAAATTATGGCAAAAAGATAGAAGAGGGACATCAGGCTGAAATAGACGAAAAAGTAGGCCACGAAATGAGGGACGTATTTCCTCTCTATCTTTTCCCCAGACATCCTGTAAGATAGGTAGATGATGAGCATACTGAGTAGGGTGAATAAGAGGCCAAAACCAAATAACGGGTTCGTCCAATAGAGGGGTTCGAATCGAAATTCAGCGTTTCTTATGTAGGGCCACACGTCGAAGTTTATGGAGTACAACCAACTTATCTGATCGAACACCGACCTGGCGAGGTCCTTGAGAAAGAGGAAGAAGATGTAGAACAAAGCGAAGATCCAAATGAAGTTGGTTGGGAGGAGGAAGAGACCTAAGATGCCATATTCAGGGTTGAAGAGCATCGTCTTGTACTTGGCCACGTTCTCTAAGTAACCAGCGTACCATCTCGTCCTTTGTTTTATCAACTCCTTAAGCTTCGCTGGCGCTTCCGTGTAGGTGATAGCATTCTTAGAGTTTTCTATCTTGTAACCCCTACTCCTTATCCTGAACGCTATCTCCATGTCTTCAGTTATATTGCCTTCATCGAACCCCCCTAGTTTCACCAAGACCTCTTTTCTGTACACAGAACCAGGACCAGGAGTAACGTACTGACAACCTAGGATGGCGAAGAGCTTCCTGAGGTATATGGAGAAAAGGTATTCTATGAGTTGAATCTTCTGCCAGATCGTTTTGTCGCTTATCACCTTCATGGCCGGTGTGACTGCCGCCACCTTTTCGTCTTCGAAGTAACCGACCATGTACAACAATGCATCTTTGGTAAAGTAGGAGTCTGCGTCTAAACACGCCACTAACTCTCCAGTAGCATGTTTTAACCCCACGTTCAACGCTGAGGCCTTCCCCCCATTTTCCTTGTTTATGAGTTTTATGAGGCCCTTTTCCGCGTACTTCTCACATACCTTCCTGGTGTTGTCCGTGGAACCATCATTCACCACAATTATCTCCTTCTTCGGGTAGTTAAGCTCCAAGCAAGATTCTATGGCCCTCTCGATCACGTCTTCTCCGTTCCAGACAGGTATGATGATGCTTACCTTCGGGAATCTCTTAGGTTTAGGATCTTTCATGTTTTTCCTGTACTTATAATAAACGAGGAGCCAAAAGATGCTAGAGAATATCATGAAATAATAGAGGATAAAGAGGATGATGTATTGCACTTCCATCAGCTCACCTTATAGACCCAGACCTGCTTGCAGAGGTCCGAGTAATTTCCCACCAGCTCGTACTCGAACGGTCTTTTTGCGTAGTCTGGCCAACCATAAACATCTGAGGTCACTATATAGGTTATGTTATACTCCTCGATGAACTCATTTAAATCTTGGGGGTCTGGTGGGAAGGCCTTGACTGGGACGTCGGAGTAATAAGCGGTCAAAGGCCAACCCGTTGACAACACCCTTCCCTCCAACTCTCCTACCTTGGAGAAGGCATCTTTCCCGCAATTTATGGGTTCGAAATAGATGAAATCTAAGACGAGACAGAGGAACACCAAGAGGTAGGCGTACTTCACTTGCCTCTCCTTCAGGCCGAAGGAAGAGAGCAACAACACGAAAGGGATGATAGGTAATAGGTATCTCTCTTCCTTGTGAGAGAACAATTGATGGGATGTTAAGAAGAGGAGGACGAAGGTCACGAGCAGGATCCTACTCCTGTTCTCCTTCCTGAACGCGAGGGGCAACAAGAGCAGTTGAAGAGAAAAGATGCGGTGGAGGGATTTGAGGTAAGTTAATGGGTCAGAGGGGTGATAACCTCCCCAGTAGAGACCCCACTTGAAGGAATAAAAGGGGTCGCCTGTCTCCGCGTGGTTATAACCGAGCCAGATGAGGATAGGGATGGAAGCGAGGAACAGCCCGAGGAAGACATCTTTTCCGAACTTTTTCTTCGCGAACAGAACCAAAAGTTCAGAGACGAGGAGGATCCCCATAACATACCTCGTGAGGAAGGAAAGCGAGGCGAGGAAGAGGGCCAAGTGAAGGTGGATTTTCTCCTTTCCTTTCAAATAACGAAGGAGGAAGAGGACGCTCGCGAGGGCAAGCGCTGTGGAAGGTATTTCCGTGTAGATGTTGTGGGACCAGACGAAAAACAAAGGGTTCACCGCGATCAAGCTAGCGGCTAAGAGCCCTTGCTTCTCCTTCCCGTAGAACTCAGCTATCTCGTATGCTAAGAAAGAACAGGAGAGGGCGAACAAGGAGTAGACGAGCCTGGAAGCGATCAGGGAGTGCTGAAATGGGATGAGGAGAAAGGAGAGGAGGGGAGGTCTTATGAGCTCCACGAACACCCTTTGACCGGAGAAGTACCTCGCGTTCATCAGGTAGATGGCCTCATCCCACATGACGTTCAAGTTGCTGAGCGCATTAAGGGAAAAGAGCAGGAAAATAGGGATGAATATCTTCTTATCCACTTTTCATCAACTCCCTTAGCAAGACGGTCGCATAGCTCCCCTTCGGTAACTCAAACCTCAATAAGAGGTCCCCATCGAAGAACTTATAACCCAACCATCTTGGCTTGAAGAAGGACCTCCTCCAATCACCCCTCGCCTTGAACCTCCTGAAATCCTCAGGTTTCACGCCATCCTTTCTCAGTTCTTCTAAGGTGTATTCATCCCACCTCTTGTATCCCGGGAGGGCAATGTACCTCGGAGCATCCCAGCCCAACTTGTTCAAGACTCTGTTGAACACCCAAGCCTGATAAGCATCCACGTACATCCTTTCCATGGGCAATCTCCTCCTTTTTACCTCTCCCCTCAACAGTTTTAAGCCCATGCTCTCGTTTCCCCCGAACCTCTGCTCTCCAAAGAGATTCGGAAGTCTCTCATACCTCATGAACTCAAATAAGGGCTTTTTCCTCCTGATTCCCCTGATGATCACCGTGAACCTGTTTCCGGCCAAACTACCTATCCTTATCTTCCTTCTCTCATGAGAGAAGTTCTTGAGGAAGGCGTCCTTTAACTTCACCTTCTTGAAGTACTTCCTGGGAATCGAGATCCTCTGAGCGGTCAGCGCCCTCTTGTCCTTCAACCCAGCATATCCCAAGTATCTCACTGCGATCCCCAACTTCTTGGCGATCTCTCTGAGGACGTCCAACGTGTTCCTATTCCTCTTCACCAAAGTGGCGTGTACGTGTTCTCCCTCTCCTCTCACGAACAGGTCAGAGATCCTCTCGAGTGGCGAATAGCCTATCTTCCAGACCCTCCCGTCCTTTATCTCCTCGACGATGAAGTCCTCTGGTCTTCGCTTTATCTTCCCACCTATCCCTTTGGTCTCCGTCCAATACATGGTTAGAGTTATTAATGGTGGCTTTTAATTTCATTCCATGATCTTGGTCTTGAGGCTGGGGCATCGAAGGAAGAGGGACAAGCGCATGACTACCCACTGCGGATTAGTGGCGAGGGCCTTTGGGGCGGATGGAATCGTGTTATCAGGCGAGAGGGACGAGAACGTGCTGAAGAGTTTGAGGGACGTCGTCAAGAGGTGGGGAGGACCCTTCCGCATCTCGTACGAGAGGAACTGGAGGAAATTCTTGAAGGAGAAGAAGAAAGAAGGATACGAGATAGTTCACCTCACCATGTACGGCCTCCCCTTCGAGAAGAAGTTGGGGGAATTGAAGGGGAAGAACTTAGTTGTGGTCGTTGGCTCGGAGAAAGTGCCCCCGGACCTTTACGAAATGGCAGATTACAACTTAGCCATAGGGAATCAACCCCATTCTGAGGTGGCAGCCATAGCGATCCTCCTCTACGAGCTAGTGGGGATCAAGGAAGATTTCGAGGGGCGGAAGATGAAGGTCATCCCGAGGGGAAAGGGGAAAGAGGTCAAGAAACAGTAGAGACGCCTTTCACCTTCTCGACCTCGAACTTATGGTCCGCTGCCTCTTTTAACGAGGCCTCGTGGGTCACTATGATGATCTGTGGGATGTGTCTTATGTTCCTCAAGACCTCGGGCAGCGCTTTTATGTCCTCCTCATCGAATCCAGTTGTGGGTTCGTCCAACAACAACACCTCCGACCTCATGATCCCTCCGAGTTGGGCCGCTATGTCAGAAAGGGCGAGCCTGTAAGCGAGGGCGACGCTCGTCTTTTCTCCTCCAGATAAAGAGGCTATGGGGACCTCCTCCCCCTCCGCCGTGTACGCCACCGGCTCGTAATCGTCCTTGACGTCCACTATGTACTCTCCCGTCCTCCTTATCTCCTCAAACCTCTTCTGAAACTCTGCCCTGAAGTCCCCGAGGAAGATGTTCCTCACGATGCTCCTTATACTCCTTATATCTTCCCTCAGCCTCGAGAGGAGCATCAATACTTCTTTTAGCTTCCCCAACCTTTCCTTTGACCTCTCCAGTTCTCTCAACCTCTCCCCTAACCTCTTCGCTCGATTCTCTAACTCCAATAACCTCTCCTTCAGACCAGTCATCCTCTCCTTTAACCTCTCGTATTCCCTCCCGACCTTCTCCTTCTCCTCCAACAACATTTCATACTCCTTCTTGACCTTCTCGAGGAGTTCGTAATCGAATGGCTCCTTTATCTCTTCCTTTAAAGAATCTATCTCAGACCTCAACTCCTTGACCTTTCCCTCCTTGAACCCGAGCTCATCCATCTTCTTCTCCCTTGCCTTTTGTTTCTCCCTGGCTTCCCTAGCCCTCTCCAGTTTCCTTCCCATCTCCACCAGCGCGCGCTCCTTCTCCTCCTTCTCCTTCCTCAATCCATCCCTTTTCTTCTCGTACTCTTCCCTTATCCTTCCCATGTGTTCCTCAGAGATCTCCTGTTTACAGAAGGGGCACCTTGCCCCAGCTTTCATGCTCAGGACCTCCTCATATTCCCTTTCCAGTTCCCTCAACCTCTCCTCATATCCGTTCACTTTCTCCTTGAGGCTCGTGTATTCCCTTAGGATTTCGTCGTAATCGATTTCCTCGACCTTCATCCCATCTATTTCCTTCTTGAGTTGGAGGATCTCCTCCTCCAGACATCTCAGCTCTTTTTCCTTGCCCTCCACTAAACTCTTGGCGTTCTCATATCTCCTCCTCTTCTCCTCTAGAGCATCTAACTTCTCTCTGGCTCTCCTGAATCTCTCACCGATTTCCACGTACTTCTTCTCACTCTCCTTCTCCTCTTCCTGGAGCTCGCGAAGCTCTTTCCTCACCCTTTCGCTCTCCTCCTCCGTTTTTCTCATCTCCTCTCTCAAGAAGGGTTCTTCCTTCAACTCCCCTTCGATCTCGCTCACGTCCCTCTCCAAGTCCCTGAGAACTTCCCTCATGTTCTCCCAAACCAACTCATATTTGGATAACTGGAGGATCTCATCTATGTACTTCTGCCTCTCCATCTTGCTCATCGTCAACAATTTCCTTATCTCGTCCTGCTTCGTGTAAATGGTGGTCTCGAACAGGTCCCTTGCCCTTTCCGGGAATCCGAGGGAAAGGGCTATCTGGTGATTCAAGTCCATCTCTCTCTTCATCCCCAACCTCTCCACCCCGTCCACTCTGAAGGAGAACCCCTTGGAGAGGATGCTCTTCCCTTCCCTCACGAAGACCCTTTCTATGGTAATCAAGTGCCCACCATGCTCCACATCTAACACGACCCTCCCCCTCAGTTCCCTCCTCCTCAGGAGGAGCTCCTTTGGGATCCTAGACTCTGACCCGAACAAGGCATACTCTATCGCCATGAGGATGCTCGATTTCCCTGACCCCGTCCTCCCCGAGATCACGGTTATCCCATCGTCGAAGCACACCTCCGTGTACTTGTGAGACCTTATGTTCTCCAGGATCACCCTCCTTATCCTCATAGCCCTAGCATCCCGA
>Ga0180300_10000205_pt1 | contig 24737 bp, 23 predicted proteins | sample GuaBasSediGuay15_FD_121798 | JGI IMG/M metagenome (GOLD analysis project Ga0180300, IMG submission 121798) | Subseafloor sediment microbial communities from Guaymas Basin, Gulf of California, Mexico - Guay15, Core 4569-2, 21-24 cm | ecosystem: Environmental > Aquatic > Marine > Hydrothermal...
AACGTGGAGCGGATCGCCACCGGAAAGACGTGCGTGTGATGCGGAAAGGATGAGGCCCGAGGGGGCAGAGACGGACAGCGCCGTTCGGACCAGCGACCGACGCCCCCGGGCCGATGCCTAGCCGTAAGTGTTTATGTTGAATTTATTTATGAAACAGCCTCATACTACGGCAAAAGCAATTTAAGAAGAGATCATACCCTCTTTTCTCATGTTACACTCGAACGTTGAGGAGTTTCAGCAAGTGGGTGCCGATCTCGTAGAACTCATTTGAAACTATCTATCGAACGATTCTCATCCCCTCAAAAGGCTAAAATTCGATTTGGTTTATGCGATGAAACCATTTTCAAAAAATATTTAACATGCGACCTAGGAATGAAAGTGCGAGGGGTCACTAAAGGGATGGCAGGAATATGCTTAGCGAGGCTGTAATACTGGCGGCCGGAATGGGAACTAGGCTCAGTATCATCAGCAACCAAAGGCCAAAGTTTCTAGTTAAGGTTTTAGGGTGGCCTCTGATTTTCTTCCCGATACTCATGCTTATATCAATCGGAATCTTCAATATAAACATCGTTGTTCCAAAGGGATGGAAGTCCGAGGCAGAGCAAACTCTCAGAAAAATAAAGGCGAACTTCCAAATAATCGAAAATGATGAGCCGCAGAGAGATAACGGGTATAGCTTTCTCCTAAGTAAACAGATTGTTTCAAGTGATAAGTTCCTCCTAACAATGTGTGACCACATTCTGCCACCATCACTAGTCTCCACGTTCATAAACAACTCCCCTCTGGATTCAAACGTGCATGTGCTTGTCGCGGGGGATAAAAGTCCAAGATATATTGATGTTTGCGAGGCTACCCGAATACTGACGGCAAAGGACGACAACGTGATCAAAATAGGGAAAAATCTTCCCACATTTGACTATATAGACATCGGCCTGTTCATCATCGACAGAAAAACATTCAAGGTAGCAGAGGACCTTGCATCGAAAAAATACGTCATTCGACTCTCCGACGTGATAAATGAGCTACTAGATCGGAATTTCATTGTCAAAGTGATCGACATAACAGGTAACCCGTGGACCGAAATCGATACCGTCAACGACTACTTCAGCGCACACACGGGCAAACGCAGGGAGGTCATAGACATATTTCTAAAGGAGGTCGAGAAGTGTGGCATCGATGACAAAGTCAACGGATGGCCCGGTATCGCGGTACATTAACAGGAAGATTTCCACAAAAATGACAAACTTCATTGTCAGGCATAGAATTCCTCTTACGCCGAACCAGGTGTCCGTTATAAGCTTCCTGATAGGCGTCGCGGGATCTATCCTATTCATACCGGGCCACCTGATACTGGCCGGAATACTGATCCAAATATCGTCGATAGTCGACGGAGTCGACGGAGAACTCGCTAGGGCATTAAAAATGCAGAGCAGGTTTGGAGCGTTTTTTGATGCAATGCTCGATAGGTATGTGGACATTCTCACCGTCACGTGCATGTCAATATATTTCCTAAAGAGCATCCCCAGCCCCGGAATGCTCGAAATACTGATATCAATAGCAGCAATCACTGGAACCCTCATGGTGAGCTATACACATGCACGTGGTGAAGCATCCCTCCGAAAACACCCTCTCTTTATAGGAAAGGTTCCGAGTTTTGCCTCCAGGGATGTCCGCCTCTTCTTAATATTCGTAGGAGCGGTTTTGGGGGCGTTCTGGGGCATCTTCATATGGGGAACACTGGTATTGCTGGCCGTAGTGACGAATCTCTACGTTATGGCAAAGTTCATAGATGTGGCGGTTCACCGCTACATGATTGAGGAAGAACCCAGAAAACTCCCATGAGCGATCTTCTCACAGGCCTCTTAAATCCATAAGGTAAAGTCCCGTCTCTTCATCAAAACTTCTCCTTATCTCACCATCCACCGTCAGTATGAATATTTCGGCGGTGACCGAAACCACCGCCTCGAAAAGATGTCCCGCATATGTGCGTTCGGAATCTGCAAGTGTGATATGTGCATGTATGAACGGCTCATTATCCTTTAAGGAAATGTTCCCCACTAGTGAAACAACTTCCAAGTCCCCTCTAACCTCTCTTGTCTTGTACTCGCCCGCGCTGAAAACTCCTATCTTCGCAAATTCCACAGCTCCTATACCCATAAAAAGGGCCCCTTTAATCCCAAGCTTCCGCGCGGTCTCCTTCAAACAACTGATTATCTCCTCTCCCTTCCTGAGTCGTACAACGAAAACTTCCCCCACGCCATATTTGCCTATGGATACCATCACCACTCGCCCCAATACGACAGTAAATCCTCTATCCAGCCCTTCGGATCCCTCGTCACAATGCTATGCCCCTCACATAGGATGTCGATCTCCAATTGCAATATCCTATTAATAGACTTCCTCCACTCGGAAATATTGCTTCCCCACGCGGAACTGAACGGACCATGCAGATCTCCCCCAAAGAGCATCCTTTTGCCGTCGACTGACTTGTAGTAAATTGCTATGCTTCCGGGAGTATGTCCCGGAATGTGTAATATCTCCAAACCCACAGATCCGAGTTTTATAACTTCGGATCCCCGAGTTTTTAGCTTAACATCAACAGGACAGGGTTCGAGAACATCCCCATAATAGTTAGCGGCGCTTCTCATGACATCGCCCCTCTCCACAACATCGGCATCCAACTCGTGTATAAGAACTTTACATCCGCATTTCTCTCTCGTGACTTTATTTCCACCCACGTGGTCGTAATGCGCGTGCGTGTTTACGAGGTAACCGACACTTCTCGGGTCGACTCCAGCTTTTTTCATGTTACTGAAGACCTTACGCGCACCCTTGCCGGTTCCAGCGTCTATCAGTATCGCAGGACTCGCAACTATCAGGTAAATATATGCATCCGAAAAATGGGAAAGTTCCGGGCCGCCGATCGCATACACGTCCCTTGCGATTCTAACGACCATTGCCGAACCTCCGCTTCTTCATAACATCTTTTATTAAAGCTTAATGCTATTAAATTTGGTCAACGCTCGTGGTCGACAACTTTTGTTGATTATTCACAAAAATGAGCCGCGGTGCATAACATGGAAATAGATCTGGATCCCGTATTTTACCCGAAAAGTATTGCCGTAATTGGTGCATCTGCGAATCCGATGAAATGGGGCTGGATCATACCCGCAAATATAATATCTGGGGGATACACTGGCCGCCTGTATTTAGTGAACCCCAAATACGATAAAATAACAAAACTGAAGTGCTATCCCAATGTCAGGAGCCTCCCGGAAACCGTTGATCTCGCGGTATTCACCGTGCCATCAAGGTCAGTACCAGAGTTGCTCGAAGAATGCGGAGAAGTAGGCGTGAAGGCAGCAATAGTGATTGCTGGAGGATTCAGTGAAGTCGGGAACGAGGGAAAAAGGCTCGAGCAAAAGGTCGTGAATATAGCGAGAAGATATAATATAACACTCATTGGGCCGAACACCATGGGAATATACAGCGCGCCCGTGAGTTTATGTGCCCTGATGCCCCCAGTTCGCCCAATTAAAGGAGAAGTGTCGATGATATCTCAAAGCGGAAATATCGGAACAAACATGCTCGCATTTGGGAGAGTTAACAACGTGGGCTTCAACTTGTTCGCCTGCAGCGGGAACGAGGCTATGGTTCGATGCGAAGATTACATAGAATACTTTGGTCAAGATCCAAATACAAAGGTGATACTGGCGTATATTGAGGGCATTAGAAACGGCAGGAAGTTCATGAGAGTGGTGGATGAGGTAATTGAGAAAAAGCCAATAATTGTATTAAAGGGTGGCAGAACGAGGTCCGGAGCGAAGGCTGCAAGGTCACATACCGGGGTTCTCGCGGGGGAGATGAAAATTTACGAGGCGGTGTTTAAGCAATTAGGAGTTGTCATTGCAAGATCAACAGATGAAATGCTAGATCTTGCAAAGGCATTTACTAGAGTTCCGTTGCCGAAAGGAAACAAAGTCGGCATAATAACATGGGGAGGAGGCTACGGAGTGCTGATCTCTGATGCATGCGAAGAGGCGGGGCTCGAACTCGCGGAACTCTCTGAGGAAACATTGGAGGAATTAAACAGGTTACTTCCCCCCTACTGGAGTCATGGAAACCCTATAGACATGGTGGGTGACATGAACAGGGAGGCACACTTCAAATGCCTGGAGATCCTAGTTAGGGACAAAAACGTTGACGCAGTAATAGCGCTGGGGCTGATCACCGGAATGGATTTCTTCGAAGCGTTCCGGAACTTTGATTTTGTTCCAGGAGAATTCATAGAGGTGTTCTCATCGATGTGGAAAAACTACGATAGGATTGCATTAAGCAAAATAAAAGAGTTGATACAGAAATACGGTAAGCCGATAATTGCGGTCACCCTCACCGCCGAGGCGAGCAAAGTGCAAAGTGTAATGGATGAGGAAAAGGTACTGGGATACACCTCATTGGAGAGAGCAGCGACGGTATTGGCAAAAATGTACAAATATTACGAACACCTGAGAAGGAAAAAGTCGGTAAGGGATGACAGACTGGGGTCTCCCTGAGGAAATATCAGAATCCACGAAATTCCTCCCTCCACGCGCAATCGCGGAAATTCGTCGGAAATTGTTACTTTTTCGACATTTTCCTTTTTGAACCCCGATCACAAATGGATAAGTTTATATTACGGTACCGTGCCTATCCTCACAGCCTCTCCCAAAACTTCGCTACATCCTCAACGATGTAGTGGAGTTTTGGGGGAGAGAAATCGACGAGAGATGATATAGTTTGGAAAAAAGTTTCGTAAAAGTTTCTGATCTATCACCGACCAGTAAGGGAGTTAACCTTAAGGTGAAAGTTGTAGGAAAAACCGAACCGCGAGAGGTAGTTTCTAGAAAGGATGGCTCGATACACAGGGTTGCGGAGGCTATAGTTGGGGACGAAACAGGAATCATCCTCATGACTCTTTGGGACACACGGATAGATGAAGTCGAAATAGGTGATGTTTTGGAGATTGTCAACGCATTTGTGACCCTTTACCGTGGGTCCATGCGCCTCAACGTCGGAAGATATGGGACAATAATAAAACTCGAAGGAGAAGATATCGAGGAGGTTAATGAAGAAAATAACCTGAGCGCAATGAGATTCCCCGAGCACAGAGGCTTTCCGACCAAGATTGGGAGAGGCGGTGGAAAGACTCCCGGAAGGGGAGTTAAAAAACCCCGGAGAAGCGTACCCGGAAGAAGAAGGAGACCTTGATTGCTCCAAAAAGTTTCGTTTTAAATGAATAACTCTACTAACTCTTTTCTTTTCTCTAATGCCTTCACCAATTTCCAAACCGCCTTATTCACGGGAGCGTCAATTCCGTATCTCTCAGCCTTTCGTACAATCGCGCCATTTATGTAGTCTATCTCCGTCCTACGTCCCCTCATCATGTCCTGCAACATAGACGACATATTCTTAGCGGTTCTCTCCGCCACCCTGAAAACATCGCTTCTGACATCCCCCAGATCTACACCATCTGCACGCGCAACTTCAACGGCCTCGTCAATTATGCGCTCAGCGAGGAACCTCACATCCTCTATGACTACAACACCGCCGTTTCTTATCTTTAAAATCGCAGTCAGTGGATTTATCGCCGCGTTTATTACAGTTTTCCACCACACGAGTTTCTGAATGTTATGGTCAACCTGAACGTCTATTGATGCTTTTTTCAAAATTTCGGCAAATTCTAAGGTCTTTTTCTTTGCATGTTTTCCCGCCACTGGGCCCAACACGGTTTCGCCGACACCTGCGTGTACCACCTTGCCGGGCTCCGGAATATATGCTCCATGATTCGTAATCCCGCGCACCAAATTTACGTCCCCAAGAACTCTAAGTGCATCTTCCTCATTTCCCATACCGTTTTGCATTAGAACATAGCAATCTCCCCTCACGTCCCCCTCCTCAAGCTCCCTTAGAATGCTTGAAGTATCATAAGCCTTCACGGTCACCATCACGAAGTCGTACCTTTCGCCTGAAATCTCAGATGCCGACGTCGCGAGATCTACATCCTTCACCTCCCTGATAACCTTGCCGTCGGGGGAGAGCACAATCAAAGAGCCCCGCCTTCTTATTTCACCTATATGCCACTCTCTCCCCAGCATGCACACCCTTACCACATTAGACAAATAAGCCGCGAAAAGAGAGCCTATTGCACCGGCTCCTGCGATGAGAACCCTCATCCTGTCACTCTCTCCCACTTGTAAAGGTCAAGCACCTTGCTCAGAGTTGACCCTCTCCTTATTTCCTCCATTATTCTGTCCTCTTTCTCCTTCACATCCAACGCCCTGTTTGCAACCTCTATCAGATCCTCCTTTGGTATCACTATCATACCCTCCTCGCTGACAACAACGTAATCTCCTGGCCTTATTCTCACGCCCTCTATCTCTATCGGGACATTTATTTCACCGAACCCCTTAGGCTCGCCCGCACGCGCGCAGAAGTACTTTGCGTATGCAGGGAACCCTATTTCTCTTATTCCATCGAGATCCCTTATCCCGCCGTATATCACAACGCCCTCTATCTTCCTATTCTTAGCACTCTGAGACGCTAACTCTCCCCACACCGCTGTCTCCTCTCCACCCGCATCTATAATTATGACATCGCCCTCACCCGCGTAGTCTATCGCCTCGACGGGCTTTGACCAGTCACCAGGATATGTTCTAACGGTTACTGCCCTGCCCACTATCTTCTTTCCCGGGATGACCGGTTTTAATCCCATTATAACTCTAGCTCTGTGTAACGCATCGCTTATATTCGGAACAGAAACTCTCCTCAGTATTTCGAGAGCTTCTTCCTCCGTTATCGCCTTCTTTCCTTTCCTAGCCTTTACAGAGATCCTCTTCCGTATAACCTCCTTTATGAGCCTTGTCGCCTCCGTCGCATTTTCAGACTTTATTATAGCACCACCCACTATCACGATATCAGCACCCTTCTCCACCGCTATGCCTGCGGTCTCACTCGTTATACCGCCAGCAATGGCCAATGGCACATCAACTCTTTCTCTGACCTTCTCTAATATGTCAAGAGGTTTCATTCCCCTCATCTGCTGGTCTATTCCCACATGAACACAAATAATATCGACACCGAGTTTCTCCAACTCCTCTGCCCTTTTCACGGGATCCTCGACATTTATCAAATCGACCATAACCATGCCACCATAGTTCCTTGCCGCTGACACGGCTTCCCTCACTGTGCTATCGTCGCTCACTCCCAGTATTATTACAACGGAAGCTCCAGCCTTCAGTGCCATTTCGACCTCCACACGCCCAGTGTCTATAGTTTTCAGGTCCGCAACTATCACCTTATCTGGGAACGTCTTCTTCATTGTCCTTACCGCGTTCATTCCCTCGCTCTTTATGAGCGGTGTGCCGACCTCGAGCCAATCTGCGCCCCCTTCTACGCACTCTCTTGCAATCTTAAGTGCACGATCTAACTCAACAAAGTCGAGAGCCACCTGGAGGATAGGTTCCTTTGCCCCAAGTAAAGCCACTACGCATCAACTCCGTCTATTGTCGGCAAGTAATGTTAAGGCGTGCTCGAAATATCTCTGTCGTTTAAAGAGTATTGACGTTTTATAATGTACAGAAATCGGTAGTATTGCGGATTTGGTGACATTTATCTTTGGCCGGATGAGATGATACCCCGGTGATCTCATGAGCGGAAAGATAAAAGTCGTTAAGATGGATGGGCGTGTTGAGGACTTCAACAAGGAGAAAATAATCGCGGCATGCCAAAATGCCGGCGCACCGCCGGAAGTTGCAAAGGAAATTGCAGAAGAGGTAAGTAAAAAGGTAAAAGACGGAATTTCAACGCGGGAAATCAGGACAATGGTCTTGGATATGCTGGAAAAGAGAAATCCGGAATGGAGAGACAACTGGGAGTTCTACGACAGGATCGTGAAAAAGAGAATAACCTACGAACGCGGCAAATTCGTTGAAGTCAAGAAGGGCAACCTGTATCTCGGAAGAGAGGTTAGGGATATCGGAGAGAAGGGATTATCCGATCTCGAGGAAGTTCTGGGAATATTGAGGGAGCTGGAGGAAGACTTGGAACACGGAATTCCCAGAAGAACAATACACAACAGAACTTATGTGCTGTTCATGGCGGTTCTCAGGTCCAAAAAGATGAAGAAGGAGGATAAGATAAAGGCAATAGAGGCGATCAACGAGTTCAGAAAGAAGCAGGGCTGGAAGCCCTTCGAACTCAAGAGACCAATAGAATGATCACCCCATCGCCTCATGTAAAAGCTCAGGGAGATCCGTTACCCTTATACCAACGTCTTTCAGCTCCTCACTCTTTGCAAGCACACTGTTGAGATGATAATTGCACAGCGGACACGCAGTGATTATCCTACTCACGCCGAGTCTTGCGGCATCCTCGATTATTTTCTTTGCAACCATGTCCGCTAGCTGCCTGTATGCCGCCTTTACACCGCTAGGCGCGCCACAACAATAAGCCTTTTCTCGAGTCCTCTCCATCTCGACGAGTTCAATCCCGCTTATATGTTCAATAACCCTTCTCGGAACGTCGTATTTCTTCGTAAATTTTGTAAAGTGACATGGGTCGAGTATTGTCACTTTCTCCTCTATCTTCCTAGTTAGGCGGATTTTCCCCGCCTCTAACAACTCCAAGAGTACCTCGGAAATGTGTAACACCTCGAAGTTCGGCCTTCTGGAAACTATTGGGTATACATGAGTATAGGTGAAGTAGCACGCCGCGCACGCAAACACAACCCTACTGACCCCTAATTCCTCGATAGTTGACAGATTTTTCTCCGCGATCCTCTTAACCTCGCTTATTAAACCGTTATCGTACAAAAAGAGACCGCAACATCTCTCATTCTCGCCCAATATCGAAAAACTCTCCCCCGCCCGCCTTAATATGTCCACCGTCGCATGCCCTATTCTCTGCAACCTGAATGGTATCATACAGCCGACCAAGTAAAGCATATCCGCTCTCACTGGAATCTGAAAATCACCTGGAACCCAACTCTTCCAAAACTCCGGCCCCTTCCCAACCATAGACCCACTTTCCACAATGTTATTGCAAATTCTCGCAATGGGCTCCGGTATTAAGCCTCGCTCTATCGAGAGCCTCCGCAACACCCTCGTTATGTCCGGTATGGGTATGTCATTGGGACAAACGGGTACACAAGTTCCACAACAGGTACATGTATAGATGGTGTCGACGATCTTGGAAGGCTTAGTTGTCCCCTTAAGGATAGACTTCGCCCCGAGAACTCTACTCATGGGCGAGTACTCCTTTCTATTACTTACGATGTAGAGGGAGCACGCCGTCCCACAAGCCTCGCACTCGGTACATTTCTCCAAAAGCTCTTTATACTCGCCAAGTATCCTGATGGCACTTGCGCCGGAACCCTCCACGCGCTTAACTCCGCCTCCCATGCAACCACGTCCCAACCACTATCAAAGGTATCAAGAGGCATCCTTCTCATAAATACCTCTGCTCAGTAACCATTAGGATACTATGTCATACCGGAGCGTCAAGAAGCCCAAAGGATCTTTCACATTTTGGATCATGATTCACACATCGATAACTGTGGGGTCGTGCTCCTGCAAAAGATCGTCTTAAAGATTGGCATTACCATTTTATATCCGAAACATTGTTTCATTGATACGTCGAGGTGATGGTGGTAATCAGATGTTTAGAAGGATGTTTCTCGAGGTTGTATTGAGCGTCGATGAGAATAATAAAGTCGCAAAACTTTTAAATATGCTGAAAAACAGCGGGATCGATGTTTGGGACTACCAAAAGATAACACCACCCGGCATTACTATCAAAATTGCAACCCCACCTGATCGCAAACTCGTTGATCAAGTGATAAACACAATTGCGGAACTGGCGTCTGCAGTGGACATTACAAGTACATCAATGAGCATATGTCGTATAACTTTGTGTACACTCGTAAAACTAGGTGGCGCCTTCGTCGAAATGGTAAAGGCAAATATAGAAGAGGGAATAAAGGCATATCTCAAAGACATGGTTTCGGACAGCGGAATTGGTCTTTCGGTGGCATCAATGGGCATAAGACTCGGCAGGATATCATACAAACTCATGGGAGCGTCCGTTCGTCTGGTACCCGTGGATATGAGAAAAATAATCCATGGCGTAATCCAAGAACTGGTCACCGACGCCGCCAAAACACAACTTTTGAGCATCATCTCGCAAGAACTCTCTAATGAAAACATCTATGTAATAAAAGTGTCTGCAGATGACGCAAACACTGTGGAACGCACATTCGAGATTATGCACAGAATGAATATGATAAAGGAAGTGAACAGAGAGGATATTCACAATATGGTCTCCAAAATACTTGAAAGTTTGAAGGCCACCGTTCCACGTCGAAATACCGAAAGGATAATCGACGAGATAGCATCCCGGATAGAAATCTACGTCGCACCCGATACCTGAGCATTAACGAAAGAAAAAATGAAGCGGGAGGCTTATCGTGGCCTCCTTCTTTTCCTAGCTTCCCGTCTAGCAACATCCGCTCTTCTTCCGCGCGCCCTCGGCGGAAGCCTCTCGCTCATGTCATTGTCCTCGAAAACCTCGATATCCTCTCCGCCCACAACCTCTATGGAACCGTATCTCCCAACTGCCAGTTGCATTCTTCCTCTGAAAATTGCCACATATGCGTTTGTCAACTTTATGATATCTCCCACAGAAACCAAATCTATCGCGTCGTCCCACAGCGCCATCTTAATGATTCCCGTCTCATCTCCCACAACGGCATCCGCAACCCTGTGCCTGCTCCCATCCCTTCTGCTAACGACAGTACGCGGCTCGTCTATGCTCAGAACCTTCACACGAAGGTTCACATGCCTGTGCTTGGGCGTCAGATCGGAAATTTTAACATCTATAGGCTCGCGGCTCACGTCTTCAACCTCTTCTTGTGAACTCCATCCCGAAAAATCGGGAGGAGACTTGTGATATCGGCGGATTTACTATATAAATGTTGATATTGAAGAAGACCACAATCACAGACACAAAGTACCTGGGGCATTGGTCTAGAATGCCCTCACCGACATCATATCGTTAAAGGTTGTTTTTTTCCCGAATATTTTCTAATTCGTAGAATCCACGCTCGAAATATTTTTTGATAAATATTTTCGATATTTTATGTGAGCAGCGCTTCAGGGGTGCTGATAAAAAAGCGTTTAATAAAACAAGCAGTGACAATGTATTATCATGAAAGACGTCCGAGGAGAAAAACTCGGTGACTACTTTGAATAACATCGAAATCGTTAACGGATGGCTAAAACTAGCCATAGAGGACTGGAATGCGGCAAAGAGAATGAGTATAGAGGAAAATCGAGGAGCAATCGTATTCCACTTACAGCAATTCGTCGAAAAGGTAACTAAAGCCATTATAGCCGCTCTGGGATATGAGCCGCCTAAAACGCATAATCCCTCGAGGGACCTAGAAAACATTCTGCTTGACATCTCAGCTGGTGAAATCAAACTTGACATAAGAAGAGAAATTATGAACGACCTGAAAGTATTAATCTCCATTGCAAAAACATTTGAGGACGAGAAAACCCGCCCAAGGTACGGAGTAAGACATGCCCAAAGGATAATCACGCCGAACGAGTACTACTCCCCGATGCATGTGAAACTTTTCCTCGAGGACGCGAAATTCATAGCTAAACTCAGTTATAAAATCCTAAATTTTCTTAAGATGTGCCGAGGTGAGGAGTGTGAGAAACTTAGAACGATCGGGGAAGATCCTTAAGGAAATTGTGAAAAAGTTGTCAGAAACAAAACTTCCCAAGAAGTACGTAAAATACGTGATTGACTACTTGGTCGGACTATCAAAGCACGTAGATGTGCAGGGCGTGCTCCTCTACGGATCCTTCGTTTGGGGGAGACCGAGACTCGACAGCGATATCGACCTTATAATAGTCTCTAAGGACTTCGCGGTGAATAGAGATGAATTGCTCCTACTAAAAAGGAGAATACGAGGAAGCCTGCCCGCAATTATCGACTCCCTCTGGGTCTCCGAAAATGAACTGGAGGAAATGTTTAGGGGCTTCACCGGATTCGTCCTAGACGCAATCTATAAGGGAAAAGTGCTGTACGACGAAACCGGAATTTTCGAAAAATTGAGGAATAGACTCTTAGAAGCCCTGAAAAAGAAGAAAATACAGCGCCATAGAGGGATGTGGAGAATACCAATTTCATATCCGGGCGAAATTGTAGAAATTGAACTTTAATTGATATCTAATTAGTATCTTCGTTAATTCCTCAGGAACTTTATTAATTTCGCTTTTAAATAGCTGGTAGGCCTTTAATTGTCCTAATCGACCTTATTATGAGCGACCATCGCTCCTATACCGTATGAAAAACTCTTCATAGATAATTTGAATATCGGATAATTTTATACGAAATTTGATAATAAATCCTCGAAAAACTTGAAGATGAGGTCTCAATATGGATATGGACTAATACTGTGGCATTAAGGGAGTTCTGCGCAATTATGGTACGAATCGGAACATGGGCGTTTTTGCCGATCTGATCCCATAGTATTGATATTTTATCCCGTTAAATATTATTTGTAGTGCGACCGTAGTCAGAAGATATTAGTACCGGGCAGGGTAATATATCGAGGAGAGACTCCCTCTCGAGGAACTCGTGGATCGTGAAGGCGAAACCGCCCCCGCTTACTTGGAGATGGACAGTATGGGATCCGAATATGGGATCGACGACATAGATAGGAAAATAATCGACATTCTCATGAAGGACGCAAGAACCCCCTACCTTGAAATCGCCAGAATCCTAAAAATAAGCGAGGCGACCGTCAGAAAGCGCGTGAGGAGCCTCGAAAGCCGGGGCATCATAAAGGGCTATACGATAAAGGTTGACGAAAAGAAGCTTGGATATAAGGTGGTGGCGCTAGTAGGAGTGGATGCCGACCCGGCAACCTTCATAAACGTCGCAAGGGAGATTGCAGAAATGGAAGAGGCAAGAATGGTCGCCGTCAGCAGTGGGGACCACATGATAATGGCCGAAATATGGGCAAAGGATCCAGACCACTTTTCGTCGATAATAGAGCGGATTTCTAGAATGAATGGCGTCAAGAGGATATGCCCCGCTGTCATCTTAGAAAGAATAAAGTGACGCAAACCTCTTTTTTGTCAAAGATGATACGAATTTCCATATAGTAATTTTATAATGCGTGAAATTTTATTTGAAATTCGGGGTGAAATGTATGAAAACCATGACAGAGAGGGCTCTTAAAGAAGCCTTTGCTGGTGAAAGTCAGGCGCATGTACGCTACCTAATATTCGCCGAAGAGGCGGAAAAGAGGAGATTCGAGAACATAGCGAGACTATTCCGGGCAATCGCATTCTCCGAATACATACACGCCAAAAACCATTTAAAGGCTCTCGGCGGGATAAAAGAAACTGTTGATAATTTGCAGGCCGCAATAAACGGGGAGACTTTCGAAGTTGAGGAAATGTACCCGGCATATAGTGCAGTTGCGGAAACTCAAGGGGAAAGGGAGGCCCAAAGGGTGATAAAATGGGCTCTCGAGGCAGAAAAGATACATGCATCCCTTTATGAGAAGGCAAAAAGCGTAGCATCCGAGAAGAGGGATATCAGCATAGGGAAGATATACGTGTGCGAGAGATGTGGATACACGGTAGAGGGTGGAGCTCCCGAAAGATGCCCCGTATGCGGCGCCCCCAAGGAAAGGTTTAAGGAATTCTGACTACGTCAATTCTTCCTCTATTTTTGTAAAAAGCGTCTGATCGATACTGCCGTCTTGGCCTTTTAAGAATATGAGACACCAACGTGACCGCAAAGAGGCGAAGATGTACTGACAAACAACTGTAATACGGCGCAGCGGAATTCCATTTAGGCATATTGGCGGTTATGAATGCGTTCCATACGCGGCCTACAGACTCATTCAAAATTCAAATAAGTCTCCTAAGATCTTGATAAGGGTCACAACCTATGGTAACTTTGTGATGCCCGCCGCGTGGCTTCTCCGTGTACATCACGACTCTGCAATCTTCCAGCTGAGAAAAATAGGAATGCACAACACAGAGAAACTCAACGATCTGCTTGATGATCGTTACTAAAGTGGTCTTCCGTATGCGCGGCAGGAAGATCCATTACTAGGAAGATGCGGAGATCATGGGCGTACTTACATAACATTGCGTTAAATGTTTTTTGTTGCTGGTCATTGATTTATCTTTCGTATGTTTACCTGATTTCGCGTTGTGTTTTCTCTCTATACTGTGTTTTCTCTTCTTCGAGTGAGTTATCGATGTGGGGCAGTTCGTGCTGGTGTTTTTGGAGTTTACATGATATTGCATAGGATCACACTCGCCGTACCGTATTTCAGTTGCTCTGCTGATTCACAGTTCATTGCATGATAGAAATGTCTATTCCTCGGAAAGTTTCAAAAGTACAATTGAAGAACATAAAAACAAGTGAAATCAGAAAAACTAGATATGGTGAGTCGAATGGGAGAGTCTAAAATTTCATGGAGAGAAAAATCAATAGACTTGGAGACTCTTCTTAGACTGCGAACTCCCCCGGTTGCAGTAAAACTGTTAGAAGATGAAAATTTTCCTCCAGGAACGATCCGTCCCTCTCAAATGGGAATAGAGATAACAATATGCCAGGCGATCACCGCAGCACGCCACATGTTTCAGACTATCGGAATGAGCGCCGATGACAATGCATGTCCTCCATCAATGTTCCCATTTGGTTGGGCTGAAATTGAGGACTCGAATGCTCTTATAGAATTCTTCAAAAAGGCGGGACACGGAGCAAGCGATGACGCAATAGTTGAAATAATCTCTAAACTTCCAACACTGGAGCCGGGAAAGTACCCTGCTCTCTTAATCGCACCTCTGCGTAGGTGCACGTTCCAGCCTGACGTCATAATGATTTTCGGAAATGCAGCACAAGTCGGACGCTTGATCTTTGCAAGAACGTACCTCGGAGGGGGAGCGTTAAAAGCGGAAATGATATCAAGAGCAGCGAGTTGCGCTGAGGGAATAATAAGGCCATTTAAGAGCAGAGATTGCGCGGTCACAATTCCGGGCGGCGGCGATAGAGTCTTTGCATCAATAGACGACGATGAACTCATATTCTCGTTCCACGTGGAGTGGCTGGACAGAATTATAGAGGGACTGAAAAACGCGGGTAGAGGCATCGGCTTAAGGTATCCTATGCCCCGATTCATGATGTATAAACCTGTCTTCCCACAAGAGTTTCAGAAATTAAGGTCAAAGATGAAAATTATCAAGCGAAAATAGCACATTTTTTGAAAGTAATCATCTTTTAATATATTCACTTAATGTCAACGTTTCCGCTTTATGACATGCAACGAGATGTCCGTCCTCGATCTCGACCAATGAGGGTTCCTCCTTCATGCATATTTTCTCTGCAAAAGGACATCTCGGGTGAAATCTACATCCAGGTGGTGGATTTATAGGACTTGGAACCTCTCCTTTCACTATCACTTTCACTCCACGTTTCCGCGGATCGGGTATAGGGACTGCGGCAAGAAGAGCCGCCGTGTACGGATGCCTAGGGTTCTCAAATATTTGCTCTAGGGTTCCGAGTTCCACTATCTTTCCGAGGTACATTATCGCGATTCTGTTACAAATGTACTTGGCTGTTGCCAGATCGTGCGTTATGTAAAGGTATGTCAGGTTAAACTCCCTCTTAAGGTCCATCATCAGATGTAAAATGTCCGCCCGCATCGAAACGTCTATCATCGATGTAGGTTCATCCGCAACAACAAACTCGGGCCTAAGAATAAGTGCTCTTGCAATCGCAACTCGTTGTCTTTGCCCTCCGCTTAACTGATGCGGATACTTATCGTAAAATGTCTCGGGCGGGGACAACCCCACGCGGCTCAACATTTCTAGAACCATTTCTTTAGCCTCTTTCTTCGTTGCGACATGATGTATGAGTAGAGGGTGTGCTATTGCGTCTCCCACCTTCATCCTGGGATTGAGGGATGCATAGGGATCCTGATATATTATCTGCATGCGTCGCCTGAACTTTCGAAGCTCTTTCCCCTTGAGCGAGAGAAGATCCAAGTTGTCGAAGAAGATCTTTCCACTTGTAGGCTCTATTAGCCTCAAAAGAAGCTTTCCCGTCGTCGTCTTTCCGCATCCACTCTCTCCTACAAGCCCAAAAACCTCTCCGCGAAATATCTCGAAACTTATACCATCCACCGCATGTACATAATCGATTCTCCGCGCGAATAACCTCTCCAAGAATGACCTCTGAACCGGGAAGTACTTTTTAAGATCCTTAACCCTCACTAGCACATCAGGCATTGCGACCACCATATCTGAAGCACTTAACAAATCTCCCTTTCTCAATCTCCACCATCGGTGGGTCCTGCTCTTTACAAATGTCCATGGCGTACGGGCAACGCGGGTGGAATCTGCAGCCGGGCGGCGGATTTATCAGGTCAGGAGGCATACCGGGAATGGATTGCAGTTTCTGCTGCTTCACATCTATCCTCGGAATCGACGCTAATAATCCCTCAGTGTAGGGATGAAACGGCTCTTCGAAGATCTTAATAGTATCGGCGAACTCCACAAGTTTCCCCGCGTACATCACAGCAACCCTGTCCGTCAACTCCGAAACAATGCTCAGGTCATGTGTTATCAGTATCATGGACATATTAAACTTCTTCTTGAGATCCTTAAGTAATTCTAATATCTGTGCCTGCACTATGACGTCAAGTGCGGTAGTCGGCTCATCAGCAATTACCAAATCTGGATTTAGAATCAATGCGAGTGCAATCATTATCCGTTGACGCATACCGCCACTGAACTGGTGCGGATAATCGTGTATCCTCTCCTTTTCTATTCCTAACATCTCAACTATTTGCTCAGCCCTTTTTAGGGCCTCATCCCTGCTTACGTTCTCATGGGTCATTACCGTTTCAATGAGGTGATCCCGAATCCTCATGAGCGGGTTAAGAGATGTCATTGGATCCTGAAATATCATGGAAATTCTGCGCCCTCTTATCCTTCGCATCTCCTCCTCGCTCTTCTCTAACAGGTTTTCGCCATCGAAGATTATCTTACCCCGAACTATTCTCCCGTTCGGAGGTAATAACCTCATTATTGAAAGCCCGACCGTAGTTTTACCACAACCCGATTCTCCAACAAGTCCTACAGTCTCTCCCCTTCTAATGAGAAGGTTAACATCGTCCACTGCCTTGACAACACCTGCTCGTGTGTAATATTCTACCTTCAGGCCTTCAATCTTCAGGAGCACATTGTCGTGACTCAACTCATCTCTCCCTCAGCGTCGGGTTTAACAATTCATTAAGCCCCTCACCAAACAAACTAAACGCAAGAACCGCTAGGAAGATCATAAATCCGGGGAATGTTATGATCCACCAGTACCCCACTCCAAGAACGTATCTCCCGACAGTTAAATCATATCCCCAATCAGGAGTCGGCGGCACCACGGGTCCCAGTCCTATGAACGTAAGCCCAGCCTCCGTAAGGATAGCGTCTGCTATGCATAGCGACATTATAACCGCTATGTTCGGAATAACATTCGGAAATATGTACCTTAATAGCACAGTGCTCGAGCCCGCACCAAGCGCTCTCGCGGCCTCCACATACACCTCCTCTCTTATAGATAAAACTTGTCCTCGTGTCACTCGGAAAAACGTCGGAACATAAATTATCGCTATCGCTATTATCACGTTTATCACGTTTGGCCCGAGCATGGCCGCGATTATTATCGCAAGTACGAGCCCCGGAAACGCGTAGATGCTGTCCATAATCAGTGATAGAATTCTATCGAGTGTTCCACCAGCATAACCTGATATAAGTCCTAGTGGTACACCAATCGCCATGGATACAAACGCTGCTACAATGCCAATATAAAGTGCAATTCTTCCTCCATGAATTATCCGACTAAGCATGTCTCTTCCCATCTTGTCAGTTCCTAACGGATACTTCTCACAAGGTGGACAATAACTTGGACCAACGCTCTTAGTTGGATCATATGGTGATATATAAGGCGCGAGGACACTCATCAGCACAAGCGCTATTATCATAATTCCACCTATTACCGTAAACCAGAACTCTAACTCTCTTCTCCTGAAAATTCTCGAGAAGATCGCGCGTCTGATGAACATGACCCTCACCTTAGTATCTTATTCTCGGATCAATATATGCGTAAATCACGTCGACGATCAGATTAACAAGTACCACAAGTAATGCGTAGAACACAACCACTCCCTGTACCGCGGTGTAATCACGGTACGCGATTCTCTCAACAAGAAACGTCCCAATGCCCGGCCACGCAAATGAGGTCTCAGTAAGCACTGCCCCCGCCAACAGAAGTGCAAACTCCATGCCGAACATCGTGATTATCGGTATCAGCGCGTTCTTGAGCGCATGCCCGTATATAACCCTGTTTTCCGGAATTCCTCGGGCTCTTGCCGCCGTTATGAAATCCCTCCTTAAGATTTCTATTAGATTGCCGCGTGTCATCCTTGTAAATATCCCACTTAAGACAAGTCCTAACGTCATCGACGGAAGTATTAGGTGTCTGATTGCGCTCACAAAAGCAACGATGTTTCCGGTAAGTAAACTATCTATGAGATAGAGCCCCGTTATCCTTTTAGGAGTTGCCCAAGGCTCTATCCTACTACCAGACGGCAACCACTTGAGGTATACTGAAAATACAAGTTTAAGGAGCATTGCAAACCACGGTATGAAGAATGCGTATATCATGATCCCATACACACGTACGGCAACGTCCCCGGGAGTGTTTCTTCGTCTCGCGCCAAATGCTCCAGTGAATATTCCTACCACAATCGCCACAATCATCGAACATATTGTTAGCTCCAATGTCGCTGGAAAATGATCCATTATCTCCTCAAATACGGGCCTGTGGGTGTAAAGAGAAGTACCCATGTCTCCTTTAAGCAATCCACTTAGATAGTCGACATATTGTTCCCATAGTGGTTTGTCGAGTCCTAATTCGTGTCTTAATTTTTCTTTCACGCTCTCGGGAGCCTTAGGCCCGACTATCGCGTCAACAGGGTCACCAGGCATGACACGCAATACCACGAAGACCACAGAGAGAAGTATTAGTATCATCGGGATTGCCAGTAACAACCTTGAGATGATGTACACGCGCAAGGACACCATTTTTTGAGACCTCTGGCAGATTTCCTTTACTGGATCTTACAACCTATCTCAAAATATGGCTTTTTAAAGGTTATTCGAGAAAGAGCGACACCCGATCTGAGCAAAGGTAGAACTCCATAATTGATTCAAAAAATATGAATTAGAAGGATGCTCTATCGATGCGTACACATGAGACCCGCGAACCATGAAATTATGTCTTGAATATCATCCAGTACCTGAATATCTGTGTCGCATCTAGTACAACTCCATACACATTAAGCTTCGTGACGCAAATTTGCACTCCTTGGAACAGCGGAATCGTTGGGCAATCATAAGCGTAGATCTTTTGCGCCTTTATGTAGTAGTCAGTCCGTTTAGACATGTCAGTCGTAAGCCTCGCCATTAGTAGGTAGTCGTAGAGGGTCTTTCCATCGATCTTCATCGTGGACTCGTTGCTCTTGTAGAATGTTCCTAAGCTACATGCTGCCTCCCAAGTTCCAACAAATGGCCATAGGTAGTCGTCAGGATCGAGGTAATCGGGATACCATCCCAAGAGGAATATCTCCATCACTCCTTTTTCCATGTTATCAACATATGTCGACCATTCAGCAAATTCCAACTTCACATTAATCATACCTGTTCTTTCGAGCTGCTCCTTTATTAGCGCTGCTAACTCCGCCTCCGTAGGACCATAGTGCTCGGGAGTGTACCATAACGTTATATTTAATTTGTTCGTTTCGCTATAACCCGCCTTTCTTAAGAGTTCTTGTGCATACGTTATGTTTCCTTCCTCTCCATAAAGTTCCTTGAATGCATCTATATGGCTCCACATACCCTTCGGGACCATGCTGAACAGAGGCTCCGCTTGACCCAAGAAGATCTTCTCGCATATCTCCGTTCTGTTAATTGCTGCTGCAATTGCCTGCCTTACATAGACATTGTCAAATGGGGACATGTTGCATCTAAGCACGAGGTATCTGATGAATGGGCTCGGAGATGTCAGGACCCTGAAGTTGGGATCTTTCATGAATGCTTCAACATCCTCGGGATGGAGGGTTCTGTAAGCAATATCGATCTCACCAGCTCTCAACGCAGCAGCTAGGTCCTCAGAGGTCTTATAGAACTTGATGATTACTCTCTTCATCTTCGGGAAGTGTGACTGATCCCAGTAGTCGTCAAATCTCTCCAGTATTATATGTACGTCTTTCACCCATTCCACTACCTTGAAGGGCCCGCAACCAATCGCAACATCACTGAATTTATCGGCAGGGAAGGACTCCATTGAAACAGGATACGAAACTGTAAACGCGAGGATCGAGAGGAGGATCGATGTGTTGACCTTGAGTCTTATCATGAGCGTCGTTTCGTTTATTGCTCTCGTGTAGTTAATTATATCGGTCAATAGGAATGCAGGATCTCCCCCAAGTTCCATGCTTCTGTTAAGGGACCAAGACACCACTGTGGCGTTAAGTTCAGATCCATCGTGGAACTTTACGCCCTCCCTTATTTTGATGTACCATGTATACCCGTTATCGGTAATAATGGGGAAATCTTCAGCAAGCGCGGGCTCTAGCTCTGTCGTTCCGGGTTTATACCTATATAGTCCCTCGAAGACGTTTTCTATGACGTTGCACGATAGATAATCATAGGCGTTCGCAGGGTCGAGCGTCACAAGCCTATCGGTAGTTCCAATGACTATTGTCTCCTTGGCAACTGCGGTCACCATCTGTTGCTGCATGTACCAGTACCATATTCCGATGTTAACGCCTATTACGACAATTATGAATACCAATATTCCGATGAGGGTCCTTCTCTCCACTCTCCACACCTTAGGCAATTTTTAGTAGCCATATCATTTTTGGAATTCCAGTACCTCTTTTAAAGTTATTGGGCAAAAACTAGGTTGTCTTTCAGCAAATTTTTGAAATCATTTTGACAATTACTTAATAGATGTACTAACATTTCACTTTTCGGAGCAAAAGAAGCTGAAGTAACATTCTTTATCGAAAGATGTCAAAAAATTTGAGAAATATCGTGCAAAAATTGCAAGTGATCTCAAAAATCTTCCAAGCAAGTTAGTCAAGTATAATCACTATTCGAAAACTGTTATTATTGACGAGTGATTGTGTCAATAGTAATTATGTGTCATGCTGAGTATCGAACACTGTTGCATGGGGGACTCCTCATACTCAAAACACTTTACAGCATTTGTCGTGATATTCCCTTAAGGGAGGGAGTTAAGAGAATTGGCAAAGTTTACACTTGGTATTTCATATTCCTTTGAGGACGTTCTTTGACGAGATTGTATATGAGGAGGAAAAGAGTCAAGGACATACACATAGGGTGAGCGCTCTTACTGGCATATTGGCATAGAGGGTCATAATATCCGAGAAATATCATGTAATTGCCACAGTTATCTCTTCATTATCCGACGATTTTGTCGAGAACGTCCCTTTTGGAAAAGTAAATATAATACATTAGCGAACATTTTGCAACAAGTCTTAATTTGGTGAGATGGGATTGCCTCTTTTTAGAAGGAAGAAAGAAAAGGAAATTGCCGAGCCTCCAACGATAGAAGAACTGCTTGAGGAAAAGAGAGAAACCTTTGCCAAAAGGCCGCGGGAAGCCGAGGGGGCGCTTGCGGTCAGGGTCATAGAAAGAGAGGAAATCGAAATTCGCGATGGAACCCCGAATATCATAAGCGAGGAGAGAAGGATAGTCATCGAGAACCTCTCGAAATCCCCCATACTATCCGTGGAGGTCGCATTGAAGGGAGTTGACGCGGTGAAGCTTGAAAAGGATCGGATAATGATCCCAAGGCTAACCCCCCTCGGCGAGGAGCACAGTTCACACGAAGTCAGGTACAATATTAACATATCGAAGTACAGGATCCCAGTAGAGATAAAGTGTGAGACATCTCTCGGGGAGGGGGTGAAAACTCCGGTCCTCCTGTATAATAACGATAACGCTTTGAAATTTAAGTTATACATCAAAAACACGACCGACCAGATGCTCGAGGACGTAGTGGTGTTTAAGGAGCTACCATCGGCCGATTATGAGATCGTAGGCATGAACAAAGAGATCGGGGATCTAAGGCATGAAGATGACAAGATAGCATGGCAGATTCCGTTAATTGAGGGCAACTCGGAAAGTTCCTGCGAGATAGATCTAAACGTTAGGCCCAGAACTACGGATCCCGTGGACCTCGGAAACATGATCGTAAATCTGATGTTGGAACGCGCACTCAGCGGTCTGTCGATAGAAAGGGTTACCGGAACGGCAAGAATATCTCACAGGGTGGTCAAAAAGGAGAGAAGGGATGAAGCAGGGATATGGGACGTAGAACTTCACGTGATGAACCCGAACGACTTTCCGGTGACGATAGAGGGAGAAATACTTCCGATGGGAGGAGAAATTTTCATCTCTGAGCACATGGGCGCGCACTACATAAAGGTCGAGGACAACAAGGTGAGGATTTCGGATATAACCGTGGATCCCGGTGCCGACGAAACAATCGGTCCTATATCAATAAAATCCATAGCGTTTCCCCCCATGCAGACGAAACTCAGGGCCATAGTTCCAAAAACCGTAACGTTCAGGTCAGAGGCAAAGTATATGATTCCCGGTGGGAGAATACCGGTACTGTGGGGAGAAGTTGTAAAGGATATAAGCATCACGCCTGAGGAAGCCTATAAGGACTACGTGAGGCAGAACGAAATACCACCACTGGGCAAGTCGACTGTGAGCGTGACGACTAGGTTCACGAATAAAGGAAGTGCACCCGTCGGCTACCTGAAGATAATCGAGGACCTGCCCCCAGGATTCGATAATGTCAAGGGAGTTAAAGTTAAGGTGAGAGGAAAAGAGGTAAGTGAAGGGATAGAGTATAAAGTGGCCCCTGAGGGCGTGGGCGTTCAGGAGCGGAGACAACTCATCGTGGAGATAAAGGATTTCGACGGTTATGGAGGCCCCCTGAAGAATGGGGACAGCCTCCTCTTGGAATATGATCTGGAGGCAGAAAATCCATTCCCCGGAACTTATGAATTCGGATGCTTCATGCTTGCATCCACAGATCCCGACAATGTGAAACTCGAAGTATCGTTGCCCAGCGAAAAGATCCCCAGAGTGGAGGTAATAATGCTCGCGCGGGAGATAGAAATCCAACAGGATGTTGTCCCGCTTGAGGCAATGGACGAGTACGAGGTTGTATTAACCGTGATAAATTCAAGCGAATTCCCAGTACGAAACTATAAGGTCAGAGACCTAGTACCGTCGAGCTTCGATGTCATAGAGGCCATGCCGAAGGCGGAGGTTAAACGCATCAAGGAAGGCACTATCTTACAATGGGTCATACCCGATATTCCACCCAAGGAGCAAGTTATACTAAAGTATAGGGTCAAAGGCAAGGGAGGGTACAAAATAGAGGATCTTATCGGAGTAAACGAAGTATAATTTAACTCCTAAACTCTCTTTTTTATCGGACTTCTTAAGGTATATCGATAACCGATGCCACTTTCTCTTTTTGCCATTTTGCGAATATCAGCACGACAAGGGGAATAATGTCTACGTCTTTATTCTTCTGTAATTGCCGAAGTATGAACATATTTTTCTTATTTTTGCGTAAAATTATGTTTTTTACAGGATAGTGGTATCCCCTACAAACAGAATGTTTGGATACAAATATTATAGAAAAATAGAAATACTGGGTACACATTTCTTAAGGATCACAAGGGTGAGATGTATGGGACTTAAACCCCAAGAAATTTTGGAGAAGATCAGGAGCTGGTGGAGGCCCGATGTTATATCGCCGGAGAAGGTAAAGCAGTTCATAGAGATGATTCCCTTATTTAAAAAGGACAAGGATGATCCTGCATTCAAGTCGCAAAAGGAGATAAGGGAAATTCAGAACAAGAATCTCAGGAGACAGATAGAACTCTGCGCAAAGTATAGTCCCTATTACAAAGAACTCTTCAAGAAGCATAACATAGACCCCTCCGATATTAAGACGATTGACGATCTCGAGAAAATACCCCTTACGTTCAAAAGCGATTATATGAAGGATCCTGAGGCTTTTAGGCTTCGCCTCGGGCTTGACAGACCTTTTTGGGAATTGATACTCTGGGACGTCACCTTCACCACAGGAACCGTCACCGGAAGACCCTCGATATTCTATAACACAACTCATGACATATACGCAACTGCCCAATTCCTCATGCGATCCGGAAAGATCTGCTGGGCCACACCCTACGATGTTGTGTTTAACGCCTTCCCCTTTGGACCGATACCCCACATCGGATATAACAGATGCGTAACGGCAGGGTTGGCCGAAGGTTGCGCGGTGGTTGCAGGACATACGGGTATCCGGCATCCGGAGTTCCCCATTGTTCACAGAAGTCTGGATGAGACAATAGAACTATGCGCCATCCACAGGTGCACGATAATCATGGGCATCGCAAGCTACCTCAGGAGGTTCGTAATGAGGGCTGAGGAACTTGGAGTGGATCTGTCATCGGTGAGAATAATACATGCTCTGGGAGAACCGTG
>Ga0180300_10000206_pt1 | contig 24711 bp, 24 predicted proteins | sample GuaBasSediGuay15_FD_121798 | JGI IMG/M metagenome (GOLD analysis project Ga0180300, IMG submission 121798) | Subseafloor sediment microbial communities from Guaymas Basin, Gulf of California, Mexico - Guay15, Core 4569-2, 21-24 cm | ecosystem: Environmental > Aquatic > Marine > Hydrothermal...
ATGGTGTCCCCGGGCTCATCGCCGGTCATCTGGGCGATGTCGGCGATGGTCTTCCCTACCAGCGACGGGTCCGCCGGGTAGGTGGAGATGAGGGCTGCCTCGGCCCCGCCCCGGTCCTCCATCGCCTCCACCAGTCCCGCCTGTATCTTGGGCGCGAGTTCCGGGTCGTTGAGCCGCTCAGCTAGGGCCTCGACGCCCCCCTCGTTAGCCCACTTGGGTATCCAAGCGCCCGGGCCGGTGCCGCTGGCGTTGTACGGGTATTGATCGGCAGTAACGTCCACGCCTCGGCTCCGCGCCTCCTCTACGAGTTCGATGAGTTTGGGGCAGAGGTCCCAGAACCGCTTGGCGAGGACCTTGAAGTGGGAGATGTTGACGGGGAGCCCCGCCTCCTCCCCGATGCGGATGATCTCCTCGACGGCGCCGACGGGGTCGCCCCGGTCGCCCTCGTCCCGGATGTGGCTGGTGTAGAAGCCGCCGTACCGGGCGGCGACCTTCGCCAGCTCGATGACCTCCTCCGTGGCGGCGTAGCTCTGGGGCGCGTACCTGAGGCCGGTGGTGATCCCGAGGCAGCCGGCCTCCATCGCCTTCGCCACCTCTGCCTTCATCGCCTCCAGCTCCCGTGCGGTGGGAGCCCTCATCTCCATCCCCATCACGTACCGGCGGACGGTGCCGAAGCCCACCAAGGGGGCGACGTTGACGGAGATGCCGCCCTCCTCCAGCCGCCTCAGGTGCTCGTCAACGGTGGACCAGTCGATCTCGACGCCCGCCTCCTTCAGGTAGGGGTTGCCGCGCTCCATCTCAGCCCGCATCTCCTCGTTGAGGGGGGCCGCGCCCGAGCCGCAGCTGGGGAAGACGATGGTGGAGACTCCCATGTGGACCTTGCTCTCCGCCCGCCTGTTCACCAGCAGGGTGAGGTCCGAGTGGTCGTGGAGGTCGATGAAGCCGGGGCAGATCACGCGGCCGGAGGCGTCCAGAACCTCCTTCGCCTCCCCTGAGACCCGCCCAACCTCGACGATACGCCCGTCCTTCACGGCCACGTCGCCCCTGAACCAGGGGTTTCCGGCGCCGGCGACCACCCGTCCACCCTTCACAATCAGATCGTACAACTCGATCAGGGATACCTCCGCCCAAGACCCATATATTTTATAGCATCAAGGCGCCCTCGACCCCGCCTGACGAGTACGCCACCCGTCCACGGTGGAGAGGAGTAACCTTCTCCGATGAGGAGGTCTTAGACCAGAGTCGGCACCTGTTCTATCCTCTGGAACACACGTTCTAAACCATGGTATAATAACCCTCGACGCCCAGGTTATGCGTGAGAAGAAATGGAGTCCAAAAGGGTTTACATACCGGTGCTGGCCATCTGCATATCCATCGTCCTGGCTGCGGCGATAATCACTTACAGGCCGCTGACGCCCCAGAGCGAGAAAGAGGAGTTCAGGTTCCCCGTCGGCATCCCGCCGTCGCTGGGGACGGTGTCCGCGACGTGGGTCGGCGACGAGCAGGTGAACACCATCTCCCTGTCAGGATCGGGCAGCGCCTCGGCGCGGGCCAACCAAGCGACCCTGACGGTGGGCGTCCAGACCGAGCTCCCCTACGCCTCCGACGCCGTGAGCGAGAACGCCGCAACGATGACCGCAGTCATAGACGCGATCAAGTCCCTGGGCGTCAGCGAGGACGACATCGAGACGGTCACCTACAGTGTCAACCCGATGTACGACTACGACTGGAAGAGGGTCACCGGCTACAGGGTCACCAACCTTGTACAGGTGAAGATCACGGACCTGGACATGGTCGGGGATGTGATAGACGCCGCCAGCGGGGCCGGGGCCAACCGCATCGACGGGGTCTCCTTCGAACTGTCGGACGACCTCGCCAAGGAGCTGAAGCTCGAGGCCTACAAGGCGGCGCTGAGGGACGCGCAGGAGAAGGCGGAGGTCATCGCGGAGACCCTCGGCCTGAAACTGACGGGAGTGTTCTCGGTGAGCGAGAGCGTCTACTACCCCTACACGCCCGTCAGGGGCAAGGGCTTCGCCGTCGAGGCGGCCTCCACGCCCATTCTTGAGGGGGCCCTGAGCGTCTCGGTGACGGTCCAGGTCGTCTACACCTTCCAATAGGGCGCCGGCGTCTCCACCATCTTTTTATCCATAGTTTCCTTAGGGTAGGGCAACGAAGGAGCGTGTCGGGTTGTACAAGGTCGTGTTCACCGTTGTCGATGTCCCACAGCCCAGGAGCCGCGACGGCTCCCCGACCCATGTCAGCGGGCCCTGCAAGGTCTACAAGGTCGGCGACAGGATCACCATCGCCACCAACCCGGGGCGGCTCGTGCTGAGCGAGACGGACAGCGTCTGCCTCGCCGCCCTCAGCGCCGTCCTCCCGCTGACCTCGGCGTGGTGCAGGGAGACGACGGAGGAGTGGGACTACATGGACAAGATCAAGTACTGGTGCTGCCCCGACGTCGAGCGGCCCGTCGTCTTCAAGGTTGAGCGCATCCCCGTCGAGCAGGGGGAGGCCCCCCTCCGCTAGGTTCTACCCCTCTCTTTCTTCCTCCGGCGGCTTCACGTTCCTGAAGGTGAAGTAGAGGGCTAGGTCGTACGCCGCCTTCAGCCCGCCGGCGATGAGGAAGGGGAGGGACAGCCCCATGAACTGCATGATGAAGCCGGCCAGGCTGGGGCTGACGGCGAGGGTCAGGCTGCGGGGCAGGTTGATGAGACCCGCGACGCGGCTCCGCTCCTCCGGCTTCACGATGGCCATCACGTAGGACTGCCTCGTCGGCACGTCCATCTGGGACAGCAGGGCGCGGCTCAGGTAGAGGGCCGTCGAAGCCGCAAGGGTCGGCATGTACGGGATGGTCATGGTCATTATGTTCGCCGGCAGGTGGCTGTAGACCATGGTGTTGATGAGGCCGATGCGCTCCGAGATGCGGGCGGCGAGCATGAAGGAGGCGGCGGCGAGGAGGCTGGAGACGGAGAAGATGACGCCGATGGCGTCCATGTCCAGGCCGAACCTGACGAAGAACCAGTACGAGACCAGGCTGGAGGTGAGGAGACCGCCCCCAAAGGAGTCCACGCTGAACAGGAGGGAGAGCTTCAGGACGTTCCTCCTCGTCTCGGGCGAGAGGGGCGGCAGGTCCTCCTCCGGGGGCAGCTCCACCTCCGCCTCCCTCGACAGCTGGGAGTAGAGGACGACGACGGCGAGGTTGAGGACGGCGTAGACGCCGAACATGGTCTTGTACGAAGCGGCCTCCGTGAGGGCGAGCCAGGCCTGAAGGAGGACGACCATCCCCGTGAACAAGGAGCCGGCGGAGGTGGCGAGGGAACCCAGCGTGCTCCTGATCGCGTACATGCGCGTGCGCCTCCTATCCGGGCATGACTGGGCCAGGATAACCCGTTCCAGCATGTTGGCGGGACCGAAGCCACCCCTGTACCCCAGCGTGGAGATGACGGCCACGGGCACGAGGACGACGGGGTTGGAGACGAAGGCGAAGACGGCTCCGGAGAAGGCGGCGAGAAGCCCGAACAGGACCAGCATCCTCCTCCGGCCGACCCGATCGGCGAGGAAGCCCGCCACCAGGTTGAAGGCGGTGGAGCACAGGAGGCCGCCGGTGAGCACGAGGCCTATCTGCCAGAGGGGAAGGCCGATGACGCCCAGGTAGACCGCGAAGAAGACGGAGACGAAGCCGCTCGCGAAGGACTGCAGCGGCCTCACAGCCAGGAGGAGCTTGCCATCCCGAGAAATCCAATCGAGCACCTTCCATCGCCCCCAGAAGGTCAGCCTTCGTACCTTCGCCTGCTCGCCGCAGCCGCCCTCGCCTTGTACTCCGCTATGATCTGGGGCTGCCGGCGGACACGGTCGAGGTTCCCCGCGACGACCGACCCGTAGACATCGCCGAGAGCGGGGTCGAGGCCCCGAAGGCGCTCGCGGCACTCCCTCCCCCGGGAGAGGGCCGCCTCGCAGTCCGGCCTGCAGGGGAAGAAGTAGCCGACGAAGTAGGCGAGGGGATCGACGGCCCCGCGCTCCGCCGCCTCCTTGACCTGCTCTGCCGCCCGCTCCTCCACGTAGACCCCCTCCTCCCTGTCCGCGGCGTACCGGTCGACGCAGCAGCCTGGATACCCGAGGAGCCGGCCCATCTCCCTGAGCCAGCCGCCGTGGAACTCCTCGGGGTAGGCGAGCCGAGACCGTCCCAGACCCGGAGGCGGGCGCCTGAGAACCTGCCGCCTCAGCCTCTCCCGCTCCTTCATCAGCCTCTTCAGCCTCTTCCCCACGCCCTTGTCCCTGAAAAGGTAGAGCTCCTGGACCGTGGGCCTCACCTCGACGGAGAGGCTGCGCAGATCCAGGGCCTCCGCCCACTCTAGGTGGCCTCTGTATTGATCCGAGGCCTCGACGACCTCCCTGAAGGCCGTCCTCATCTCCCTCTTCACGGACTCGATCGCCGCCAGCCTCTTCCGGGGGTCGGCCGTTGCGGCGATGCGGCTCATGTGGGGGTAGACCCGTTTGTCTATGGCGGCTCCAAAGTCTTCGCCGTTGGGGAGCTCCGCGGGAAGGGTGACCTGGGAGCATGGTCTAAGCCCGAGGTGGACGAGCAGGTAGTTCTCGATCTTCACCCGTGTCAGGAGACGCGGGTCGCTCATCAATTCCTCAATCTGAGTGGTCTTCATGTCGAGGCACCAGCCCCTCGTCTATGAAGAGACGACGATGTTTCTTAAAACGGTAGACTATACGCCCAGCTAACCAGTGAGAAGATTTGAAAAATAAGGGGGGATTACCCTGCCTCTACATCGGGATTATCTTAAGGACCTGTAGGAAGAACTGGGCCCGGCCCGAGAGCATCGACAGCCTGAAGAGGACGGTGTTGCCGAAGTAGGCGCCTAGCCCTATCATGATGAACCAGCGTCCAAGCCGGGTCGGGTACCTCAGGGCCCCTGTGTGCTCGTATGTCAGCAGGAAGTATGAGACCGCGCATATGGTGCCTATGGCGATGTAGATGAAGTTGAACCAGTCCATCGCGGCGCCTCCCGCCGGCGGGGTGATCGTTGAGACCACCTGGTCCAGCAGGTTGGGGATGAGCACTCCCCTCATCCCGAGGCCGAATCCTGCGCCTACGAGGACGGCGATGGGGTACCTGCTGATCCACCGATAGTCGGCGACCAGTAGAGTGTACATGGCCAGGCCTAGGATGATCGGTATGATGTAGTGGATCTGTCCTTGCAGCATGGGCTGGATGGCTATCCTGTTGACGTTGGTCACCATCATGACGAGGTTGACGGCGAGCATCACCGCGATGTAGGTGTGCTCAGCCCATCGGAACACGATGTTCTCCTTGTACAGGGGGTAGCTGTAGATCATCAGCATGAGCAGCCATCCCGTCCAGAGTCCGAGCACCTCTAAAGGTGCGGTTGGGTATGCCATCTCATCTACCTCCTCCTTCCCCTCGTTGCGAAGTAGCCGATGTTGGCGAGTAGTACGGCGGCGATGACCATCAGGTGCGAGACGCTCAAAGCGTCCATGATGACCGTCGCTTCTCCGGGCTCGCCGATTAACTTCTCCAGTTCAGCTCCGCCTCTGGAGCTGGAGCTTATGCCGAATAGAAGTCCGGACTTGTAGAAGGGCATGTAGCTGGACGCTAGCATCGCGATGCCGATCTCGGCCATAGGTATGCCATAGGGGGATGCCCATTGTCTCATGTAGTAGTCGCCCCAGTCGCCTGTGTCGCCCGAGAGAACCATATCGATATCGTGAACAGAGTTCACCTCTTTCATCAGCGGCAGCTCGTCTAGCGGGGTCCCGTAGGCGTCGGTGGGGAAGACGCTTCTGATGTCGGAGGCGATCTGTGCGACCACGGCCTCGCCGCCAGTGTAGTAGCCGAGGTAGACGTAGTCCTTCCCGTATTCAAGTTGGTCGAAATCAGGGACGGAGTTCCTGAGCTTGTCCCACGATAGATCGGCGTCAGTGTAGGCGCCAACGACGATGAGCTTCGCTCCCTGCCTCAGTATAACCTTCGTGCAGGCGACGGTGGCCGGCATGCAGTCGATCCACGCGCTGACCCCGAAGGCTATGTTTATCCAGACGACGTCGCCCTCTTCCAGAGTTAAGAGACCATTATAGAGGTCCCGGGTTGAAGGGGCGATGCTGATAGGCAGCCCTATCGGCCGGATGAAGGGGATCATCAAGCCTATCCAGAGAATCCAGTAGAAGACCTTGCGGTCGATGTTCTGCAACTTGTCCCAGATGGTCTCCGAGCTCATTCTCCTCCAGCCACCTCCCCGTAGAAGCCTCTCTCCCTACCCAGGAGAGCCCTGAATCCGTATGCCAGCATTCCGAAAGCACCGACGATGAGGAAGGTTCTCATCCCTGGAACCTGCCCGTAGTCGAGGAACCATCTCCCGATGATCGGGAAGCCGCCCCAGATCGCCCCTCCAACGGGGGCGTTCGTCAAGATGACAAAGCAGCCCGCGATGAGGAGCAGAGCGGCGTCGATGTTCCTAGCTCTGAACGCCCGGTAGCACGCCGAGAAGATGTAGAATCCGGTGATGGGGTAGAGCGTCTGACCGAGCGGCGTGTAGACATATCTGAAGAACCAGTCGTACATTGGGTTCCCCTGACCGCTCCCTGTCATCGCCCAGCCCGCCAAGCCTGAAAGGAACGAGATCGCGAGAAATATCAACAGCCAAGCGCTGAACGCCCATACGCCGGCGGCTCTTCTCTGGATCTTCTTAGCGTGGGACACTACCAGGGTTATGGCGCCGAGGCCGAGTGCGATGTTGGCGATGATAGTAGCGTAGGTGCGGAGGGTTTCAGCTAACTGCCAGGTCCCAAGGAAGAAGTACTCCACGAACATTATCACGGTAATGACAGCGGTGACGAGGTAGACCAACTCTCTTTTGTAAACTTCAGACATATTCTCACATCCTGAGCAGATCTATGAGGAAGGTGACGTTGCCCAGACCCAGAATGAAGCCGACGGTCATCAGGCCTAGGAAGATGAACTTCAGGATATCCTCGCCTTTGATGCTGCCCAACAGGTCTGGATCCCTGCTGATGGACGCGCCCGCGGCGAAGAGCTCCTCTGCCAGGAGCATGTAGTCGCAGGTCGCGATCAGGAATGGCATCTGGTGCGTGTTGTTGGTCCCTCCGATCTGGAAGGCGCCTATCGTGTTGCCGGCCTCGCCGATGACGACGGACTCGTAGTAGAAGCCGCCTATCAGTATAGTGGATGCAGGTCTCTCCCTCTGGAAGTATCCGAGGGTCCCTGTCAGGTAGGGGGACTGGCCCGAGATGAAGGTTATCATATCCTTGGAGAACTCTTCAGGCCTCCCTTCCGCTAGGTAGGCTGTTCTTAAGGTTTCCTCAACTAGAGGCAGCGCGTCAGGTATAGGGCAGAACGCGTCTATCTTGACGCCGGCTCTGACACACTCCCTCGCGATGTATCCTAGGATGCTTATCGATGCTAGCACCTGCGGCCCCTGAGTCGAATCGTTCAGGTTTCCAGCGATGCCAGGCGTCCAGTAGAGCGGTCTTCCCATCTCCGCGCATCTCCCCACGGCCTCAGGTATGGCGGCCATGGCCGGCAGCGTCCTTACCCAGATCTCCTTTCCCTGCTTCCCTAGGTACATGTAGAGATAGAAGAGCGCGAAAGCCACTATTAGAAGAATGAAAGCCATCACTCGTCCTTCAACTATAATTGCCATTGTTTTTTCCTTCCATTTTTCCTCTTTTCTTGCCCATCGTGAGGGTCATTTATTATCGACCCTCCCTTTCGATTGGATCGATATGAATGACCCTCCAATAGACAGGCTAAAGAGCTATTCTATTCTATTTATTATATAAAATTTCTCGGGCATCTGCCCTTGTATTTATATACTTCTAGCTCTCGCTCATGAAATTCAGAGTAGGATATCGATTATGAACTCTCGGTCTTTAGTAATAATCTGAGTTTTTATGTAATCTAAAAAAGAGATTCGAGGAGTGATCCTCGATAGGGGCCTAATAATTCGGCCTCAGGAACCCTCTCGGGGAGTTGCGGGGGACGTCACTCCTCGATGATCTCGACGTTCGCTCGGGGGACCGTCACAACCCTGCCGTCGTCGAGCTCCACCTCTAGGACTCGGACGTAGGATTCGGACTCGACCTGTTGGAGCTCCACGGGAAGGCTAACCACCTTTCCTATGGCTCCGAAGTAGGGCTGTCGGATGATGCGGACCGGTGTGCCCGGGACCATGCCGGCGGCGAGCTCGTCGCTCGACGTCTGCTCGAAGCTCTCCTCGTGGGGTATGATGATCTCGGGGCGCATCACCCCCGCCCTGATCTGGGTGGCTCCGTTCACCGATGCTAGGTATCCCTCGAAGCTCTTGAGGAGGTCGAAGGTCCTCTGGGACATCCGCATCTTCCCGAAGCCCTCGGTGATGATGAGGGTGAGGCCTACCTCCTCCTGGCCGGTGATGGCGACGCCGATCTCCTCCCCCATGAACGCCGTCAGGTCTTTGTGCCTGATGCCTCCTGCGACGATGCACGAGACGCCGACCTCGGCGCCTTTCCTGAGGGCATCCATGGTTACGAGGGAGCCTCCGATGAGGACAGCTCCCTTGTCCTCGGGGGTGACATGGTCCGCTGTCAGCTCATCGTCGGGGGAGTCTACCGCCATCTTTATCTTGCCGTGGGTTTCGCCGCCTATGCCGAAGATCCCCTGGATGAAGGCGGCGTTCGTCTCGATGACCGCGCCCTCCCTGGGGAGAACCTCCACGACCTTGCCTGGAATGTAGGCGTCCACCTCCACCGGTATGGGGAGGCCCCTGACGATGACCTGCCCCGTCACGTCGGAGATGGACTCGATGGTCCCCTCCCTGGGGGAGGTCACCCGCTTTTTGATGAGGCCGAAGAAGGCGTTGTAGGCGGCGATGATCTCGCCCTCCTCGACTCTGTCGCCGACCTTCTTGGTCATGAGCCGGGGGAGGTCCTCGGGCTCCACGCCGAGAAGCATAGACGCCTTCACGATCTCGGGGTCTCCGCTTATCTCGGTCCTCGCTATGATGGTGTCGTAGCTGACCTTGTCCCCGACCTTGACGTAAACGTCGCCGAGGATGGGCAGCCGCCTCGTCTTGGAGACGGTCATCGCCCGCTTGACCTTCAACCCGGGTGTGTAGGCGTACGCCTCCTTCGAGACCTTCTCGTTCGTCTCTTTAGCCATCTCACACCAGCTCCTTTAGCTTATCCTCCGGATAGAGGTCGAGGGCGTGGAACCACTTCAGCAGCAGCTCCTTCCTCGCGCCCTCCTCCTCCGGCAGGTAGAGGGGGCGACCCCGCGCGTCGAGCATTATCCCGGCGACTCCGCCCATGAGGGTGCCCTCGACCTTGTGCCCTGGCCCTTCGCCGACGTCAAATCCCTTATGAGGCGTTATGACGGCCTTGGCTTCCTGTCTCTCCGCCAGGTTTATGCGTTTGACCTCGCCGAACTTTATCTCCTCCTTCACCGTCTCCCCGTCGGGCATCTCCAGCTCCACGGTCATCACCGGCTCGCCGGGGCTTGCGGTCCCCTTTGGGGCTATGACTGTGCCGAGTCTGACGAGGCAGTCCTTGTCGAAGATGTTCCACGCGGCATCCCTGTAGACGGTGGAGAGGACCCCCAGGTGGGGCATCATGAAGACGCTGTCCTGGAACAGCCACGTCACGCCCTCGGGCTGGAAGCCGTCCGTCAGTATGAGCATGCTCTGCACCCGTCTAGGGGCGTGGCTGAGGAGGCCGCCGGTCCCGGCTATGATCTCGATCCGCATCATGTCGATGTAGGTCTCCTCCATCTCCTGATCGAAGAGGTCCGAGATGGTCCGCTCTATCTGGATGCCCTTGAGCCTCGTGGCGATGGTCTTGTGGTGCTTCAGGCCCAATCGTAGCGCCTCTCGCGCCACCGAGTGCTCGACGATGAGATCCTCCAGGGTCTGGGGGATGGTCGTCGGCCGGATCATCTTGTTCATCAGTCTGCTCGCGACATCCTCCTCGTCGAGCCGGAAGGGGAGCCATCTCATGATGTTGTCGATGCCTGCCTCCTTCATCACGTTGGTGACGCTGTAGCTCATGCCGAGGTTGGCGCTGACGCTGCGGACGAAGCGGCCGTCGAAGATGGAGTAGACGTTGGTCGTCGCTCCGCCTAGCCCGACGCCGATGGTGTTCTTCTTGAAGGTGTCCGCGATGAGTTGCATCGCCATCCCCTCCCCCGCTGGCGTCGGCATGATGTCCACGTCCGTCCACTTCATCAGCTTCGTGTAGCCGGGCGCGTGGCTCATGACGTGCTCCATGAACAGCTCGTGGACCGCCCTACGCGCCGGCTCCGTGTTCTCCACCTCCAGCACAGGCCGGATGTTCTCCACTATATCCAGCGCGAAGCTCTCTCCCATCAGCTTCTCCACCTGAGGCCTCAGGGCCTTGTTCCCAGCGTAGATGATGGGGAGCTTGTAGCCGATCCCGAGCCTCGGCTTAGGTTCAGCAGCTTTAATGAGTTCAACGATCTCGAGGACCTGGGCCGCCGCGCCGCCGTCCGTCCCCCCAGCCAAGAGGATCATGTCCGGTCTGAGGCTTCGTATCCGCTGGATCTTCTGGTAAACCTGACGGCCGTCGTCTCGAGCGATGACGTCCATGACTATGGCACCCGCGCCGAGGGCGGCCCTGTTCGCGCTCTCGGCCGTCATCGTCTTGATGAGGCCGGCGACCATCATCTGTAGCCCTCCTCCGGCGCTGCTGGTGGTGCAGTAGAGGTCGACGCCGATCTTCCCGTCGTAGGGGACGACGATGCCGCTACCGTCCGGCGCGAGGATGTAGTGGCCCGTCAGCTCCTCCACCTCCCTCACCGCGTTCCTAACGCCTAGGGTGACGTCCTCGTACGGCGCCTCCACCGTGGTGGGGGCCTCGCCGGCGACGACGAAACGCCACTCGCCCGACTCGTTAGTAAAGAATCGAGCCTTCGTTGTCGTGCTCCCCACGTCCGTCGCTAGGATATACTGCATCTCTTCCGTGGGCTTCCTGAGTGTTGTCATCGTGATTCGTAGAGTTGTCGCTATAACTCATCCTTAAACTTTTCTAGGAGACTGGAGGATTCTCCATGGTTTCGCGTTTCCGGTTAGAATGGAAGTAAGCGCCGCCACCCCTTCTTCTGAGGAGGGGGCGCATCTGGCTCATTTTCAGTTTTCTCGGGCTGCTCCGGCTGCGGCTCCTCCTTCGCCAGCTCCTCAAGCATCGCGAGCAGCTTCTCAACGTTCTCCCGCTTCTCGAAGACCATGAAGAACTTCTCTCCGCCTCGGCCGATGCCTTCTCCAAGGGCGGGCAGGAAGGGAGAGATGAAGAAGCGCCCCATCTGACTTCCGATGTATGTGAGGGGTTTGATGCTCTCCAGAAACAGGATTGTGGCCACCTCCATCCCATATTTATGGATCTTCCTAGCGATCTTCCTGATCATCTCCTCCTCCTCTTCAGGGGTCAGCTCCATATCCCAGAACAATCTCAAACCCCTTCGAATAGCTCAGTTGCTTAGATCGTTTCTTGGCATAGCTTTTAAAGTTTCTTCAGGTGTTCTCAGAGGTTTCGGTCTGAACCCTTTCGGCTTTCAGCCGGGATTTTAGCGCTAGATAGGCGCCCGCGATGTCTCCGGCCACGAAACAAGCGAGTAACGCGAAAGCCGTCCCTATAGACGGCTCAGCTGTGAGAGAGAGCATTATAATCAGGGAGAAAATCCAAGTTATGATTGAAAGTTTGATCCCGACGATGAGATGCCTTGATGCTGCCCGTTTACATACAAGGTATGATGAGGTGATTCCACCTAGGAGATATATTACATATGAGGCATCTGCGAGGAGGATTGGAGATATATTGGTGAAGAAGCCCGAGAAATAGCCTAGTATTAGGGACCACATCCAGACGAAGCCGTTGGCGAGCATCGCCCCCGCCAAGTAGTCATTTAGGTTGGGCATGTTCATCCCATCGTCAAGCAATCTGTTTATGATACTTTACCTGTTTAAGACTGTTAGGATTTGTTTTTGGGAGGTATGATAAAAAAGGGGAGATTAGGCCACTATTCCTAGCCAGTCTCTAAGTAGGAAGAGGATCCTGCCCTGGTATTGGCCGAATCGCGTCATTATCGTATTTCCAAAGGAGGCGCCGAGGGCTAGCAATATCATCCATCGTCCAACTTTTGGCATCCAGCCGAGGGTACCCTTATGCATGCCTTCGTATGTGAAGATGAAATGGCTTAGGGCGGTGATGACACCTATGAAGATGATGATGTTGTTGAAGGTGTCGAACGCGGTTGCCCCGGTCAACGGTTTTGCTGTCTCGATTATCTGTTTTATGAAGTCACTGTGTATGGCGGCCCGTATCGAGATGCCGACGCCATTACCGACCAAGAAGGCGATTGGATATCTGTAAAGCCAATAATATTGTCGATGGAATCTGAAGTATAGCATGACGCCGAGGACGAAGACGACCCAGTAGATCATCTCGCCCTTCATGATATGCGCCCAGCCATAGTCTCTGATGTTCTTGATACCCATGACGATTGCATGACCTGCCGCGGCGCCTATGTAGGTGTTCTCCGAGAATTTGAATAGTATGTTATCTCTGAATGCGTAGCTTGTTGCGGCGATCGTATAGAAGGCAGCTATCCAGATCAGGGGATCAGAGGACACAGGCATTTCAGCGTCCCTCCTTCTCCGAGGTTTTTACACCCCAATACGAGATATTGCCCACGATGATGAAAATGAGCACAAGGGTTTGAGAGAAGCTGAGCACATCGGAACTCTTGATCGCATCGCCAGGGTGTCTTGTTAGGAACTCCATATCGGCAGCGCCCTTGACACCGTCCAACAACCCCTTCAGCTGACCTGAGTCATAGTATGGTTTCATTGAGGTGGTCATCATGCTGAGCATGCCGCCGACAACATCTTTACCGTATGCGCTGTAGGCCTGGTAGACCCACCCCTCGGACGTGTCACCTGAGGTTGTAATATAGGCCACGAGGCTGATATCCTCGGCTCCTTCAACCCCCTTTAGAAGCGGGATCTGGTCGATCGGTTTTCCAGTATATTCGGTTGAAACTATGGCGTGGAGGTCGCCTAGAACCCCGGCCATGGCTGTTTGACCCCCAGCTATGTAGCCTAAGAAAACGTAGTCTTCCCCGTAGACAGCGCCATAGTTCTCCTCCGGTTTCACTTTATTCATTATGAGGGGGTACATCATCGAGCCCTCAAGGGCGGTAGCCATAAGGATGATCTTAAGGTCTTTTTCAAACATCTGATGTAGGGCCGCGATTGTGGCCGGGCCCAGGGAGGGGTATCCTCCCGACCCGAATCCTATGTCGAAGAGCACCACCGACCCCGAGGGAAGGGCGTCGACGGTATCATACCAGTCCTTAGCCATCGTGCCTACCATGAGGGGTAGCCCGAGAGGCTTGAGGGTGGGTAGGATCATGGCTATCAAAACCAGTCCCAGAACTATCTCTCTGGGAAGGGCTGTGAGTTTCTCCCATGCGGACATTGTCATCTCCTCCCCAGGTATCCCGTCTCCATTCCGATCAGCGTCCGTATGCCTAGGACCACCGCGCCTATACCGACACCAATCCTGATCCCTCGATAAGCGCCTCCGACTACCGCTTTGAATATCCACTCACGGATATGGAAGAAGGGCGGGAATAGGGCGGGGAATAGCGGCGTGTTCCCTAGTACAACGAAAATAGCGGTGACGAAAAGGAGGAAAGAGTCGAGATTCCTAGCCCGTAGGATCTTGTAAGCGCCATAAGACATGTAGAAGCACAACGATGCGTACATTGTGGCGCCTATCGGAAGATAGAGCGCGTTGTATATCCATTGGTACTGGTCGCTGGCGTCAAACTGCCCTGTTCCCAAGCCCACTAAGACGAAGATGACAAGCATTAATAACAGCCAAGCACTGAAGGGCCAGTCGCTTCTTTTCCGTTCTGAGATGCGTCTCCCGTGGACTCTAAATAGGTTGACGGCGCCCAGCCCTAGAGCGAAGGCGTTTAGCACGACGCCCCAGTTCTTTATGACAGTGAAGGTCTCTTTGACCGCTGAGAAGGTCGTGTAATAATCCATCACAGCTATGACGCCGACTAGGAAGGTTATCACCAGGGGTATATCTCTCCTAGCATCCATCTTTTTCACCTCACATGCTGAGTAGATTTTGGATAACGGGTACGTTTGCCGTCGCTAGGAGCGCGCCTATGATGCCCAGAATCAAGGCTACTAGCTTGTACCAGTCCTGAGAAGCTATCGATCCGATCTGAAGGGGATCACCTGAAACGTATGCGCCTGCGGCGAATATCTCCTCGCCGATGAGGACATAGTCGCAGACGGCTGCGAAGAAGGGGATCTGATACATTCTGGCTGTGCCGCCGACCTGCATCGAACCAGCTCGGTTGAAAGATTCTGCGAACATCATAGATTCGGCCCAGAATGGCCCGATCATGATGTTGCCCGCCGGCTTCATTCTGGCTGCCATGCCGATAATGCCTCCGGCCCATGCAAACTGGGTGCCTGAGAGATAGGGTAGCTGCTCGTCTACATCGAGTTCCTCCAGCTTGCCTTCACTCCTGTAGGCGTCCCTCACTAGTTCTATGGCGACGGGCATAACTCCGACGTCGGCTTGAGGGGCGTATAGCTTCGCCCCGAGACGGGCGCAGAGCGTCGCCACGTAGCTGAGAATGGAGAGTCCAGCCACGGTCTGAGTGGCGTAGATAGAAGTAAAGCTGCCCATGCCGATGATATCGAAGACCGGGCGGCCCATCTCGACAGCCCTGCCGACGACCTCCTCAATGGCATCTAAGCCCGGTATCCGCCGTATCCTTATCTTCCCCTGCTTCCCCAGCTGTATCGCTAGATACGTCGCGATCCATGCTAAGATAAATGCAACTAGTGGCACTAGCCTACCTTCCGTTAATATTGCCATAATGTTACCTCCGAGTTTCTGAGTTATCCATCTCAGATATAGATTTGAACTCCATTTAAAGTTTTTCAGAGAATCTTGTAGATAAAATCTCATTAATTTTAATATAAACCACGTTCTATAATAATTATCAAAGATTTAAGAAAAACATATCCCAAGAGACGTCCTATTTACGACTCATGTCTCTTTTTACCGAATATAGATTTACCCTTTCTGCTCTCGTCTCTTACCCCGGGGAAGCGATCTCCATCATATTCAGGGCAGTAACCGGAGAACGACATAACTTCAAGAAGAGGCTCCGCGTGGGAATCTATGGTGCATTTGCGGTCGTTATTGTGTGAGCAATCGGTTAATTTACACTCAGTTCCCTTAGGCATCTCCAACACCATTATAAATATAATAATTATAAAAAACAATATAACAATTTTCCTATCCCTGAAATCGGCGTTGCTCGAGAGCCACTGAAAAGGGATTAAACAGGGCAGTTTCACAACGTTCTAATATGTTAAATATCTCATAGCGAGAGAATTGATCTTCGATGACTGACGCAGATAAACGCTCTGAGAAGTTCTTCCAAGAGTATCTTGGAGGAGCATCCCTTGCTTTCGGCGTAGTGTTGCTCGCCTTTCAAATATTAGGTGCTTACTATGCGTCCGCCGGGATAGAGGAGGAGAGCATCATCAGGTACGCGGACGCGTTCTTCATTTTCTTCGTAGGCGTTCATATCGCTGGAGGCGCTCTAGGGGGTTATCTAGTCGGCCGCCGAAGAAGTGAAAAGTTCGCCCGGGCGGGCCTCCTGACGTCGATCGCTGCATATGTCATTGAGTATGCATACTACCTAGTTTTCGAGAGATCTTTTCCAGGTAGTCTCTGGGCGGTACTAAGTCTCACTAGCGGGGGGCTATTTGGAAGTCTAGTCGCTCGTGCTAAACAGGGTCCGGCAGCCCGTCAACCTATATCTGTGAGAGAGGGTTCCCTTGAAAACACTTAGTCTTTTCACGTAACGAATGTTCCATTTACGAGAGCATTTTTACAGAAAAAAGTTGAAGAGTGCTACAGCTTAACGACGCCGACCCCGTCTTCCACGGTGATCTCGGTGCCGTAGGGCCTCGACAGCTCCCGCATCGTCTCCAGGATCCTCTCGGCCAGCTCCGGCTCCGCCAGCATGGGTCGCCCCCGCTGGGATCGGGGCTTGGCCTGTCCGAGGTCGATGGGGTGGAGCTTGAGCTCCGTGAGCCTGTCGCCCTCGAAGGTCATGGAGGGGACGACGCTGATCCAGTATTTCTCCTCCTCGGTGAACCATTTGTGGGCGGGGTATCCGGGCCGCGGCGGCGCCTTCTGCCGTGCGTCGTAGGCGTCCGCCGGCGTCCCGCTGTAGGGGTCGAGCTTGTATCGCTCGTAGAAGTCGGCGGGCATCTTCGCCACCGTCTCGTTCTGGAAGATGAAGTCCCCCAAGCTGTAGAAGATGGGGCGTCCGTCCCTGATCTCGATGCCCCGCATCGCGTGGTGGCCGTGGCCGATGACCGCGTGGGCTCCGGCGTCGATGCAGGCCCTGGCGAACTCCTCGATGAACTCCGCCGGCCGCTCCGGGTCGCCCATCCGCCCCTCGTGGGCGTGGAGCGAGAACAGGACCCAGTCCGCCTGCCGGGCCGCGTCCCGGACCGCCTCCAGGTTCCCCTCCATGTCGCCCTTGTGAGGCTTGGTGTGGACGCCGACATCCTCGCCGACGACGAACTTCTTGCGGAGGAAGTAGTAGGCGTCCTCGGGCTGAACCACCTCGGGGAGCCCCATCTCCTCCGCCACCCGTTTCAGCGCCTCCAGGGTCTCCTCCCTGACGACGTACCAGGTCTCGTACCTGAGGGGGTTCAGGCCCGGACGGCCGTGCATGTCCCTGCGGGCCGCGCCGGCGCGGCCGAAGGAGGCGAAGGTGGACGCGGCGGCGATGAGGGCGACCCTCCCCCGGGAGGTCTCCAGGTAGGCGGGCTGCCGGGCCTCGGCGAGGTTTCGGCCGGTCCCCGCGTGGGGGACGCCCGCGGCGTCGAGGTGTTCGAGGGTTTTGAAGAGGCCGCCGTACATGTAGTCGAGGCTGTGGTTGTTCGCCGTGGAGACGAGGTCGAAGCCCATCCATTTGAGCTCCTCGATCATCACGGGGTCGGCCCGGGTGTAGGTGCCGCCGCACTCCGCGGCGGGGTAAGCATCGCTCTCATAGTCGTGGAGGAGCATCTCCAGGTTGGTGAAGGCGACGTCGGCGCCCCGTATCAGGTCGGCCAGCTCAAGGAACCGCGGCTCCGAGTGGACGGATTGCTTCATGGTTATGAGGGAGTCCCCCGTCGCCACTATGCTGATCCGCTTCAATTCCAGCACTTCCATATAGAGGAAGCGTAGGAGAGGATAAAACTTCATCGAACCATTGTCGTCGACTCCTTCCAGGTTAACGCCCCAACGGCCGGTTATCCAACTTGTTTCAGTGCTTCAGATGCCCGCGAATCCGTCTGCACAGCCCTCAGCTCATAATTATAATAAGGTACGCGGATACTTCTTTCAGAGGAGATAAGTGTGAGGATAGCGGTTGCAAGCTTCTCGCATGAGACCTGCACCTTCTGCCCAAACATCACAACCCTCGAGGCCTGGGAGAAAGGGGGCATACGCTACGGGGAAGAGGCGCTCAACACGGAGGGGGAGGGGAAGTCGTATATCACAGGGTACAAGGAGGCCGCCGAGCGGGAGAAGGACGTCGAGCTCGTCGGAATCCTGAGGACAGGTTGGCCCGCCACCGTCGGGATGGGAAGCTGGCTGACGACCGAGGCCTTCGACACCATCGCGGACCGCATCATGGAGGGGCTGAAGGAGGCGGGGGAGCTCGACGGCGTGCTCCTCGCCCTCCACGGGGCGATGGCAGTCATGGGAATTCCCAGGCCCGAGGCGGAGTTGGCCCGCAGGGTGAGAAAGGTGGTCGGGAGGGTCCCCATCATGGTCACGCTGGATCTACACGCGAACGAGGATGTCGAGCTCGCGAACGCCGTTGATGCCGTCTTCATCCTGAAGACCTATCCGCATCTCGACGCGCACGAGATCGGGGTGACCGCGGCCCGTTGCATGATCGAGACCGTCCGGGGCAACTTCAAGCCGACGATGGCGGTGCGGAAGCCGGGCATCATCTGCGCGAGCGTCTTCCAAGCATCCGAGCACTACCCCATGAAAGAGGTCTACGACCGCTGCCGCTGGTGGGAGGAGAAGGGGGTCTACTGCGCCTCCGTCGCCCCGGGCTTCGCCTACGCGGACGTGCCGGATGTAGGCTTCTCGGTCTTCGTCGTCACCAACGACGACCATGAGCTGGCGGAGGAGGCCGCCCAGGACCTCTCCGACCTCGTGTGGAGCCTGCGGGAGGCGCTGACCCGGCCGCTGCCGAAGGCCCGGGAGGGCGTCGCCGATGTGATCAGGATGGTGCGGGAGGGGACGAAGCCCGTCGTCATCGCCTACCACGACGACAGACTGGGAGATGGAACCCACATCCTCAAGGAACTCATCGATCAGGGGGCGAAGAACTTCTGCTCAACGAGCATCGCCGACCCCAAGGTGCTTGAGATGCTGGCGGAGAACCACAAGGTCGGTGACACGATCACCGTGAGAATAGGCGGATGGGTCCACCCCATCTCCGGCGACCCCGTCGAGATCACGGGCAGGATCGAGTACCTGGGGAGCGTCGACTGGGTGGAGACCGGGCCCATGGGAAAGGGAGCCAAGAGGCATCTCGACCTCGTAGCCTCCCTAGACCTCGATGACAACAATCACGTCGTTATCACCCAGAGGCTGTTTGCGCCGATGAGCGCCGACCCCCTCAAGGCCATCGGCATCGACGTCGACAGCCTCGACATCGTGGAGATCAAGAGCAGGGTCCACCACAAGGCCTTCTGGGACACCTGGTCGAGGGTCGACTACCCCATCGACCCGCCGGGGACGACCCCCGCCGACCTGAGCACCCTCCACTATGAGAACATCCCCTGGGACATCTACCCCATCGGGGAGAAGTGGCGCAGGTGACGCACGCCTATACTCTTTTTTATATATCTCGATGCTATACTCGTATCTACCTCTGGGGAGGCTAGTAAGGGGAGCGACATTTTTTCGTTCGACTCATCGGTTCAAGCCTCAGGCGGGTTCAACGGGTGACTCGGGGATCGACGACGGAGAAAAGCCAGGGATTCGTCATCAGGGACTGCCTCGCCGGCGCGCTCATCGCTTTCGGCGTGGTGCTGCTCATCTTCCAGACCCTCAGCGCCTACTACACAAGGGGGATGAGATTCGCGGAGTACGCGGACGCGTTCCGCACCCTCTTCTTCGGGGCCCACACCGTAGGCGGCGCTTTAGGCGGCTACCTTGTGGGCAGGAGGGCGGAGAACCCCGTCCAGGCGGGGGTGATAACGGGCGTCTTCGCCTATATATTCGAGTACATCTGCTACTTCCTCTTCGAGGGGACCTTCGCGAGCAGCTTCTGGGTCCTGCTCGGCTTCATCGGCGGAGGCATATTCGGCGGCATGTTCGCCAACATCCAGCGGGCCCGAAAGCGGCTTGCGTCCCGCATCGCCAAGAAGGAAGACGAGAAAACCGGAGAGTAATTCCTTTCGGCACAAGTCTCTCGTCTCGAAGACTTGAGCATGAGTTCACCATTAGTTTTTAATCAATTGGACTACCTGATCGCTGGGATGTTGAAGGAGATCGCGGATAGGATCCGGGAGGCGGAGCGCATCCTGTCCGAACGAGGGTACGACTACGAGCGGGTGGAGCCGAGGGAGTTCTTCGACTACCTGACGGGGCCGACAGCCACGGGGGACAAGACGACGTTGAGGGAGGTCCTAGACAGCAGGTACCTCATGGTCCACGAGCTCGTCGAGATGAGCGAGCTGAAAAAGAGGGGCATCCCGCTGAGGAAGGATACGGTGACTACCTTCCATCCCGCCGTGTACGAGGTGCATATGACTGCCTTCGATTTCGAGCTCTCCCTGGCCCGAGATGAAGGGGATCGAGGCTGGGTAGAACAGAGGGTCCGGCTGGTGGATAGCTGGCTGGAGGACGAGCTGATGCCGCCTCATCTGGCCCGGGTCTGCCGGAGGCTGAAGGAGAAGTTTTCCTGAGATGGAAAAAGGGAGGTTAGTCGCGGTAGGCGGGCGGCACGGGGATGGTCTTCCAGAGGTTGATGAAGTCGACGAGGAACTGGATCGACTCCTCCATCCGCTGCTTGGCCTCCTCCGGGTCCGCCGTCCGGGGGTCGCTCGTGGCGTACTGGCCGCTGGAGGTGAAGTCGTCGGTGTCGGGCTCCAGGCAGGCCATGAAGACCTGGCTGACGAGCTCGTAGTCGTCGCGGTCGGGGTCCATGAACTCCATCAGCTTGGGGTCCACCTTGAAGGTGTTCTTCCAGTCCTTGAGCCGCCACATCTCGACGAGCTCGGGGAAGTAGTGGAGGGCGTACGCCGTCTCCCGGGGCCCCGAGTGGACCTCGAAGTACTTCCTCATCCGGTGCTGGATCTTCTTCGCGAGCTCCGTGTTGCTGGGTCCCCGGGGCGTCGCGACCATGACACGGAACTCGCGTCGGGCGATCTGGGCCGCCAGGGCCATGATGTTCGAGTTGCCGCCGTGGTGGTTGATGAGGACGATCCGCTTGACGCCGTGGGCGGCGAGGCTCCCGATGGTGTCAAGGAGGACGCCGAGGAGCGTCTCCTCGCTGAAGGTGATGGTCCCCTTGAACCCCATATGGTGGGGGGAGTAGCCCGGCCAGCAAGGGTGAATGCAGACGCTGTTGGTCCGCTTCGCCACCTCGTGGATGAAGGCGCGGACGCCGAGGGAGTCGGTCCCCAGGGGCAGGTGAAGGCCGTGCTGCTCGATGGCGCCGATGCCGATGATGACGACGGGCGCCGGCTCGTTCTCCAGCCAGTCCTCGAAAGCGGGGCGGGTCAGCTCCTGAATCCAGAACCGTTTCAGCTTACCATTCTCGGACATAAACCTCAAGAAGGGACAGGCCTACCATGGCTTTAATATTTCCGCCCCAAAGCCGCGGTGCCCCCCTCTCTAGAGACCCGGGCTGTGAGGGAGAACGAAACCCGTTTTAACAGGGGAAAAGATGGGCTAATCGAGGGGCTCTCCGCCCAGGCAGGAGAAGAGAGACATGATCCTGGTTGGGACCTGCGGCTGGTCGCGGCTCTATGAGACCGTTCCCCCCTCGAAGCGGAGGGGGAGGACGACCCTTCAGGCGTACTCCGACCTCTTCCCCACGGTGGAGGTGAACAGCAGCTTCTACAGGTTCCACAGGGTCGACACCTATCGGAAGTGGCGGCGGAGCGTGCCCGAAGACTTCGAGTTCACGGTCAAATGCCACAGATCCATCACCCATGAGCATATGCTGCGCCCCACGGAGAGGGCCCTGGAGAACATGGCGCGGATGTTCGAGGCGGCCGAGGCCTGCGGGGCCCGGGTCCTGCTCCTCCAGACGCCCGCCCGCCTCAAGGCCTGCGAGGAGTCGCTGAAAAGGGCGGAGGCCTTCTTTGAAAATGTGAATGGCGGCGCGGTCCAGCTGGGCTGGGAGACCCGGGGCGCCAGCTGGGAGACGGCGGAGGCGCGGAGGGGGCTACGCGAGGTCCTTGAACGGTTCGACGTCATACACGTCACGGACCCCATGAAGGTCGAGCCTGTCCGGGTGGGGGAAGTCGCCTATTTCAGGCTCCACGGGCTGCCCGGCTACGATCTCAGGTACAGCTACACCAACCGCCAGCTCGAAGAGCTCCGGCGGCGCCTCGACCGCTTCAAGGACGCGGGGAGGGTCTACGTATTCTTCAACAACTACGCCATGTACCGGGACGCCCTCAGATTCCAGCAACTCCTATGCGAGGGGCATCCTCCTCCGACGCCCTTCGGGCCGAACGCGGTCTCCTGGGCGCTGCGCGCCTTCGACGGCTGGCCCTCCAGCAGGGACGAGCTTCTGGAGAGATGCGGCCGATGGAGGTGCTGGGTGGCGCCGGACAGGAGCGTCCCCCTCGGGGAGGTGCTGAGATACTTCGAGGAACGGATCTACCGAGGCCTGGAGGATGTTGAGCTGGAGGCGAGGCGCGTCTGGGGGCGGACGGGCTTCCCTGATGGGAGGGAGGTCGAGGAGGGGAGAGGCGCCAGCTAGGGTCCGCGGCGTCTGCATCGGCACCTAAGCCTTAAGTTGGCGTCCGCATTGAGATGGATCAGAAGGGGTATAAAGAGGGCTGAGAGGTTATCTAGGAGGTTGGGTGTATGACGTATTCTTCTGAGGCTGTTCTGGGCGGGGAGAACCTTGCCAAGCTTGAGGCGCTTGGAAACCCTCACGTTGTCGAGATCGTCGAGAAGTATGTGAAGCTGTGCAAGCCGGCGAAGGTCTCGGTGATCACCGACGACCCGGAGGAGATCGCCTATGTCCGTCAGCTCGCCCTCGACAACGGGGAGGAGATGAGGCTGAGGATGGAAGGCCACACGGTCCACTATGACGGATACTATGATCAGGCCCGCGACAAGGAGCACACGGCGGTCCTCCTCCCCCCTGGCCACAGGCTGAGCCGCGGCATCAACACCGTGGACCGGGAGGCGGGCCTCAAGGAGGTCCACGACCTCCTCGACGGGGCCATGAAGGGGAAGGAGATGCTCGTCCGGTTCTTCTGCCTCGGGCCGACGGGCTCCCGGTTCTCCATCAGCGCGCTCCAGCTCACGGACTCGGCCTACGTCGCCCACAGCGAGGACCTCCTCTACAGGAGCGGGTACGAGCAGTTCAAGAAGCTCGGGGGCTCGGACGAGTTCTTCGCCTTCGTCCACTCCGCCGGCGAGCTCGATGAGAGGAACTGCACGAAGAACGTGGACAAGCGGCGGATCTACATCGACGTCATCGATAGGAAGGTCTACTCGGTCAACAATCAGTACGCGGGGAACAGCCTCGGGCTGAAGAAGCTGGCGCTCCGCCTCGCCATCTACAAGGCGAACCACGAGGACTGGCTTGCGGAGCACATGCTCATCATGGGAGTCCATCCGCCGGGGAGGGATCGGGTCACCTACTTCACGGGGGCCTACCCGAGCGCCTGCGGGAAGACTTCGACCGCCATGATCCCGGGTCAGACCATCGTCGGCGACGACATCGCGTACATCAGGATGGACGACGAGGGGAACGCCCGGGCCGTCAACATCGAGTCGGGCATCTTCGGCATCATCAAGGACGTCAACCCGGTGGACGACCCCCTCATCTACAAGGCCCTGACCACGCCCAGGGAGCTCATCTTCTCCAACGTCCTCGTCGCCGACGGCGTCCCCTACTGGCAGGGGATGGGCCGCGACGACATCCCCAAGAGGGGCATCAACCACTCAGGTGAGTGGTGGGAGGGTAAGAGGGACGCGGAGGGCAATCTCATCCCCTTCGCCCACAGCAACGCCCGGTACACGATGCGCATCAGCGAGCTGGAGAACGCGGACCCGAAGGTGAACGACCCCGACGGCGTCGTCGTGCGGGGCATATTCTACGGCGGCCGCGACTCGGACACCAACGTGCCCATCTGCGAGGCCCTGAGCTGGGAGCACGGCGTCTACATCGGCGCCACCATCGAGTCCGAGACCACCTCGGCGACCCTCGGGCGGGAGGGGGTGCGGAAGTCCAACCCCATGGCCATCATGGACTTCATGGTCGTCCCTCTCGGGCGGTACCTCTCCAACCACATCAAGTTCGGTAGGAGGCTCAGGAACCGCCCCAAAGTCTTCGCGACCAACTACTTCCTCAAGCACGAGGGCAGGTACACCAACGAGATCGTGGACAAGAAGATCTGGGTGCTCTGGGCCGAGGGCCGGATCCACGGCGACTACGACGCCATCAAGACCCCCATCGGCTACCTGCCCAGGTACGAGGACCTGAGGCGCCTCTTCAAACAGGTCTTCGACAGGGACTACTCCGAGGAGGACTACAACCTCCAGTTCTCCCTCCGCCTGGACAAGCTGCTGGAAAAGATCGCCCGCATGGAGGAGATCTACAGGGACGAGCCCGACATGCCCAAGGAGTTCTGGGAGATCCTCAACCAGCAGAAGGCCTCCCTCTCCGCGCTCAGGGCGGAGACGGGCAGATCCGTGCTCCCCCCGTCGTTCTTCCTCTAACAATCGCCCTCATCCAGCCTCTAGGCGGCGAGAAAGAGGAAGCATAACGCTCTTAACAGGATGAGAGGAAAGGGAAAAGTATGTCTAAACCTTTGAAGCGGTGCAGGGAGGTCGTCGCTCGGGACCGGGAGGTCCTGTCGCAGGCGTGCCGGATGGCGTACTACCCGCTGGTGGTCTCCCGAGCCGAGGGAGCGAGGATCTGGGATCTGGACGGAAACGAGTACCTGGACTTCCTCTCGGGGGCCGCCGTGACCAACGTCGGCCACTGCCACCCCGAGGTCGTCAAAGCGATAGAGACCCAGGCCCGGAGGTTCATCCACAACACCCTGGGCTACTCCTACTACGAGCTGCCGGTCGCGCTGGCCGAGAGGCTGACGCGGCTGACGCCGGGGCACTTCCCGAAGAGGGTGGCCTTCAGCCTCTCCGGCTCCGACGCCAACGACGGCGCGATGAAGCTGGCGCGGGCGGCGACGGGGAGGCCGAAGATCGTGTCGTTCCTGGGCTCCTACCACGGGACCACCTACGGCGCCCTCACCCTCTCGGGAGTGGGGCTGAACATGAAGAGGCGGCTCGGCCCCCTCGTCCCCGAGGTCTACCACGTCCCCTACGCCGACTGTTACCGGTGCTACTTCGGGC
>Ga0180300_10000207_pt1 | contig 24632 bp, 31 predicted proteins | sample GuaBasSediGuay15_FD_121798 | JGI IMG/M metagenome (GOLD analysis project Ga0180300, IMG submission 121798) | Subseafloor sediment microbial communities from Guaymas Basin, Gulf of California, Mexico - Guay15, Core 4569-2, 21-24 cm | ecosystem: Environmental > Aquatic > Marine > Hydrothermal...
AAGGAAGAGGGGAACTCTGGCACTTTGTAATCGTACTTGAAGATGTCCTTCAAGACCCAGGAGAGGATCAAAAACGGGGTGGAAAGGAGGAAGATGGCGAAGAGGCTCGCCAAGATATCCCCCTTCATACTTTCCGTGGCTATTTCTTCCACCTCCCCATCTAGGGCACCCACGAACGCCAGGGCAAAGCCAAAATAAATGAGGAAGCAGAAGAACATGGCGAGTAGGATCACCTTCTTCATCCTCTTCTTGTCCTTCTCCATGATCCTTTCCAGGTTTGGTATCACCGTGTAACCGCTCCAGGCGAACATCAAGACCCCATATGGATAGAGCCAGAGCCTCAGGTCGAACTGAGAGAGGTTTTCCAGCTTGATTTCAGGCAACAAGAGGAGGCAAAGGATGGAGATAAGGAGCACCTTTATCACGAGGAGAAAGCCTTCCACCTCTTCTATCATCCTCAGCCCCTTGTACACCACCGGAAAGGCGAAGATCAAGAATATAGTGGAGTAGAGCAAGCTATCTCCTCCCAGGATGTCCCGAAAGGACACACCTATTCCAGCGAGGTAGGCCATGAGAGCTCCATAGATCCCAATGACCTGTAAGGCGAGCATGAAGTGCTTCCCACGCTTCCCGAGGTATTTTCCCGCTAGCCCTGGCATTTGTCTTATCTCCCTCGTCCTGAGCACGATCTCCGCGGTGTACAGCATCACCAAGGTGCTCATGAACCCCACGATGATGAGGGTCAAGAGCCCTGTCAAAAAACCTGATTGGGCGAAGACGTAGGGGATCCCAAGAGTTCCCGCCCCCACCACTGTCCCCACGATGGCAGCTATCCCCCTCAGTTCCTCCTTCCTCATGCCCTTTCCCAAGAAGTCGGGATTTAAATCATTTGGGTTAGGTCCCACGCTTCCCCAAATAAAGTTCCTAGATTACCTTTTTGGAAAAGATTTTAAACATCCTTGCCCGGTTAAAATTGCCCCCGTCGTCTAGTCCGGTCAAGGATGCGAGCCTCTCGAGCTCGAGACCCGGGTTCAAATCCCGGCGGGGGCAAAAAATTAAATCCACCACTTCCCTTCAAATCATGCGATACGATGGGAAAAGGTTTCTAGTGACGGCTGGCCCCACCATAGAATACATAGATCCCATCAGGGTCATTTCGAACAGGAGCAGTGGGAGGATGGGCATCATCTTCTCAGAGGAAGTCTTGAAGAGGGGAGGAGAAGTCAACCTGGTTTTAGGCCACACCCCTCTCTCACCTCCAAACGAGGTAAAGCTTTACAGGGTAGAGACCACTGAAGAGATGAAGAAGAAAGTCGAGGAGCTCCTGAGGGAGGGGAAGTTCGACATCTTCTTCTCCGCAGCAGCAGTGGCCGACTATAAACCCAGCTCCTCTTATTCTAGGAAGTTGAGCACTAGGGAGGAGAAGGAGATCGTGGTGAGGCTCGTGCCGACCCCGAAGATCATAAGGAGCGTGAAGCGCATATCACCTGATATAATTCTGGTAGCCTTCAAGGCAGAACTGACTCCTGATGAGAAGGTCTTGGAAGAGAGGGCGAGGCTGTTGATGAAGGAGTCGAAGTGCGATGTAGTGATCTCCCATGACGTCTCGAGAAAAGAGGCTGGGTTCCTCGTTGACAGGATTTCTGGCCTAATAGTGACCCACGAGGGGGTCACACCTTTTGATGGGGGTAAAAGGGAACTATCCGTTCTCCTCCTGGACGAGATCATCCCGGGGTTCATGAGATGAGGGGCATCTACGTGTTATTAATCGAAGTGAAGAAAGACCTAAGGATAAGGATAGGGAAGCTCGGGACAATAGACTTCAGAAAGGGAACGTATGCCTATGTCGGTTCTGCCCAAAACAGCTTGGAGAAGAGGGTGGAGAGACACCTGAAGAGGAGGAAAAGGAGGTTCTGGCACATAGATCACCTCCTTTCTAATCCTCATGTAAAGGTCTTGAAGGTGTTCTGGAAGGAGGAAAGGAGGGAATGGGAGTGTCTCCTGGCGAGGAAGTTGGGAGAGAAATACGAGGCAGTAAGAGGGTTTGGCTGTTCCGATTGTAAGTGCACTTCTCATCTCTTCAAGGTTGGGAAAAGGTTTAAACTCCCTGGTTTCAGCATTCTATCATGTGGTGGGAGGAGAGGAGAAAAGAGCTCAGCAAGATAATAGATGGGACGCCTTTCAAGAAGTACAAGCGGAAGATCCTGCGAGAATACGAGAGGATCTGCAATAAAGGTGTGCCGAAGAGGTATACCCTGGCAGCGGCTACTTTAGAGGTACTAGTGAGCGAGGGGGAGGCGGTTTCCCTAGAAGATGTGGTCTCAGCATTAGGAATCTCGAGGGGAGGGGTCACGAAGGTCATCAAGAGGCTCTACGGGAGGGTCCCTTCTTCAAGTGTGGATAATTACGTGGAAAGGGCATTGCACCTGCTCGGCCTCCCTTCTTCCTTCAAAGAGGGAATCATGCGCGTTTATAGGGAGCACGAATCCTTATTAAAGAGATACAAACCGACTGTGAGAGCAGCGACTTGTATATGCTTGTATTTGGAGGAGATGGGCATGTTGGGGAGGAAAGCCATAACCAAGAAGAAGGTGGTGAGGAGCCTGAACGTGGGCTACTCCACCATCAGGACCGTCCTCAACCTCATTGAGAAATCACGTAGGAAGGTGGTAGAACCCCTTCTCCTCACTTGATGTTGTGCATCCTCCTTAAGTCTCCTTCAAAAGGCTTCAACTCCTTCGGAACCTCCGTCTTTATCTCGCTCTTCAAGGACAATCCCCTCTCCTTCTTCTCCTTCCAAATCTTCTCGTTAAACCCCACAATCCTTTCGGTGTATTTCCTGTATTTCTCGTACTTCCTATCAACCTTCGGGAACTTCTCCTTGTGGACGCTCCCTTCGTATAAGCTCCTCCAGATGTAATCGGTTATGGCCGGGACTATTGGAGCGAGGAGCCTTAAAACATCCTTTAGGACTTGATGCAAGGTGTACCACACAGCCTTCGCCTTCTCATCGTTCTCCCTCGCCCTTTCCTTGGTCATCTCTATGTAATGAGAGGCAAATAATTCGTGAGTGAACTTCCTCAGGTGGTGGATCCCTTTATGAGGGTCGAATTCGTCATAAGCTTTTAACATCCTCTCCTTGGCCTCGTTCAATTCAGAGAGTATCCACTTATCCGTTTCCTCCAACTCTACCTCCTCCACCTGAGGAAACATGGAGACGTACCTGGCTATGTTCAGCAACTTCGTCAAGGACTTGAAGGCCCCTTCTATCCTCTCCTTGGATATCCTATAGTCATCCCCCACTGCCCCTTCCATGACGCTGTAAAACCTCAACGCATCCCCTCCATATTCGTCCAAGATCTCCTCGGGATAGATGACGTTCCCCAAGCTCTTGCTCATCTTCCTCCCCTTCTCGTCCAAACCCATTCCATTTATCCACACGTGCTCGAAGGCCCTCTTTCCCGTCAGCTGGTAGACCCTTAACAAGGAGTAGTACAACCAAGTCCTTATGATGTCTGTCCCCTGAGGCCTCAGCTTCTCCCCCTTTAAGAAGGTTCGCTTGAACTTCTCCTCATCCTTTTTGTATCCAGTTATGTAGAGCACGGAGATGCTCGAGTCCATCCAGGTATCAAGGGTTCTCTCCTCCCCCTTCCAATCTTCCGACCCACACTTCGGGCACTTGATCCCAGGCTTCTCCTTCCAAGGCTTATAATACCTCCCGGGCTTAGGGACGTGGATGTAACCACATTTCTTGCAATACCACAAGGGGATCTCCGTCCCATAATATCTCCTCCTGCTTATGGGCCAATCCATTGTTATGGAATTCAACCAATCCAGCAATCTCTGCTTGTGCTTCTTCGGGTACCACTTCATTTCATCAGCTATCTTCTTCAACTCCTCCACGAACTCTACTTGTTTCAGGTAATATTCAGGCATGGAGATTATCTCGATCTCACTCTTGCACTTATCGTGTATGGGGACTTTATGCTCTATCTCTTCCACCTTCTCCAACAGACCTTCCTTCCTCAGGTCCTCGACGATCTTCTCCCTCGCCTCCTTCACGCTCAGCCCCGCGTATTTCCCTGCTTCTTCCGTTAATTTCCCGTCGATGTCTAAAACCTTCCTCTCCTTGAGCCTCCACTTCCTGAAGAGCCTCACGTCCACCGAATCCCCATAGCTACAGACCATCTCCATGCCCGTCCCGAACTCAGGGTCCACCTCTTTATCAGCAGCTATCTTGACTTCCCTCCCGTAAATGGGGAGGATGACTTTTTTCCCTATCAAGTCCTTATACCTATCATCCTCGGGATGAACGAGGACCAAATCACATCCTGCTATCAACTCCGGTCTCGTGGTGGCTATTAGGACGTGACCCCCTTTCTTTAAGGGGAACTTTATGTAGTAGAGCTTCCCCTTCTCTGTCTTGTATTCCACCTCTGCATCCGCGATGGTGGTCCTACAACGAGGGCACCAGTTATTCGGCCTGTTCGCCTCGTATATCAGCCCCCTCTTCCACAGTTCTATGAAAGTGGCTTGGGTCAAGGCCCTGTATTCGTCTAGGTCGGTCCTATATCTGTGATCTATGTCTCCTGATAACATCAACCTCCTCATGATGTTGGCCATGTTATCATCATACTTATCCAGAGCGGTCCTACATAACTCGACGAACTTCTCCCTAGGATATTTCCACATGTCTATCCCTTCGTACTTCTCTACGTACCATTCCACCGGGATCCCGTTCCTATCTATCCCTATGGGATATAACACGTTGTAGCCCTTCATCCTCCTACTCCTAGCTATGATATCTTGCTGAGCATAGCTTATGGCCGCGCCTATATGCCAAAAGGGACCGGGGTAAGGGGGAGGGGTATCTATGACGAAGATGGGTTCCTTCTCCTCGAACTCGTACCACCCTTCCTTCATCCAAAGTTCTATCATCCCTTTTTCTATATCCACTGACCAGACCTTCTCCTTTATCTTGGGCTGGAACATGGCATCAGAACGAGTAGAACTATTAAAAAGTTTTTCAGAGTACCCGGCCACCACCCTTCATGCTGAAAGTTCATCTTTCACCCTTATTAAACTTTTCGAACCTGGAAAAGTTAAAAAGGTCAAGAGGATAGTAACAACATGCGCTTCACGAAGAGGGTACGGAGGGAGCTCCTGCTCGAGGTGCTCCTCTTCTGCTTCGGGATGCTCTTCATATCCCTCTTCTACTTGGACAACATCCTTCTCACCCTCCTCTTGATCATGGGATGGTCCGTTGGAATTAAATTCTGGCACAGGAAGGACGACTTCTATTTCTTCCTCAGCGGTGCCGTGGTGGGACCGATCGGGGAGATCGTGTGCATTCATTTCGGTGCTTGGAAGTATACCAACCCGTCTTTTTTAGGCATCCCTATTTGGTTGCCCTTCGCCTGGGGCCTAGCCACGATGTTGATCAAGAGGGTAGCGGAAACGTTCCTGAAGGTCAAGTAACCTTTATCTTTTAAGTGGTTCTTTAGGAACTCATGAGGCCAAAATTCCTGGAGGCGGATATGGAGGAGAAGATAGCTCTAGCTAGGGAGCTCATGGAAAAGTGTGAGCTGTGTGAGAGAAAGTGTGGGGTCAATCGGTTGGAGGGAGAGGTGGGGTTCTGCGGCGTGAAGGAGGCCAGGATATCCACTTACTTCTTTCACTACGGAGAGGAGCCCGAGATAATCCCGAGCTTCACCATCTTCTTCTCTGGATGTAACTTCAACTGCGTTTATTGCCAGAACTGGGACATAAGCCAGTTCCCGGAGAGAGGAGAAGTGATAGAACCAGAGGTCATAGCGAGGATAATAGAAGGGGCTTATGAGAACGGGGCCAAGAACGTGAACTGGGTGGGAGGGGAGCCCACCCCCAGCTTGTTGTACATCTTAGAAGTCCTGAAGCACGTGAGGGTTCCCATTCCCATCATCTGGAACTCCAACTTCTACATGACCAGGAAATGCATGAAGATTTTGGACGGGGTTATAGATATCTATCTCCCAGATTTTAAGTATGGGAACGACGAATGTGCTTTGAGATTAAGTAACGTCCCGAACTACTTCAAGGTCGTCTCAAGGAATCACAAGCTCGCCCAGAAACAGGGAGAGTTGATGATAAGGCATCTGGTGCTCCCAAATCACTTGGAATGCTGCACGAAGCCTGTCCTGGATTGGATAGCGGACAACCTCGGGACCGATGTTTATCTGAACGTCATGGGACAATACAGACCTGAATACAAGGCGATGAAGTTCAAGGACATAGACAGGAGGATAACTTGGAAGGAGTACGAGGAGGCATTGGAATACGCGAGGAAGCTGGGATTTAGAGTGAGGGGATGAGGAAAGTTTTATTATCCTCTTCTACCCACATTCTTTCATGTTGCTCTTCGGCACAGCGGGCGTCCCCTTGAGCACCAAGAAACGTTCCACCATAGAGGGGGTTAAGAGGGTGAGGGAATTAGGGTTGGACGCCATGGAGATAGAGTTCGTCAGGGGGGTCAAGATGGGAAAGGAGATGGCGGAGGAGGTGAGGAAGGTAGCAGAGGAGAACAAGGTGGCCCTGACGGCCCACGGGCCCTACTACATCAACCTCAACTCCAAGGAGAAGGCCAAGGTGGAGAAGAGCAAGCTGAACATCTACCAGACAGCGGTGATAGCCTACATAGCCGGAGGGACTTCGATAACCTTCCATTCGGGGTATTACATGGACATGAAAAAAGAGAAGGTCTACGAGATCGTGAAAGAGAACCTTAAAGATGTCTTGAAGAGGCTAGAAGAGGAAGGGGTGAAGATATGGGTGAGGCCAGAGTTGACGGGGAAGCCCACCCAATTCGGGGATCTTGACGAGTTGATCAGGCTAAGTCAAGAGTTAGAAGGAGTCCTCCCGTGTATCGACTTCGCCCACCTTCACGCGAGGTACAACGGGAAGTACAACAGCATCGAGGAGTGGAGAGAAGTCCTCTCTAAATTGGAAAAGGGGTTGGGAAGGGAAGTCTTAAAGAACATGCACATCCACATGTCGGGGATAAATTACAGCGAGAAGGGGGAGAGGAATCACCTGAACTTAGAGGATTCTGATTTGAGGTATAAGGACCTCTTAAAAGTATGGAAGGAGTTCAAGATAGAAGGGATAGTCATATCGGAGAGTCCGAACATAGAAGGGGATGCCCTCCTGTTGAAAGAGACCTTCAAACGAACTTAGATAGGGGTTCCTTGAGCCTTGCCACCTTTACCCTTCCTTTTCTCTCCCTCTTCAACAGCCCCTCCTCTTCCAAGCGTTTCAACCACCTATAAACCGTCCCCTTACTTATCCTCAACTCCCTAGCGATCCTAGCTCCGTAGGGTTCTTCGTCCTTTCTTATAAAGCTCAAGATGACCTTCTCGTACATGGTTACAAAGCATGCTCAACCTTTATTAATCCTATTTTTCAACTCTTTATTGCGGGGGTGCCCGAGCCAGGTCAAAGGGGCAGGACTTAAGATCCTGTGCCTTAGTGGCTGCGTGGGTTCAAATCCCACCCCCCGCATCTTTCCCTTCAGAGCTACTTCAGGACGGCGACCTCTTCGTAAATCACACAGCTGTTGTCAACAGGTTCCTTGTAATAGCTGGTGAGGTCAAACGAGCCCTTCAGGGGGTTTGGATCCGAAAACGCGTGGACGAGTTCACCATCGAGATAAATGGCGAAATCGTTTCCGTTCCTGGAAATCTCGAGGAGATAACTTCTGTTCGGCCTGATCTCCCTGCGGGGTTCTGCTATGATAAAATGTCCTTCCTGCCCGCTCTTATATATTGCTATTCGCGAGGCTTCGATTATCTGGATCTCGTACATGTCCGAATTTCTCTCGAAGAATATCAATGCGCCTCCATCGATGATCCTGAACTTCACCTTCACGGTGTAATTCGTGCCCTGCACTTCGAATTTGTATCCTTTCGTCCCGTTCTTCGACTCGAATCCCATTCCCCCGAAATCTTCCCTGAAGACGAGTTCTTTCGCTTCAGGGATCCGTGATGCGACGTCTGTGGGATCAAATATCTCGACATCCTTGAGCGACGTGTTGGATATGTCGTGTCTTCTCGTGAAGTAATCCTTCGCCACTTTCTTGCAGTCGTTCGAATAATCATTCAGGGACCAGAGGAACCACCCATCCACTTTTCCATAATTCTCCCTGAAGAACAGATCGAACACATCGCTTGAAGTGCCTGCTGGGTGACTCATCTCGCCGTAGAAGACCCCCCTCGCGTCGTACTTATCCCTCATCTCTATGGACTTATTTATAGTCGCAATTATGCATTTGAGGATGTTTTCCTCTGTCGGGACTTTTTCTATCCCTATGCAGTAGAAGTCACTCGTTATGTAGTCCCACCCGGAAAAGTTGAACTCAGTGTTCTTCGATGCGAATGGTCTTTCGGAAAACGGGTCGAAGTAGTAGAATTGAAGGCCCCTTGGAGCGAGATATCCGTTGTACACCTTCTTGAGTTCAGGTAAAATTTCCTCGTGCCACCTGTTCGCCTTTTTTTCACCGACCCATAAGAATAGCTCATTGACGGGCGAGAACATCTCCACGTCGTTCTCCTCAGCTATCCTCGCCCATTTTAACGAGAGATTCTTCATCTCCTCGAGGAACTTGTCCGGATTCTTCATCCCTGTCCCATACGCCTCGTGGAACCCCGTCCTTTCCGGATAGATCACTAAGTAAACCTTATACCCAAGCTCATGCGCTTTCCTTATCCTCCTCACGATTATCTCCTCCGTGTTCTCCGATAATCTCCTGAGCTTTTCTACGGGTATGATGTCCTCTGGTCTCGCCAAGCTCTCGTAAAACTCTACCACTTCACCGTCCTTCGTCACTTGAGGCCAGACGACAACCTGTACATAGTTGCATCCCATTTCGGATATTTGCTGAAAGTCAAAATCGTTCAGGACAGTACACCCCCTTATTGGAATTAGTTCTTCTATTTCCCCCGAAACTCCAATGGCTTTAGGTGGGAAGTACAATCTTAGGAAGAGGGCAAGGAGCACCATGAGAATTAAGAGAGGGATAAAGAAAAAGGCTCTCTTCATAAAGTTCACCTCTTAGGGATGTCGGTGGGGCGCAATTCCTTCACTTCCTCTTCCCCGATGGGCCAGGGCCTCTTGTTCACGACCAGGTCCAAGTATGTCCTGACCTCATACGCGTAGCTTAGGTACTTATTGGTGAACTTGGCTATCCCCTCGTGCCTCCTCCCCAAGATCAAGGCGTAGAACCAGTGGAACACGACTGCGATGCTCACCACTAGTCCCCATACCCCCAAGATGATGCCGTAAACAAGGGAAAGGGGGATCCTCAAGAGAACTTCGAGTCTTTCTCCCATTCTTGAAAATCACTTTCAGGGGTTAAAAACTTTCCTTTTGAAAGGAGGTTTCAACTCCCTCCCCAAATGATATTTTTCCCCAGAGACTTTCACCCACCTTACTTTCCTATATCTCAAGAGATCGGATGATATCCCAATCAGGGTGAGGGCCTGTAGAAAGGGGACTAGTAAGAGATAAGGTAACACCCAGAGATATACTTCCCTCTTGGCCTCGAATCTCTTCAAGGATAGGAGGATGGAGGAGAGGTTCAGCAAGCAAGAGAGGAGAGCGAAGGGGTTTGAGAGAGAGAACAAGGACAGCAAGAACTGGAAGCTGAGGGTGTAGTTGATTACGGTCAGCGTTCCATAAACGATGTCCCCTTTATGAAGGAGGGAGGAGTGTATGGTCCCATGAAGCCACCTCTTCCTTTCGTTCAGATAGGACTTCAAGTCTTCCACATCTTCCACCAACACGATCGCCCTATCGCAGAAGGAAGTCTTGAATCTCGACATCACTTCGAGGGATAATTCCGCGTCTTCCGTTAACGTCTTCACGCTGTAATAACCTACTTTTCTCAAGACATCGAGCTTTATCCCGGTGTTGGAACCATATAGCGCGCTCTTTCCCAAGAGCCTGTATCTACCTAACATGCTCGCCCCGAAGAGCCAGAAGTCCTCCACGATCCTTATCTTGGACATCCAAGTCGTGAAGTTCCCCCCTATCACGGGAGCGCTCACAGCATCGCCCTCTTGGAGGTGTCTCACGAGCTCTCTCACCCACCCTTTTGGGAGGACCGCATCCACGTCAGTGGCTAGGATTATTTCCCCAGTCGCCATTTCCTTGATGACCTTATTCATCAACTCCGCCTTCTTCTCGTGATGTCTCTTCGCCCTGTAGAACTTTATCAGCCCCTTCCTCGCGTATTTCTCACATATCTTGGGCGTGTCATCGGTAGAAGCATCATCAGCGATGATTATCTCTAAGTTGGGGTAATCTTGGTTCAAGCAGTTTTTTATGAACCTCTCTACCACTTCTTCATCGTCCCAGACCCTGCAGAGGATGGAGACCTTAGGGAACTCCCTTAACTTCCTTTTTTTCTCCCTCCCAAACGCAGCAAGTACGGTCAAGAGGTTCAGGAACGAAAACAAGAGGAGGAGCCACATCATACCTCAACTTCTATCCAAAACCTTGTGCTGAAATATTCCTTCAGGTCAACCTTGCTCTCTTTAGCCTTTTCCTCGTATATCTCCCACAACTTCTTCCCTGCCTTGAGCACCTCCTTCTTTAGTCCCTTCGACTCCTTCACGATGGTCTTGTAGGCCTCGTTCACCGAAGTGTTCCCTTCCAAGTTCATCCTCTTCACGATCCCTTTCTTGCTCGCGTAAAGCAGGGCCATAGAGAGCAGATATCTCTCATCCGTTATCCCGCACTCCACCACCTTCTTGAACTTCTTCTGGTAAACCTCTGGCCAACTCTTCACTATTTCCTTCAAGTCTTTTTCCCCGCTCGATAAGATATCGAGCAACACCTCCAGCCTAAGCTTGAAGGGCTCCCTTTCAAACAAGGGATAAAACCCCTTCCTTATCCTCTCCTCGATCCCCATATCCAGAACACCTCCTTCGGACTTTTAAAGTTTTGAGTTGAAGGTAACTTTAAATAATGAGGTCGACCCAAGAGAGTTTATGGAGATCAAGGCGAAGTTCGGAGAAGTGGAGGTTGATGGCAAGAAATACGAGAGGGACATCATAATCTTCGGAAAAGAGATCAAGTTGAGAAGAAAGGACTTATCGGCCCCTAAGAAACCATCTTATGGTCACACACCTTTGACGAGGGAGGAGCTAGAACCTTTCGAGACGAATTTGAAGAAATTCAAAAAGATAATCATAGGGAAGGGGTTCAGCGGTTTCTTGCCCATTGAAGAGGAGGCCTTGAACTACCTTAAGTCCCTAGGTTTGGAGGCAGTGTCCTTAAACACACCAGAAGCCATTGAGGAATTCAAGAAAGAAGAGGACGCGATCTTATTCCTACACATCACTTGTTGAAATTTTAGGGAAGAATTTTTAACTTTTGAGTAACTAAGAAATTGATGGTGGACTTCAAGCAAAGGATCATCCTGAAGCCGGGTAAACAGAGGGAGATCATAGAAGAGTACGTGAGGCTGGTGGGAGGTCTCAGGAAAGCTGCGAGGCGATTGGGGATCCATCGATCCACGTTTTTCAATTACAAGATCGGAAAGGCCAAGAGTTTACCTCTCGAGATAGCGCGAAAGATCGCGGAAGAAATAGGTTATGACCTGAACGAGATAGCTGAGGGGACAGCGACCTTGAAGGAGAGGACGGCCATGGGGTTCGCGAAGTGGAGGGAGAAGCATAAGGGCTTCTGGTCCTATATGCTTTACCTGTTCAACAAACATTATCGTTTGAGAAAGAGGAATGATGAGGAGAGCAAGGAACTCTTGCTCTGGGTCGAGAAAATGATCGAGACCATCAAGAAGAGGGGCACTTTAGAGGACCTGTTGGAAGGCGCGTCTTCGGGGGACGGATTACTCGGGATCATCTCAAACAATTATGACATCTTCTCCAAGATATTTAAGATAGAATTGGAACGAGAGGATTTCCCTTTGTTCCTGAGGATTTATTTTTTGATCAGGGATAATCCCGGGATGACTGAGAGGGAACTAGGGGAGAAATTGAGGGTCCCGAAGGAGGAGGTGAGGAGGATCATTTACAAGACGAACAGATTCTTCGTCGGGAAAATCAAGAACGGATCGGAGTCCCGGTGGTGGGTGAAGAGACACCTATCTTCCGAGAACCTGTATAAAAGCTCGGCCAACCTGATATATGACAAAAAGTTGAAGTCAGCCATCCACGAGGAGATCGAGCTTAGGGGGGTCGTAAGGGAAAGCATTTAAGGAGGATGATGATTAATCTTATCCGTGCCCCGGTAGCTCAGCCTGGTGGAGCGCCACACTGGTAATGTGGAGGTCGCGGGTTCGAACCCCGCCCGGGGCTCTTCCATGCGGGGGAGACTCAAGCGTGCGGATGCAGAAGTGATAAACCTCCTCAAGAAGGTGATCTCAAAAATTAAGGAGAAACCGGAATTAGTTAGGGGATACGATGTGAGTTGGAAAGAAGTATCCTTCATGGTTGAGATGGGCAAGGTGCCCGTTAGCGTCCTCATCCATGCTGGGGGAGATCACGCGTTTTTGATTGAGGAGAGGGAGAGACTCGGGCTGACTTTGAAAGAAGCTAAAAGATTGAAGGGATTCCTCAAAAGAGCAGACGAAGAGGATCTCCTGAAGTTGAAGGAGGACATCCCGTACCTTACATCCGAGGATGTCGAGGAATACTATGAAAAGACTTAGCCCTTGATTTTCAGCGATCATCTAAGTTCTCGAAGAAGGTCCTCGCGGAGACTGGCGTGGCGCCCATGGTTTTGGATTTTGAGCCTTTTATTTATGAACTTTCCTCTCGAGATATCCCTTCACGCTCTCGTACGTTTTCATAGCGTCTTCCCAAGTCCTCGTCTCAATTATGAGCTTTCCTGGGGAGATCTTCTTCATTAATTCTAAGAACTTCTCATTTTCTTCGGTTAAGAGGAAGGCGGAGTGGGAGTCATACTCCCCCTGATTGTCGTGGAGGTGCACGTAACTTATGTGCTTTTTCAATGAGTTGATGAACTCGAACTTGTCCTCCACGAACCCCCTCTTCTCAGCTAACTTTAAATGGCCCCAGTCCAGGCAAAACCCGAGTCCTGGGACTTTTTCTAAGGTCTCGAGGATCTCTTGATGTGAGGAGAACAGGCCCCGGTTGTTGTTCTCCAAGAGGAGTTTTCCGGAAAAGTTGCTTGTCAAGGTCTCGAGGAGCTTGAAGTCCACTCTCTTCACGTCCCTTGCGATGTGGAAGACCACTTCCTTTGCTCCGAAGATCTCAGCCACGTATAAATCCGCCTTTAACATCTTTTCCTCAGCATCGGCGAGGAGCTTGTTACCTGAAAATAAGTGATGGGTCCTCGAATGTAGGCTGAGATCGTATGCGGATAATTTCGGGGCGATTTTTTCCTTCAAGGTCTCCTCGATGAACGGTAAGTAGGATTTACTCAAGTTCACTTCTATGACTTTGGAGGGGAGCTTATTCAGCACGAAATTCCAACCGCTCCTCGGTAAACACGATGTGCTGAAACCTAATTTCATTCTTTCACCCCAATTTTAATGCTATCAAAACGGCTCCAACGATCATCAAGAGCGCCCCCAACATGTCCTTCAGGCTTAGGCTCTCCCCGAGGAAGAGGATGGAGAAGAAGAACACGAAAGCCAAGCTCAGCCTGTCCACGGAGGCCACCTTACTCGCTTCTCCGAACTTTAAAGCCACGAAATAGAAGAGCCAGGAGAGAGCCCCGGATAAAGCTGCTAAGAGGATGTAGAACAGGGCGTTCCTGTTCATGGTTTCCTTCCACTTCCCGGTTATCCCGATGATCCCCAACAAAAAGGCGAACATCACGCCAGCCCTTATGGCGCTCGCGAAGGTGGGGTCAACATCCTTTATCCCTATCTTCCCGAAGATGGTGACCAATGAGGCGAAGAGAGCAGAGAGCAAGGCGAAGAACAGCCATTCCATGCCCTTTATAAGGTCTGCCTGCTTAAAAAATTTGATGAGGATCACCCTCGGGTTCGAGTACGGAAGGTGCGACGTGTGTGGGGAGGAGAAGCAGGTGAGGATTCTATTAGATGACAAGAAGGCAGCTAGGATATGCGCTGATTGCGCGAACAGGTTGAGAGGGACGAGCGAAGAAGTCCTCTTAAAGTACGGGAAGCCCTACAAGAGGGTGGAGGAGGGGATAAGCATCTTTGACATAAAGCTGCTGGTGGTTGACGAGGACATGTGGGAGGGGTTTGGAGAGGAGTTAACGGAGTATCTAGAGGGAAAATATGAAGTGACCTTGGCAAAGGGGAGGAGGTTCGAGAAGAAGTTCAAGAAGGTGGAGAGGGGAGCCATAAGCAATTCCCTCTCCATTTTCAGGCAGGTGGACTTCAAATTAGCCATAGACCCTAAGTCAGAGAAGGTGAGGGAGAGGGCGGACGTGGTCGTAAATTCGCCGTCAGAGGTTATGCAGTACCTATGAGTTCCTTAAACCTCAGCGCGTCCTCTTTCATGTAGACGTTGTTGAACATCACGTAGATGTCCTTAGCTTCCAACCCTTCTAACTTCTCCTTTAACTCTTTTAACTCCTTTTCTGAATACTTATGTTTGTAGTCTATCCTCCCTTTCTCGTAGCTCCCATGGAGCCTGAAGTAGACGATGTCTTTGATATAAGAGGGCATCTGAAGGAAGGGGTCGGTGACCTGAATCAAATCCAACTCCTTACAAATCTTCCCGAACGCTTCCAAGTCCCACCCCCTCAGCTCTAAGGCTATTTTTAACTCGTCTCTCTTGGCCTTCGAGAAGAATTCCTTGAGGTTTTGCAGGTTTTCCTCACTCTCCTTAAAACTCCTAGGTAACTGGATAAGGCAGATTTCTGCCCCCAATACTTTACAGACCTCTAAGGTCTTTTCCCAGAAATTGAGGACCTCTCTGGTGGGCCTCAGGAAACCGACCTTTCCCTCGAGCCTTTCGAGTTCTTCTGGCTTTAATCCAGACCTCCTCCAAGTGGGGCTCTTGATGGGATGGGTGACTCCTTGATGACACTTGACCGAGAACTTGAAGTCTTCAGGGACCTTTTCCCTCCACCTCTCTGCGGTCTCTAGCTTGGGCAATTTGTAGAAGGTGGAGTTGATTTCTAAGACTTTGAACCTCTTGGCGTACTTCTCCAGGCCTTCAGGCAACCCACAACAACCGACCCATATCATAACCCCAACTCTTCGGAGACCTCCTTCATGGCGTTCAAACCTATCTCGAGGAACTCCTGAAGGGAGAGGCCCAGCTTCTCACAATACAAGATGTTCTCCCTGGAGACTTTCTTGGCGAAGTCCTTTGACTTGAACTTTTTCATCAAGGTCTCCACCCTTACTTCTTCCAATTTCTTGGAAGGCATGACCAAGGCAGAGGCAACTATTAATCCGGAGAGGGCATCAGAGGCTATCAGGGCGTAATCCATCTCCTTTTTGGGCATCACCCCAGTGTTCTCGAAGTTATGGGCTTTTATGGCGTACAGGGCCTCTTCGGGAAGTTTTCCCTCCAACATCTTCGCGCTCTTCAGGGCGTGTTCCTTCCAGTCATCCTTGGTCTCCTCATAGTCTATGTCGTGCAGGATGCCAACCACTTCCCACAAGTTCTCGTCCTCTCCCAGCCTTCTCGCCAACCCCTTCATGATGGCCCCCACAGCGATCATGTGTTTTATCAGGTTTTGATTGCTCACTTTTTCTTTTACGAGAACTAATGCTTCCTCCCGATTCATGCATTCTCATACACAAATCTTTTTATAAAACTGTTTCGGAGTTTTTCCATGCCCATCATAGGTGTCTTGGGCAAGATAGGCTCTGGAAAAGGGACCTTCTCCGAATACCTCAGGGACAAGTATGGGTATAAAGTCATCGTGATGGGAGACATCGTGAGGGAGATAGCCGCGAAGTTAGGGTTAGAGCCGAACAGGGAGAACTTACAAAGGATTCAGAAAGAGTTCACCTCGAGATATGGACAGGATTACTTCGCTAAAGAGGTGGTTCGGAGGATAAAGGAGGGAGGATGGGAGAACGTGGTGATAGATGGTATGAGGAGACCGCTCGACGTGGAAGTTCCCAAGAAGGAGTTTGGGGACAAACTGATTGTGGTTTTGATAGAGGCGGACCCTAAAATAAGGTTCGAGCGGATGAGGAAGAGGAAGAGGGTAGGTGACCCACAAACCCTAGAGGAATTCTTGGCCCAAGAGAAGAGGGAGATGGAGCTCTTCAACTTGGAGAAGGCCTTCAGCTACGCTCAATACAAGATAGAGAACAACGGGACCCTCGAGGAGTTCTACAAGAGGATAGACGAGTTCATGAGGAAAATTTCTTAATCTTCACGTCAACTACCTTGAGGTTCGGCTCCCTACTTAAGGGGTCTAGTTGGAACGGGATTAACTTGTTAACTAGGGCTTTTGGAAAGTGGAAGGGAATCACCACCACTCCATCATCCACTTCCCTTTCTCCCTTCACCTTTATCCTTATCTTTCCTACCTCTGACTCGATTTCTACGAGATCCCCGTCCTTTAACTTGAGCTTCCTCATGTCTCTTGGGCTCATGTAGCAGTAAGGTTCTCCAGCGAACTTCTTCAACGTCTTGCTCCTTAAGGTCATATCTCCGGTGACGAAATGCCAGGGGAGCCTCTTCGTGGTCAGCACGAAGGGATACTTCCTAGTCTTCTCCTCCTCCACCGCGGTGAACTCCACGGGGACGAACTTCTCCCACTTGTGCTCCTTGTCCGCGAAGGCTCCCTCTATCCTGAACAAGTCCTCGAACTCTATGTGCTTAAAGGGCTCCACTTTCTCCAACATCTCCCTCGTGGTGTCCCAAACGCCTTTGTGCTTCAGAGGATAACCGAACGCTTCGAACAAGTCCTTCAGGATCTCCCAGTGGGTCTTTCCGCAGATGGGCTTTATCACCCTTTTGAAGGCTCTCACCCTCCTCTCAGCATTGGTTATCGTGCCGCTCGATTCCAGGATCGTGGTGGCTGGTAACACCACATCAGCGAACTTCAACATGCTATTCTCAAAGGGACCAGCGTACACCACGAACATGTCCCTCAACTTTTCATGCACCTTATCCAACTCCGGGAAGGATTGGGCGATGTTGGAATCCATGACATAAATGGCCTTTATCACGTCCCCAAACAAGAGCTCTAAGATACCGTCTCCTCTCGGATAACAACCCACGTCCCCGCACCCTTGGATGTTCACCTTTCCCCTCATGCACACGACTCTTCCTCCCTTCAACAGGGCGAGGTTCGTGACCCCTAACACGTTCTTCGTCCCTGAGACGTGCTGGGTCATGGCCATCCCATACATTATCACCAACCTCTCACTCCTCCCTATGAGGGAAGCTGCCCTCTCCAAGAGCTTTTCCTTCACGTCACATTCCTTTGCTACTTTTCCCGACTCGTACTTCGAGACTAAGGATTGGAGCTCGTAAAAGCCGTCCGAGTAAGGGGCTTCTTCATCATAAAGCTTGTTCTCGATGACGTATTTCGCTAGGAAGTTCAATAAAGGCAGGAACCTACCACTCTTTATCTTGAGGTGGAGGTCAGCGTGTTTTGACGAGAAGCTGAAACTGTCTTCCACCACTATCAACTTCGCCCCTCTCTGCTTAGCTCCCAACACCTTGTTGAAGGCGACTGGATAATCTGATTTTGGGTCAGAGCCTATGATCAATATGCAGTCAGCATCTTTTATGTCATCTATGCACGCGCTCATGGCCCCTAACCCGAAGGCCATCTCGAACGCCTTTATGGTGGAGGCATGACACAACCTCGCGGAAGAGTCTATGTTTCCCGTCTTGATCACCCTCCTCGCGAACTTCTGTAGCAAGTAATTGGCCTCATTAGTTGTCAGCCCAGAGCCATAGAAGGCTATCTCCTTTGGCCTGAGCTTTGAGAACTCCTCCTCAATCTTCCTGTAAGCTTCTCTCCAAGAGGTGGGGACTAACTTGTTACCCTTCCTGAGCATGGGTTTCCTTATCCTCCTTATGCTCAAGGGCTCATGACAGGTCAGCCCTTTGATGCAAGGCTTCCCCTCACTTATAGGATCTTCCTTACAAGGCAACACCTTCTTTATCTTCCCCCTCTCCACCACGAATTCCAACAAGCAGCCACAACCGCAATAAGGACAGATGCTTCTCATCACATCTTTTAACAAATCACGACTTAAATTAATTTCCCAGATTTGACCAGAAAACTTTTAAGATTTCTCGACCAAATCCTTCCTTATGCGAGGGGTGCCTACACGCTCTGAGCTCTTCCTTATCGGGTAGGCACCCCCTTCTAAAATTCTAAGGGGGTGATGAAGGTGAACAAGAGAGAGGGCTCTCGAGGCGAAAACCCTGGTGGACTGGAAAGGATTATAGAAATCCTGGAAAAGGAGGGCAAGATCTCTGTCGAGGATGCCAGGGAACAGTGCAAGAAGGGATATGGCTTCAGCTTTTCCACGAGAGCTATCCTAGTGGAGCTCTTGGACGCCGGTTACTGGGTGAAATTGGAAAAGGGATACATAGTGAAGGAAGAACCTAAGAGGGCCTATGAGGTCTGAGGAACTGAGGTCAGCGATGCTCATCTTATTACTTTATCTAGAAGGCATGACCTTCTCGAGGGCAGCTAGGGAAATATCCAAGGTCCTAGGAGTCTCGGAGTCCACTGTGAGGTGGAACTTAAGGAAGTTAAGGGATCAAGGATTCGTGATCTGCGGGAGCAAGGAGGAGAAGTTCGTGCCTTTAAGGTTGACCAGAAAAGGCATGAGGTTGCTGAAGAACTTGTAAGAAAACTTTATTTACTTCTCCTTTTTCTTCCCCTTGAGGGGCCGTGATCTAGCTTGGTCCAGGATGCCACCCTGGGGCGGTGGTAGTCCCGGGTTCAAATCCCGGCGGCCCCATTGATAAGGAAAGGGAAGAAGGAAGACACTGGCCAAGTTTTGAGGATATTCAAGGAGAATTGCGAGGAGATATACGAGGAGGAGAAGCTCGGGAAGGCGATAGAAGAAGGGGAGCTGAAGTTGTTGGTTTATGAGGAAAAGGGAGAGATCCTTGGCTTCTTAGCCTACCTGGAGAAACCTTATGGGATAGTTATCGATGAAATACACGTGAAGAAGGGGTTTAGGGGGAGAGGAATAGGTAAAAAGCTGGTGAAAGAGCTGGAGAATCTAGGGAGGGATCTCATAACCTATGCCAGAGAAGAGGTGATCCCTTTCTTCGAGGAGCTTGGGTTCGAGCGAAAGGACAAGTACTACCCTTACATGGGGATCAAGTTCTGGAAGCTCGTGAAGAAGAAATAAACTTTTTAAGTCAGGACGATTAAACGTAATTAAGCGGGGGAGCAAGCATGGGAGATGAGGAAGGTCGTGGGTTACCACATGGTGATAGAACTACAGGGCTCTCCCCTATTCAAGAGTAGGGCGGAAGATATCTTGGATTCTTTGATGGAGATCTCTAAAAAAGCTGGCCTCTCCATCGTGGGAGGGCTAAAGCACCAGTTCAACCCAGAGGGGGCGACTGCCATAGTTTTGTTGAAAGAGTCTCACATTTCCATCCACACCTGGCCAGAGCATGATTACGCTGCCCTTGACATCTTCACCTGTGGAAAGGAAGGTAAAGAGAAGTCCGAGAGGGTCTTGGAGCTCATCAAGGAGACCTTCAAACCCAAGCACATAGAGATACACATGAGCAGGACGAGGGGGCCAAGCAAAAATATTTAACTGTCCTGGCTTTATGAAAGAAACATGCGGAAGTCCTTGATGTTCGTCCTATTTCTACTGTTCTCTACTTCCCACGCTATGCTTATCACCTATCAAACGGTCAAAGGGAGCGCGTATCCTGGGGAACAAACCATATACAAGGTGTACATAAAGAACAACGAGAACGTGTCTAAGAGGGTTTATATACTGAGGACATCTCTCTGGCCTTCTTCGGTGGAGCCCAGCTACATCCTGGACTTGGGGCCTTACGAGAACGAGACGGTCACCGTGAGGTTCAGCGTCCCCTCCGACGCGAATAGGGGAGGGGTCTTGCATCAGATAGAGGTGAGGTGGGATTCTGAGAGCATGCTCATTCCCATCATCTCCATGGTGGAGATCCCGGCCTATGGAAAGGTCTTCATAAGCGACCTGAAGGTCTCCCCTTCTGTTGACCCAAGGGAAGGAGTTCACTACAACCTCTCTGTCACGAACAATTATGGGGACTTGACGATAGAGGTGAATGTGAGCGTCTTCGATGAGTTTATGGTGAGCTCAGAGAGCTTTAATCTCTCCTTGGAAAAAGGGGTGAACGAGATATCCGATAAACTGCTGATCCCGAGGTTCACGAGGCCCGGCAATTACACCTTCAAAGCAGCCTTATTCTATCACGGGCTCCTTTCGGAGAGAGAGGAGAATTTCTCGGTCGTAGGCTATGCGGAGCTCGTGAAGAGCGTGAAGGAGGAGTACAACTTGTTGGGAAAGAGCTATGTCATCGTGGTGGAGAACAGGGGAACCGTATCCGGTAGCACCTCGATATCAGAGGAACTCTCCCCCATGGACAGGTATCTCATGTTGAGTACGAACGGAAAGAGGGAGGGGAACAACATAACTTGGGAGGCGGAGTTGGGACCATGGGAGACCAAGAGCTTTTACTACTACGTCACCTTCCTCCCATTCTGGTTTGTTCTTTTCTTCATCTTCCTCTTGCTCTTTGTGTTATATAGGATGCTCCAAAGAGTGGAGGTGGACAAAGAGGTGGTGGAGTACTCCATCAGCGAACAGGGGATAAACATGAAGATTCAGGTGAAGGTGAAGAATGTGTGGAAAGGTTCAGTCAAGGACGTGAAGATATACGATCCCCTCCCAAACATCTCTTGCAAGGTCTTAGGATATGGCGTGGTGGAGGGAACTGTGGTCAAAAGAAAGGGGAAGAACTACGTGCATTGGACCATAGAAGAGATAAGGCAGGGGGAGGAAGTCATCCTGTTCTATCACCTGAGGATAAACGTGGGGATCATTGGAAAGTTGGTGATAGAGCCGACAGAGGTTGAGTACGTGTCCGCTGGGAGGCAGTTCTTGAAGAAGTCCAACCTCCTCATCCTGAAGTCGGAGTAAATATTTAAAAAAGGACTACCTTCTCTTCTTCGTCCCGCCCTAGCTCAATGGTAGAGCGCTCGGCTGTAGTTGTGGTCGGAGCAGGTGAAGAACCATCGATGAGAGACCATCAGCCGAGACCGAGAGGTTCCCGGTTCGAATCCGGGGGGCGGGACATCATATCTCATAGGATCTTGGACGGGTGTAAAACTATCCCCTTGACTTCCACTCCTTTCACGCTCTTTTTAATCTTCCCTACGAATTCAACAATTTCCTCTCATCTCTTAGGATTTCATAGGATTTTGGAAAATTTTCCCTCAATTTCCTCGTGAACACCTTCCCACTCGCTCTTAGGTTCAAAAGCTCTATCCAGTAGAAGTCCACGAATTTCTTGGTTTTTCTCACCAACCTCTTAACATTCGTCATCCCAGGGATCACAGGACTTATGAAGCCATAGGTCCTTATCCCTTCTTCCTTCAGTCTCCTCAACGCTTCTATCCTCCTCTCGTTGTCTGGGGCGACAGGCTCAAAATTTTCCTTGACCTTCTCATCGTTTATAGTCAGTCCTATCTCAATCTTCTCGAACCTCTTGAACAAACCGATGTCCCTCAACACCAAGTCAGACTTCGTTAAGATAGAGAGGTTTACTTTCTTGTTCATGTTCTCTAATATCTTCCTCGTCAGCTTCAGTTCCCTTTCAATGGGTTGATAGGGGTCAGAGACGGTGGACATGACCACCCAACCATCCACATATCTCCTCGCCAATTCCGGGGCATTTGTCTTTACCTCCACCCAGCTTCCCCATCTCCCGTACCTTTTCCACCTGCATATGAACTTGGCATAACAGTAAAGACAAGTGTGTCCACACCCCACGTATTGGTTTATTACCCATTTAGCTCCAGGTATCCCACTCCTCACGAACAACTTCTTGGCTTTTACCTCAATTACTTTCATAGTCCGAGCATGAGTTTGTAAAATAAAAACAATATGGGCTGATGGATCAAATAAATGGTCAGGGAGTGTCTTCCCATCTTTGCGATCAGGTCTAACTCTTTCAAGATGATGTTGTTCTTTGTTAGATACTCAGAAACATACTCTCCAAAATATAAACCAAAGAAGTAAACACTTAGCCAAGGGATAAGTGGGTAGTAATCCAAAGAACAGAAGTTAGGGTGCTTCACGAAGGGGCTCAAGGCCAGGACGAAAAAGGCAGCGAGCAAGTTCCATTTCCCCTTATCTAGGAAGAAGTAGACTATGGGGGTGGAGAAGGCGAAGAAGTGGAGGATGCCGAACTTCACGAAACAGTTGGGGTAAAACAGGAAGGTGACCCCTGAGATCAACAGGGCGTAGGAAAAGAGTTTCAAGAACCTCTTCGCGAACTTTTTCGCGTCCTTTTTCGAGTTATATAGGGCGAGCCCTGAAATGAAGATGAAGGAGAAGCCGATGGGGTAGGCGAGGGAAGAGTAATTGAACTCCTGACCAGTCAAGAAGTAGTAATCGAAGGTGGCGTGGAATATTATCATGGCGATCACCGCTATCCCTCTGGAGAAGTCGATGAGCCAGAGCCTCATGTCAGGAAAACGTTTTAAAACCTCATAAAACTTGCCATCTCATGCATTTCTTCCTCCACCTAACGACGAGGTGTGACCTTAATTGTAAGTATTGTGCCCAAGAAGCTCTGGAGGACCTGAAATTCGGGAAGAGGAGGTGGGAGTTGGATTATCCTCCTCCTGAGGTTTCTTATGAGGTGAGAGACTTGAAGGGGTTCCTGGAAAAGGATGATGACCCTTGGGTAATCTTCTATGGAGGAGAACCTCTCTTGAGGACGGATTTGATAAAAGAGATTATGGATGAGATAAGAGCCAACTACATCATCCAGACGAACGGGATGAGGTTAGAAGAGTTGGGAGACTACGTGAGGAGGTTTCACACCATCATCCTTTCCATAGATGGTAAGAAGGAGACCACGGACTATTTCAGGGGAAGAGGGGTTTACGATAAGGTCATCAAGTCAGCGAGGTGGGCGAGGGAGATGGGATTCAAAGGAGAGCTCATAGCCAGGATGACGGTTATGGAACCTGTGGACGTTAAAGAAGAGGTGCTTCATCTGTTAAATTTGGGCCTCTTCGATTCGGTTCACTGGCAATTGAATGCCCTCTTCTGGGAAGATCTCGAGAGGAGAAATTTCAAGGAGTGGTTGAAAGATTATAACAAAGGGGTCAGAGAGCTCATAAACTTGTGGGTGGAAAACATGAAGAAAGGAAAGGTGTGGCGCATCTATCCTTTTTTGGGTGTCATGGACTCCCTCTTGAGAGATGAACCTTCCCTCTTAAGGTGTGGCGCGGGCTGGGCCCAATATGCCATCCTCACCGATGGGAACATCTCTCCTTGCGTCGCCATGGCTGGGATGAAGGAGTATTATGTGGGGAACATATGGGAATCGGATCCCAAGAACTTGAAAAAGGTGTTAGTGGGGGAACCCTGCACTTCTTGTGACATTTATCCCCTTTGCGGGGGAAGATGTCTCTTCGCTAACAAGACGAAGCTTTGGGGGGAGGAGGGATTCAAACTGGTTTGCACGAGCATCCGTAACTTAATTTCCTCCCTTCAGGAGAAACTACCCGAAGTGAGGTCCTTGATTCAGGAGGGGAAGATAAAACTCTCGCACCTTAACTATCACAAATTCAATTCTTGTGAGATCATTCCCTAAAGTATAAAACCTCTGAGAGAGATTAAACTTAATGCTAGCCAGATGTTATGATGTGGCTTTTAGCTACAGGAATTTTAAGAGGGAAGTCTCCTTAATCGAAAATATCTTCAAGAAGCACTCGAGGAGGAAAGTGAGGAAGATCCTGGACGTGGGGTGCGGGACTGGGAGGCACGCGGAAGTTTTCGTGAAGAGGGGTTATGAGGTTGTTGGAATAGATAAGTCAAAGGAGATGATAAAGCTCGCTGAGGAGAGGGTTCCCAATGCCAGGTTTAGGGTCATGGACATGAGGAAGATCACCTTGAGGGAGAAGTTCGACGGAGCCATATGCATGCTTAACACCTTCGCTTACTTGTTGAAGAACCAAGAGATAATCTCTCACCTGAGATCCATGAGGAAAGTTCTGAGAGGACCTTACGTCGTGGAGTTGGCGAACCCCTATGATTGGTTGTTGGTCAGAAGGAGGACGAAGATAAATGAGTGGGACATGGAGGAAGATGGCTTCCAAGTGATCACTTCCTACATTCAATATCCTCCCAAGGGCCTTGAACAAGTAGTCCCTTGGGAGCTGAGGTTCAATGCGAGAGGAAAGGTGATCACGCAGAAGCACCTCTCCCGCATGCTATTTCCAAGGGAGTTGGAGCTACTCTCTCAGATCACCGGATTTAAAGTGAACTTCTATGGCTCCTTATCCATGACCCCGTTCAACGTGAACTCGAAGAGATTGGTGGCAGTGTTCTCATAAAGGTAATAAACCCCCTCCGCTTAGATTTCTTCATGTTCCAACTCCTGCTGGGTGTGGTAATTGGGATGGTGCTCTCCTTTCTCCTCCTCAAGTTCCTGATCTTCCCCTACTGG